>JAAUYG010265951.1_pt1 | contig 10803 bp, 9 predicted proteins | sample 7278091 | NCBI WGS metagenome assembly JAAUYG01 (sample SAMN14350201, study PRJNA611818) | marine sediment metagenome | isolation source: surface marine sediment (0.6m) | place: French Polynesia: Moorea | collected 2018-08
AATCATCCAGTATGCTCACTCCATGACAAGTTGGATGAAACTGGTTTGGTGCCTGTATCAGAGGAACTATCTCTGCCAGGTTTGTTTGCACTCAGACTTGGCTGTACTGAACAGGCTTTTCAGGCTACATTGATACAATGGGGCTTTACTGCAGTGAGGTACCTATGATAGAAAAGTGGCTTGTGGTCAGAGGCCTGACATTAGCAGACTACATCTCTCATCTCTGAGAAGGTAGAACATCAGATGGTCTGGAGCTGTGGATGGCCTCTTTGGCCATGAATACACCGATTAATGTCTTCATGGAGCATGAAGCTTTCAGTACCTCAGTCACTGGACTAGATTTGAGTCAGCCCAGTCTGGTTTTGACCTCATTTTATTCTGGGGTGTGGTGCAGGGAGGGTGAGGAGGAGGCATCTGCTGTAGAGCCACCCCCCTCCCTCTTGACCCTGAGAAGAGTAGGTGGGCATCCATGTGTTTGGGAGCAGGAGATTTCTTCTTCATCCTCAGGAATAGATACCAATCCAGATGATTTGTTTGAGGTAGACTCTGAAGTGAAACTACTGTCCATGCCTTCAGGACATCCATGCCTTAGAATGTGCCCAGTGTGCAGAGACATGCTAGGATCTGGCTTGGCTTTGGAGTGCCACTTGCACTTGTTGCACCTGTTATCATGCTGCTTCTCTTGTTCTCATTGTGAGGCTACTTTCAACAACCTGCATCAAGTCTCTAGTCACATGGCCAATGTGCACAGGAGGCTCAAAGTGACTTGTAAGCAGTGTGATTACACTACAGTCTCTTGAGCAAAAATGAGGCAACATGTTTGAAAACACACTAAGGGTCTTAGATGTTCTAAGTATAAGAGTTCTTTTCTGATAATCTCTGCAGTGGTAGCCTATGAACATCTTTATGAACAATGACAAGACTTTTGAGTGTTTACAGTATTCCAATGTGTACAAGAATTTGACTGCTTTGCACATTCATGTGTCAAGGCTACCTTTGGTCAAGGCTACCTTTGTAGAAAGTGTAATGCTCATTTTGATACTCCTGTATAGCATAACAGGCACCAGCTCAAGTGTGGCTGAGTCAAGCTTTAGTCATTGCCTTGTCAAGATTAACTTTGGTTCTCTTTGCATTTCTCAGTGGAAAGACATGTGTCTGAGATTTGATCTTTGCATGCTGAAGTTGGCTTTTTGTATTGTTTTTTCTGATCTGTATAGTTTGTATGTTGACTTGTCTATATTAACTGTTTATTTGTTGGAGCTAGTTACTTGCAATTTTTCTGTTGACTAAGTAGGCCCTATGATTGCCTTGTCTGTGTTAACACTATTTTTGGCATTGACATACAATATTTCATTTTTCTTTGTATGTTTGCAGTACATGTTATATTTGCAGCCTGTCTGGGTGACTTGTCTGTGTTATCATATTTTTCATTAATAAAAGGCCTATACCTCTATGAGGATGGCAAATAGAAAAAACAAGTGCACTTCATCAGTGTAAAGGCTGAGCGCTCAGGTCAGGGGGGGGCTCAGGGTAGGGGGGTCTGGGGTTATGGTGGGGGGTCTGGGGTAGGAGGTCTGGGGTAAGGTAGGGGGAGTGGTCTCATGGTAGAGGGTGTCTCAGGGCAGGGGGTCTGGAGTCATAGTAGGGGGGTCCAGGGTTGGGGTGGGGGTCTGGGGTCAGGGTGGGGGGTCCAGGGTTGGGGTGAGGGGTCCTGCACAATGATAATGACGACACATACACATGTATATGTGACTCCATAAGGCCGTCCCGACTTCGTCGCGCTCGGTCCAAAAAAGAAGTGTGACAACGGTCTGGCTCTTACAATCAACACAGTCGTTTGTACGTGACTTGGCGTTTCGCAACGAGCGGCGGCATGCAACTCCTTGTTCTTTGTTTTGCAGGAAGGTCGAGGAACGAACCTTTGACGACAATAGGGACTTTTCTGACAGGAAGGTATTGTTCGCGAGCTTCCTTTCACTCACTTTTTCACGACGCAAAATCCTCGCTGTTTTGTGCCAGTTATATCACAGGAACAAAGAACCTTTCTCTGTAACTTAGCCGAGGTACCTTGCTTCAATCTCGGGATTGGCTGTTTTGATTGAAACTGTTGCGTCAAGAACTCCGATTCCATTCAGTTGGACAACAGTACAAGAATGCTTCGAAGCCATTGGTCAAGGTCAAAAGAAAACACAATCCAAAACTTTTTCTTGGTATTGTCACAGCTTGAAGCCCTGTTCTGAATCTTTTGAAAAGTTTCCTCAATACAGTGTATTGTTACGTCTGAAAAAAAAAATGCCAGCATCAGGTCAAATCTTACCCGGACAACGGAAAGGTCTGTTGTGTGGCAGGTGTGTCTTGCTTGGACGGAAATGGAGACAGCAATTGTCGTCGATGTATTATGTTTGAAGCACAAGCGGAAGTTGCCCTCCATCCAGAAGTGGACAGGCCGCTGAAAATGCCCCTCCTGTTGAAATTCCTCGGTTGTCATCCATCACAGGACAATAAAGATTCGCCTTAACTGTTAGAAAAAACTAGTTTGTTGCTGCGAGGGACTACATGTGTACATGTACTTTCGGACAAATTCTTGCTGTCCTTGTGTGTCTTCGTTTCTTTGTTTGTTATTTGTCTGGTGGGGTTCTTCCCTTACATTTGCCCCCTTTCAAATGTGAAACTGGAAGGTCCAGGAACAAAGAATAAACCGATCTTCACACGTCTGTTTTCGTCACACGGAAAGCCAACACGTTTATTTGATGTTGACCTGGTTCCACGGATTTTTTTGGTCAAAATGTTTTCATCGTCACTGTATCTCTTCTGTGAACAGCAAATTTCAACCGCAAGAGGGACTACAGGTTTCGCAGTCGCCGCTGGAAGTGCTTGGTGATCCCACTCGCCCCCGTTCTTGTGTCTGCTTGGTCTTAAGAATGCTTGGCAGACAGTTTTGGCCAACGGCAGAATGAAAGCTGTCAGAACAGGAAATTCACCGTCGCGAATCTCAAGGGACATCCCAGACTTATTATTGAGGGACAAGACATTTTCAGTATATAGCTTTCAGTGCAAAGTATTGTTGCGATCCAAAGTGGACCTGGCACACAAGATCATCATCAAACTATAGTTTGTACTTCAATTCATTCGGTTGCAAATCCAGCGAATCTACCTCAGTCAGCCTGTGTAAAGAATTGTGACGTTACTTCAGCACACCCTTCCAAAGGTTTCAATTTATAATTACTTTGCAGCTCGGTCACCTGCATGTGTTTGGTGAATCACTTGCCTTTTGTGGTTGTTCTCAAATTACCTGTTGAATGTAAGGTGCTCGCAATCTCGTCTGTATATCTTTCCAAGACATTTTTGCAACTGAATGACTGCATACTTCCAGACAGCTCCTTGTTGCTGGGATGGTTCACAAGGTGTGTCAAATCTGATTTTACTGCCAGCAAAAGTTATGTCTCTGCATTTGTGGTGATGACAATGCTTGTTTTTCATTTTAGGCCCTGAAACATGCAAGTTGTGAGAAAACGAAACAATCACCCAATCAGAGAAAGGTCATTTAAAGTCACTGTGAACTGACTCAAGATTTCATTTTTCAATTCCATGAAGCTTGTCATGATCAGTTCAGTGGATTCAAAGGATACAAATCCTAACAAAAGAGGAGTTTGCGTTCTTCTTGATCACCTTTTGGCTTTTGTGAAAAAGAAAAGCTCAAGCACATACGAGGCATCGTGATTTGAGGCTTCACGCAATCTGAAAGATGCAAGAAGACAGAATCACTCGAAAAGACACAGCTCACAGATATCTGCACAGAGACTTTGATGGTGAAGATTTGGACGTCTTCACGTCAGTATCTTGCCTTGGAAAGAAGCACTGTTGCCTTTGGTGTCACTCACAGATAAAACACTGCCATATTCCGCGTACAACCAATAGGATTACCATACTTGACTTCTGATAAGATTTTGGCACAGGTTCTGAGTTTCTTTGATGGAGGGTGCTCTTTCGCAACAAAACGGAGCAGCCTTGAATATATCTGAGAGTGCGGGTAACGTACTGTTCTCTCCAGTTTTTGAGCAAAAAGAAAGAATTGATAAAATCTCCGTGGGTCACCGAAAACAAAAGAAAACAGCCAAAAAGACATTCTGTTGCATCTGTGGTCAATGACCGTATGTTGAGTTCTAGAAATCAACCTGTGAAGCAAACATGCCGCTTAGATGCGCCTCTCAATCAGGAATTGGAAGTAAACAGAGCAAAGCTATTCAAAAGGCCTTTCAATCTCCCCGATCCTTGACTTGAGGACCAAATGAAAGGATTTAGCTCCACTGAAAATCACCACAGGCACAGCGATTGCAAAGTGCTCATTCCCATTCCACATGGGTCAATCAGAGGAAAACATTTTGTTGGAGTTTATTGGTGTTCACGTTACCTCTTCTCTTGATCCAGGAACGGGACAGAGACATTTTCATGAAGAAACGAACGGAACAAAGAGGCACATGTTGTGTTTCGTCACAGTAAACAGCAAAACAGTTCTGAGGAATCTGGAGAATCATGGAAGGAAACATAAACACAAAAGGGCTTCAAGTGTCTTGTGATACTGGCATTGCTAACAGTTCCTGATTGAAAGAGCGACACCAATAGTGAGGCAATCCAATTGTTCCGATGACCATTACATCTGATTGAACTGCAGGATGAAATCAACTCCAGATGAACTTACGCCCACTAATCGGCAGCAATCAAGTTAAAAGCCAGAAGACACTTGCCAAGGCCCATTCTCACGATACACAGTCCGTTTGCTCAAATGAGGCCCGGGTGTTTCGTGCTTGTTCAAGGGAAAGGGTCTGCACCTTTTGCGTGCTTTCACATGCAGTCCAAGGCAATCTTTGCCAACACATAAAAAGCGTGTCAGATGCCGCTCGCCTTGCTCATCTTCGCTTCTTCACTGAATTCACGTTTCTTGCGGATGTATGTGTCTGCCACCACGTGCCAAAGTGCAATTCACTTAAAGTTTGCCTGGATCACTTCACGTTGTTTTTGGAGACATTTTTAGATCCTTTGTGAGCACATCTAGATCTGCAGGCAGTCTGCTAAGAAAAGAAATGATGTGTAGAAGCGCAGCCAAAAGAGTTAACTGCGCCTACTTTTGGAGCTGCTCAGCGATTTTGACAAGTTATTATTTTGTCTTGGAAATCTCATCACTGCTTTTCTTTCTCCAAGCACAAGGAAATTAACTGGATGTCTCCAAAAGATAAGGTCACTGTCCTCAGGACATGTATCTAGCATGCAGGTGAACATGTATTCTCAGAGAAGCAAACAATGTCAGCAGAAAGGAGACACTAGGCTTTGGTTCTGCGAAAGCACACAGGAGGTGCAGCATTTATGAGAAGTTCTACATTGTGCATATCAACATTGTTATAATTGAAACCTGTTTTGTGCCCCATGTGAAGAACTTATTTTCAGCACCTTTGAGCATTTTCTGTTCACATTGCACATGTCTGCAGGATCTGATGTCCCACTGTGTGTCTTCAATTTTTTCTCTCTCTCTCTCTTTCCTCTCTCTGCCAGTTTCCCCTGTCACTCAGTCTGTCTCTCTGACAACGAAGTGACAAGAGCAAAAAACAAGAAAATTTCTCGATGATTTGGGAGAACAAAGCAGCACCTTTTAACGGTTTCCAACTGGCCATGTCAAATCTTCGCCACCTTCAGATCTGCCATGTGCACATCAAACTACTTCTGACGAGAGACTTCCCTGCAGCATTGCAATGCAGAGAGTCTTGTGTGGCCAAAGCCATTGCTTTTGTCTATTAAATCAGGGCAAGCCTGTGCTGGAACCACTGTCGTTTGATTTATCACGGATTTGGTGCTTGTTGCTCTCGATAAACATGTTTCGAGGTCATATTCCTCACACAAAGAGGCCCCAGAACGACTACATCGCGAAGGCAGAGTGAGTGCTGTTTGCCTTTCGGACAGGGCTGCGCACGCAAACAGTGTGAATGTTGTCCAAGTTATGGTCTGAATAGAAAAAGCGAAAACATTATTCCGTATTTTGACTTCCACAGTGGCCTCTGGAAGTATTTATATACCTTGCACCATTTTCTTGGTAGATTTGCACCAGAGAATCTTGAAGCTCTTCTTTCCTCGCACACAAAAAATGCTTTCACGGCCAGAAAACAAGAAACCTTTTCAAATGAGATCACCAGTTTTCAAATGCAGTTGGTTCTCCTGCCTTTTGGGACTTGATGGAAACCTTACAGTAGTTTCAGGTCACGAAGTCTTTTCTTGCAGATCTGTAGTGTCACATTGGGCATCTGTTGCATCTCCGCAACGATTGAGCCAAAATGAACACAATGGAAGTTTGTTTCGGCATAGGAAAGAACAGAAACATAAAAGTCAAAGCCAACAAAATCATAGAAAAGAAACGGCAGTTCTGTGAAAGCCATAGCGCATCTCAACAAAACCCTTGTTGTGCATCTTTGATGGGAATGAGTCCCTCAACGCGTGAAATCAGCAACGCGACAGATATAAAATTGTGCATTTTATGCATCTTGCAAATTGGTGAATTCTTCTGTGTTTTCAGCAGAACATACGTATTTCTGAAAATTTCCATGCTGACAACCTTCTGAAAAATTACCGCGCGACTCCATACTGAGCCTCCTTTTCGTTCCTAATGGTGCAACTGCAGGGCCTGAAAGCTGCATGCTTCGAATGTTAGCCAAAGGGCTTGTGAAGCTTGTTTTGTGATGTTATTTATACAAGGTTCAGTACTTATCTCTGACTGGGGATTTATTTATTTTGATCTTATTATGTTTCAATCACAGCAAAAATTTGAAAGATTCAATTGGAATCACTCGCCCGGAACAGAAGGAAACAAATCTTCTCTGCCAAGGACAACCGCAAAGTGGATGTTTGTTCTGAGCACTGGGCAGACAACAAGGACAAATTGAGCAGAAAGCGACAAATGACATGGTTGTCATTTTTCTTTGCTTTACACAATCTCTGCCTTCTGTTTTCCACAATGCCGTTTTCTCTGTTGATCAATGAGGTTTTGACCATCACCTGGCGATGAAATATTGCAACAGACACTTCCTGGGAACACATCATCCTTTTGAATCAAAGCAAATTTCGAATTACGCAGGCAGATTAACACATGATATCACACATGATTTTCATGGACTTTGAATTAACCACGTATTTGGATTATCCATATTCGCGGAACCCACCTGAAACCATTTTCTCGAAAATGTTCCTGTCTTCCGTTTCTCATTGCCTGAATTTTTTCTACTGTGAGACGTGCTGGCCACAAGATCATTTTCAGTCTTGAGTGGTTGGGTACCTTTTTTGTTTTTTTCTGTTCTCTGTTGGGCTTTTGATGTTGGTGTAGTTGTTTTTGCCAAGCAAAAGTGTTCTTTACAATTAAGATTTCAGGCAAATGTTTCAGACAAATCTACATGCTGCAGATTCTCGCAGCCTCTTGCAGATTCTTGGCATTTTAGTGTGGCTTCCAGCTCACAAAGCAAACTAAAATTCCATCGCTTGGAACCGCACTTCTTTGTGCCTTCAGTGAGTTTTGAGTTTTCGCCCCACAAAACACCAGGTCAAACAAATTCGTCTTGGTGAGGCCAATCTTCAGTATTTGAGAGATTTATTTCAAGCATCAGTCTGGCTCTTAGTTCTCAATCAAGAGGTTGGAAAGCCAAAGTCAACCTGTGACCTGTGACTAGAATTTTGCAGCTGCAGCACTAAGTTTGGTTCCAAACAAGTTTCCCTATTTCCCTCTTGATGAAGTCTTTGGAGGAATTCCAGTGAATCCAGTCGCGTCGAGCACCAAGTCGGGAAGTGCTTCGGAGGCTCAGGCATGTCTGGCTTTTGTGTCCTTCTGTTTCGGATTGAGTGTTCGGCTCTTTTGTCCAACAACCTTTCCAAAAGCAAAAACATTGAATGATTTACAAAGATGTTCATGGGCATAAAAGCTAGGAATCAGAGACAACTGATTCTGGTCAGTGGTGATGTTGATCTGAGTGTTCTCCTTGCAAGGGTGAAATTGGGTTAGGTTTGAGATTCATTGTATCTGAACAAGATTCTAGTGTATTCAGCTGTGGGTAGATAAAATCATCATTGCTCCTCCCACGCAACAGTTGCATTTGTACCCTTTTCTTCGCAATCACTACAGAAGCCAATAGCAGGAGGGTTCTTTTTTCTCGTCATTTGGTCTCAGGCCAGCCAACTAACAAGGGCGCTTGTCAGCGTCAAAGCCGGTGAAGAAATTAGTGTCTGATTCTGACAAACATGGGGGTGCCAGCGAAGCAATAGACAGTTTAAGCACCAAAGGTAACTTCAGGAATGAAACATAACCCAGAAAAACAGCCAATCCAATGTGTGCAATTTGCCACACACCCCAAAATTACCCTCAGTCATTGGCTCTTCTTTCTGGGTTACGTTCTGTTCTTGAAGTTCCGTTTGGTGCTTAAACTCTCTAATGTCCAAGAGCCAATACGCGTCGCCAACAAAATGCCTTGGGATCAGCTGAGAGAACACAATCTTTCTTGGAGTTACTTAAACACTCAGTTGCCCTAAAACTTACAGAGTTGACCAGAACGCAATGCAAGTTCCAGGCTGTTGCTCTTCTATGAAGGTGCACGATGTTATATCAAACCAGTTGGGTGGGTGACATTGGAAGGCTTATGAAGGCTTCAAGCACCTCCCAAATGAAAAGTCCAATTCACTTCGAGTTGCTGATAATTGATTGACTTACAGTTCGGCTGTAGTGCGGAGAAAAAAAACACAACTGCACTGAAATAAGCACTCGAAGGTGACATGACTTATGCATTTACCGTTTATTGCATCCAAACACCCAGAAGCTTACCAACACAGCAAACTGAAGTGGGACAGCAGAGTTATTGCTTTCCCTGGGATATTTTCAAGAGGCAGGGGGCACAGTTCTGGCTTGATACTAATTTTTCCTAACGTGAAAGATTGGAAGAACTCGGCACAATTGGCAGTTGACACACGGTGTTTTCCTTCTGGCGTGAGTACACGTGTGCTCATGATTTGTTGTTTAGCCAACCTGACGGCTTCGTGAGGACTTAAATCTAATTCAGAAGTTCACATTGACTTGGTGCTCGGTTTCTTTTACACCAAATGCGACCCAGACTGAATGACTTGGTGGCCATGCATGCATTGCAGAGACGACACTTCCTATTTTCAATCTGGACGAACCATCTGCACATCTTTTTTTAAACTGTTTTTCACACAAAATTGCTTTCACATCTAGAATCTGCACAGGAATTCACAGTGGAAGGTTTTGCAGCTCTCGGACCCTCAACAGACCGCCATCCTTGGTTGCTTCTGGGCCTTGGTGGAAATGAGTCTCAGAGTTTTTTTTTTAGAACTGCCTGGAAATGTTCTGCAGACCACATAGAAAGGCACTTGAAAAAAGATGTTTGTTCAACTCAGACGCACTGTGAATTTAATTTGGATGTTCTGGGAGCCAGAATTGGACGTCAAATAGGGAAAGCCCAGTGCTAAGAAGGCAAGCTGTCTCTGTCGCTTTCTCTCTCCCATTGACTATTTGTTAATTGAAACTGGTGTTGTACCCATTGAGACGTCACGCAGTGGAAAGTAATTTACTACTTTCCCCACGGCTGCTGGAGATTTTCGTGACGAGTGTAACAAACGGAAACCAGAATGCGGAGGCGTGCGGGAGATGGAGGGGTGTCACCTAGGGTGTAGGCATCTGACCACAAAACGTATCCTTGCCGAACTGAGAGCTCTTTGCCCGGAGGGCATGTTACCGCTGAGAATTTACTGGATGCACCATCTTTTGGCCGTGTCTCTATTGTTGCTGGGTATTTTCTAGATTTTTTCTAATTGTGGTATCCCACAGAATCCGGCAGATAGCCCACAGAGCATTCATAGCTTTCGTGTGGTCTCGTTCTTGGAAAGTTTTTGTTAGATGGAACAATGTTCTCTTCAATGAAGATACACACTCTTCACAAGACGTTAGCGTCGTTCGTCATGTACAATGAGTGAGCGCGTTTTTGTCCACAGACATTGCGGGGTTCCTTGAAAGATCTGCACCTTGAACATGTGCACGTCTCCACTCAGATGCCCTTCGAAAAGCAGAAGAACATTGACAAAAACTTATTCACAACGTGTGATTTCTGGCCTTTGCGCTTCTTCGTGGCTTTGGTGACCAACCATTCGGAGCGAAAACCAGAAAGTTTTCCACACTTGTCTCTTTGGGGTTTACATTGATTCCTGCCAAGTTTCGCGACAGATCTTGCCGAGTTTGAAACCTGAAAGGTGAACGACACTGACGGATCGCCGTGAAACAAAGTGTCCGCTTCAGATAACTTGATTCAGTTGTCAATAATTGCTGAACTGCGTGCAGCTGTCCACTCCAACATTTTCTCACATGATACGTTTCAAGGTAACGTTCAAAAACTTTCAAACAAAGGCAAATGAGGCCCAAAATCAAGAACCTATTGCCAACTGAGAGAATATATACATGCACCGAAATCATGGGCCTACACCGAAACGCAAAGTTCCAAATGTTTCTTGCTGCATGTTGTTTCTCTGTTTGTCTCGGATGTTTTTGAGATGAAATCAAGCACTGCGGGCAATTTGGTCAAAGATCCCATTCTTTCATCAGATAAGAAGGAATGTTCATGTCTGAGAGAGGAATCATTGAAGTCTAAAAACTGCAATGTGTTAAATGCAGCTTGTCATGAGATAAACCCCGTCCCTCGCTCACAGAAGTGGGAGAGTCAGGCAGAAGTGCTGCCAAGATAAACTGAAGGCAGCTGGAAGACATATCTCACG
>JAAUYG010192620.1_pt1 | contig 10802 bp, 9 predicted proteins | sample 7278091 | NCBI WGS metagenome assembly JAAUYG01 (sample SAMN14350201, study PRJNA611818) | marine sediment metagenome | isolation source: surface marine sediment (0.6m) | place: French Polynesia: Moorea | collected 2018-08
GTTGGGCACAACGAATTCCATGTTTCAGAAAAATCGTACAATATAAGACCATGGTCTTATATACAGGATTTTTTCCCGTACATAAGACCATGGTCTTATAAACGGGTGGTCTTATGCTCAGGAAAAAACGGTAAGCTGTTTAAGCTGATACATGCCACAACGGCCGCGGGCATTACCGTCGCCTGCTAAAACGTACATGTACATGGTATTTGCCCTCACCCAGCCACTGGCACTTTTTCTTTTTTTTTTGTCTGTTTTTTTGTCTTCATGTTGCCGATGCATCGATTTCTTTTTTTCGTCTGTTTTTTTGTCTTCATGTTGCCGATGCATCGATAACAAGCGGCAAATTAACTGCCGATTCACTATTAACCTGCCAATTACACAATCTACTTAGGATGTTTGACTTTTTACACATTGCTGTTGTAGTATTAAGTTTTTTTGTGATGCTCAGGCTCTCTTTAAAAGTTGGTGGTAAGATGTTAAAGAAGTATCAGATGTCATGTATGATGTTTGCACGATTATGAAAAAAGTACTTTTTATGAAAAAGAAAGCGCTCATCCCAGTCTTCATCATAGTATGAATTGCGATACTTAAAGGCTTGAATGTCACAGTTATGTAAAAATAATAATTTACGGGTAATATGTGTTTACTATTCAGATTCTGGATTATGCAAATAAGGAGTGGTCGGGCTTGATCAAAGGGTAAGTCATCCAGGAGTACTTCTCTCAAACTTTGTTATATCCAAGATATGCACAATATGTATTACATACCGGTACATCAGAAACTTTTTAAAAGAAAGCACTCATCCATGATATCAATCCGTTTGTGCTTTTTTTTTTTGTATACCAGTTCCACACATTATAATGATAAAAAGATACACACAATTAAAAACTTATTCAGGTCATGGAATACTTTGTCACTGCTTTGCATAATATCTGCATTGGGAAAGGTAACAGAATCCGGCAGGGGAATCCAAGTTGTGATTGCCTTTATTACTACATTTAATTTTACAATTATCTAATGATTGTAGCATTTTTAGCTGGGATGAGAATGTTTAATTGCGAGAAGTATAAACTTACCTTTCCCTGTGTCTGTGGTTTCTAGTTATTACAGGCCCAGGTGGGAGCTGTTTGTATTGGAACTGGAGAGAGCTGTCGCCGAGGTAGGGGACCGGATACATCGGGTTTACAATTCTACATTTGATTGATTGAATAGCTGAAACTTTACAAAATTGTATGAATTAGGAAAATCCTCTAAGAAAGAAACCAACTTTTACCTATATAATGTCACTTGTATGTTTTCAGAAAGCTGTGGTGTGTAGTCCTCATACAAACATAAAATTCCTCTGTCACTTTGTAAATGTCATAAGTTGCTTGTTGAGCTATTTTAAATACTGTAAATTCATTAATGTTCACGGGAATTAATGTTTGTGTTTTTGAGGCAAAACCATGTTCACAGGGATTAATATTTGCGGTTAGCTCAGGTCTTCAAACTCTTGTTAGTTATCTAGGTACAGGAATTATGTTTGCGTGGTACTTATTTTTGCGATTTAAAGATGGTCGCGAAATTTGCCAAATAAATCCCCTGCAAACATTAATGAATTGCCAGTATTTGAATTGGTTTGATATACATTATGTGGATATGATAAAATCTGAGGGCTCAGGGCCACTTTCACCAAATCTTTGTAATTTTAGCCTTCAACAATAAACATGATATACAAAACATTTTAAGGTTTTGGGGGGGGGGTCATACAAATTGAAAGAGATATACAGTGAAATCTATCTTGAAAGTCTGCCCCCGTTAGCCATAAAAATATGGCTGTCAAGATGAGTGGGGGGAGGGATCTTTGATGACAGAATTGCATTGAAATGTGGATCTTCTGACAGGAATTTGTGGTCCATCAAGACAGATGGTTTCTCATGGCAGGTTCACTGTACATGCACTAAATTTACTTACAGGGGAAAAAGTTTAAACAGAAGAAGTTTGATGCCGATGTTTTACAAATGGTAGAAATCCCATTTACTCTGGGTACTGATGTTTATCCTGCAAACCCCTCAGGTAAGGCTTCCGAGTTAATCTTTATTGTGGCAGTGTTAAAGATGTTGGTTATTAAGATCTCTTACTGTAGATTGCTTTCTCTTTAAGAACTAAATTTACACTACACCTACATTGTATTTTAGTACTGTGGAACTTCACCTTAATGAGACTATCTATCCCTTGTGGCACAGAACCCAGATCACAAGTTGGTTGACTGAATGTAAAAGAAAAGGTTTCAATAAAGTTTTGTTTCAAAAATACCATGTCACATCAGTTCTTTTTTGATGCAGCAGTAGGTGCAGTGAGATTTTGGAGTACTACTTAAGATGTACATGTACCTATTGTTCTTAGTACTGACAGATGAAACCTTCTTCTCCCCAAAGAGTTCTTTTCAGCCAATTCATACTTTAAATAGTTACTAAATTTGAACAGTTTAGTTGATAAGCTCTCTGTGTGATTTCTATTTCTCAGGTGATGCGATATCCACAGTGCAGGAAATCCATGAAAAGTATCGCTCCGTGTTCCGAGAGCACGAAGACTGGTTCCGGAAACTTCCGTGGAAGAAACAGGGAAGTGGCCAACGCAGGGACTGGGTCGCTTTCTCCTACGAAACATTTCAGAGGGCTACGAGTGAGAAAATGAGGTTTTGATGGGGATGGGGGTGGGGTGGGGTGGGGGTGTTCCAGAATGTTCTGTGCATGTTCACTGTGATTGTGCACGGGAGTCATGATTACAGTTTACACACGTCTTCCACCTATACACTTTGTTAAGACTGCATTGTAGTTTTATGTACATGGATCCGGTGTCCACATTATATTCAAGACTGGAAAGACTGAAGTATTGGCATGATTGGTGAAAACTCCAGGCTAGTTTCCTTGTACAGTCATCCCTCTCTTGGTGGCCACTGTCAACAGAAGCCACCCTCTCTGTGGCCATAAATCTTTGCCACTACTACTACCAGTGTATTTACTTCTCCCTCTCACCAAAGGCCACCTATCTGTGGCCACAATTTCCTGGCAAATAGGGTGGCCATATTAGAGAGGGACTACTGCATATAGGATTCTGGGTTGAATGTTCGCAACAGGAGAACCAAGGAGAGCACACGATCTGCTGTGCCACTGGTTCCAACTGGGATAATTGTTGAAAGCATAAACTTGGTCTAAAGCCAAAGCTGAGAGAGAGTACACAGAATATAACAACTCTTCTGCATGTACGTCTCAAGGACCTCTTGTACAAGATCTGAATAAAGTTATTTTCAGAGCATATCAAAATCACCTTTGAGCATAATAATATCAATCTGTGTTGAGATTCTCCTTATCCCCAAATGCGAATCGTGTAAAATATTTTTTGTGGAAATGTTTATGCATAAATAAGCATAAGTTTGAATGCATGAGTGTTCTTTTAGAATATGCCTGGTGGCCATGGCGTTTATTATCGACCGTACTTAGTGTAGATCATTTTGTAATCAAATATACTAATCATAGCAGTAATCCAGCATGTATGTGGTTTCATACATCTGTATCGGTTTGAGGGGTCTTGTGTATGTTTATGTATGTTTATTTCGATTCCGTAGTGCACTATACATGTTAACAATTCTGCCAATCAAACCAATTCAAATACACCCAGAACATAGGCCAACACCTGAAAGTCTCCAGGACTGTGATGGGGTGCTAAAATGCTTTCTAACTTGGGTTGACCTGTATGGTACTACAAACTGGAGGATGTAATTCCTAGGGAGTAACTGAAGTTCTTTTTCACCACATAATCATTTAGTTCAGTCTGTACTGTTTGTATTGGCCTTACATAACAGAACTGTGATTGAGAAAATTCCATAATATAAATTGCACTGCAATACGCATTATCGTTGTTGTTATTTTTGCATATATTATTATGTACAAAGATTCAAGTCCCTGTATGCTTAATATTTTTTGCAACAAATTGTGTACCAGTATGCTTACAATATGGCAAGATTGATGAAAAATAAATGAAGTATCTATGAAAGTTATCTTCTTCAGTGTGATGCTCTGTGGCACTTTTCAAGATGAGTACAGTGGAATGCCTCGGCAACCAGCACAATTCCAATATGGTAAAATCTGTGTTTATAATAAGGAACTGGGGAAAAGTGGTGACAGGGGTCTTTATATACAGGGTTAGCATGTGTGCGTACAGTGGAAAAATCTTGGAATTAAACCACTCCAGATTAAAGAGAACTTCCCAGAGGTACCAAAACCAAGTCCAGTTTTGCAAGGGCTGTGGCCAGTTTTAATGGGTCAGTATTGGTTATACCCCCAGCCTCATATTGATAATACCTGGTACAGGTACCTGTCTTGAGAGACCACTGCCATGAGAGACCACCTGTCTTGAAAGACCAGATATTCCTGGCAGAAGATCCCACATTTCAATGTAATTGAACCTGTCACCAAAGACAACCTGTCTTAAGAGGTCACTTTTTATGGTCAATGGGGTGGTCTTTCAAGACAGGTTCTACTGTACCAAATTAATCTGCCAAAGCGCCCATGTCCGCATCAACGCCTACCCCTGTGTCGATCTTTTCAAACTAATCACCCCGGGAATAATTTCGGTGGACGAATTCGGCATCAAACTGACTTAAAACTGAACTGGAACATTGTGGCATCATTCTTGTGAGACAAGCTAGACAGGAACGTCTCTCCTGGGGACAGATACAACAGGGTTCCTGTCAACAAAGGACACCAGAATAATTCAGAATGGGGGGGGGGGGGAAAATTCCCTATTCCAGACAGACTAATGCATTTCTTAATTTCCCAGTTTTGCCAGGAACATACACCGTATATACTTAAGTATAGGCAGTCAGATTGCGGCAGAGGATTCCAATAACATAAGTACTGGACATACTGAGTCGCCACTTCCTTTATTTTCCACCACAACAGGCAAAACATTTCTAAAAGCCATCTACCATAACGGAGAGAGAAATGCTATTACAAACTTCAAGCACTTCTCAAAGAGCTGAACCTCTGTAATTGCCTAAATGTCTGGAGATCTTGCCTCTCCATCAATAGTCCATCTATACACAGTCTGTTCCAAGCAGCATGTTGCTAGACATGCATTCTGAATCATGTTCGCAGCACTGAAAACTGGTACACAGTTAATTAAATATTTTTAGAGTCTGTGAAGAATCAATCGGAGGTTGCAGAGGTTTTTGTTACGTCGAGCAGTACTGTACGTTTTGAGAATCCTCGATCGTACCACATACTGTCAGGTTTCTCAGGGCCTTTTGGATAGTAAGGGTCACCCTAGAAAGATAAAAAGTTTCACATAATTTGTAAATTGCACATAATCACATAAGGTAGACTACGAGTCTTGCTATAATTCGGAAATGTTTGTCAGAATACACTCAAACCTTGGTATCTTAGTTGTAGGGTTAAGGAAACTGGAGACTGGGTTAAGGAAACTGGAAACTGAAGTGACACATCAATTGCCCAAGAAATGTTTCTGCCAAAATATTTATGATAATAACAGACTGTATAATACATGCAGACTGCATCACTGTCAAAGAAACAATCTTGCCAATGTGGGGCTAGACAAAACTGACTAGAATATAATCGAGTTTAGATTATGTAGGCCTTTATTTAATTTGCTAAAGTATGTAATATAAATTTCAGTAAAATATTTCCTTTTGGTATCAAGCAGCCATGAATCATTGGAATGCACATCTTCAGACATACTAACAAGAATCTGTGCCATTGTACATGTTGTATGGGAAATCTTATTTAATAACTTAATCCTAGCTTCAACTTTCATCAATATTCTATGCCACCATATGAAACATATTGGGAATGGGATTATTTGCATGTCGTAAAGTTACAATGCACTTTATCCAACATTTTCAGTGTGGATGTACGGATGTATGAAACCTTCATTGTGGGGCAGACAGCAGGCGAAATAATTCGTAATTCATGAAGTTTATCGCAGAGTTTGCTTACAGGTAAAATTTGACCTTTGGAGCTATACGAGTACCATCCACTTGGAGTCGTCCAATCCTGGAAAACAAAAAAAGATTTACGATACATTCACACATTGGTCAAGTTATGACCATCAAGACAGAGATGCTGCAACTGTGACATAATAACAGTCACAGAAGGTCAAATTGACTATTGAAGGGGGACACCGAAGTTATTAACTGACTTTCCACCAGTCTGCAATAGCTGTACCTGTATGTATAACCAATTCACTAGTACCATGAAACGGGGAGTATATCAGACCCCTTGGTGGGAACCCTTTCCCCGAGATACCCGAAAGAATTGATAAAGGTGCAAAAACGGCCACATCTCATGATTGTCTGAATTTTCCTATGGTGCAATGTGAATGGCTGAAGGGTACATTATGACCAAGTGCAGTTGTAATTGGGGCTGTCACGAATAGTTGACTAATAGGACACAAATCGATTACTCACACCATTCGAATACTAAAATCAGTATTCGGTATACACTCGGTTTACCTTAGTGGCACAAACCATTAACATACAGCAAACTGCATAATCATGTACATTTCAGCCAGCCTTAAAATGGAGGGCGTCACAGACAGTCATAAAATGGAGGGAATTCTTAAACATGTTAAATGGAGGGGTCTTCAATTGCAGGGACCACTGTATATACATCATCAGCAGAAAATTCACGCTACTTACATTTGGATGATATTTGTAGTTGTAGTAGAAAACGTAGGAGCCAAAGAGGATCAATGCAACCCTGGGCACACTGAAACGCAGTGCTGTGGTAGCCTCTTGGCCCTGAAACAGTAAACACAGCAAAGGAATGAAAGGATAAGCTAGCCCCAAAGTAGGTCTAGTATACAGTCAAACAACTTAACCCATATGGCCATACAGCAGTATATGGTGCTGGTGACTCTTCCTCAAAGGCTATAAATCTGCTGATTTAAACACCCCACCAAGTTGGGGGGTACACGAAGTCAATAATGGTGTGGCAATGACGCAATGATCACTGATGATAGCCATGAGCAATCTGAACAATTGTCTAGTTTACACTAACAGACATAGGTGGTGACCTGGGGCTGCTGCCTGGTACTGGTATTATTAGCGCTAAGTGACTGTCTACCCTATACTACCCAGTGAAAGATTTAATTCCTAGAAATTGATTAGCAAACTTTGCTACACAATGTGGATTTTGTGTAGCAACTTCTGAAATTTGTATACCAGTTTTCAAGCTTTCAATTGCAGGTGAATGAAAAGTGTTTATCATTCTATTGATTAACTGGTACAGTATGTAGGAAACTGGTGCAGTATCTAGGAAAGCAAATATTTATCTTAAATATTTCGAATTACATATTGTGAATCAGGTATACCAATGACAGCCACACTAGTAACATGAGTAAGGCAAAAGTTGAGTGTGAGCTTTTCGAGTGGCAGCTGCAGACTATGTGTATATATATTTGCATTGTCTATAGTATTTCTGCTCCAAGTTGTACCCTGCAGCCCCGGGGGGGGGGGGGGGGGGATAATTCAAAATGGTACCTTGGTATGCATCCACGTACAAAAAAAGGGGTGAATGAAAAGTGTTTATCATTCTATTCTGGTACAGTACTATTCTGGTACAGTACTAGTATGTAGGAAAGTGGTACAGTATCTAGGAAAGCAAATATTTATCTTAAATATTTCAAATTACATATTGTGAATCAGGTATACCAATGACAGCCACACTAGTAAGGCAAAAGTTAGCTTTTCGAGTGGCAGCTGCAGACTATGTATATTGGCCTTGTCTATAGTATTTTTGCTCCAAGTTGTAGCCTGCAGCCCCCAATGGGGGGGGGGGGGGGTCACACAATATGGTACCTTGGTACGCGTCCACTTACAAAAAAAACGACAAAAGGGGTAATTTTCGCCCAAAGGGTAGGTGTTTGACTGAAGATACTCCTGTTACCATGGTTACGCTGATAAAAGGGGTGCTCTGGTAAGAATACTTACATACCGATATTTAACACACATTTTCCAAGAATCAACGGTAGTTTTCCTGGGATTGTTTTAGAATATTACATTGTCTGCAATTTATACTTCGAGTTTGAGTCCTTAAAAAGTCGGAGAAAAGGGGAGTATATTTTTGGTAGTGAAATCCACCAATAGGGGCCATTTATTTGACCCATGTCAGTGTTTGAGGCAGGTTTTTATTTCCTTGAGACATGTCTCCTGTTATTTTGAGAAGTGAGACATGAGGGCGGCGAAGGCGCCCGCGTTGGAGGAGGGTCCGGGGGGGTTCTCCCCGCGGGAAATTTTGGATTTCAGGGTGCTCTGTAATGCATTCTGGGGGTGTTTTGACTTACTTTTGAGCTCTTTAATGGTGAGTCAATCATCTCATTTATTGATTCAAAAAATCCATCCATGCTACTGTCAGAACACAATATACTTATGCACACTAAAGCAGTACACAGCTCTATATTCAATACTAGGGTACTACTAGTAACTAGAGATCATTCCATCAAGGATTCAACCTATGTGGTCTGGGTCTGGGAAATATTCTCTGAAGAGACAGGAAACATGGGGGAAGGCTACTAGTACTGCCTTCACAAAAATACTGTTTACATAAACTATGTACATGTTTGAATTAGTTTCCTTTTTCTTCCAGAATCAAAATTGGAATTTCAGACAAGACTGAGAAGTTGCTACTGGTAGTCAATGGCTTGACCCTAAACAGAAGCCTCTTCTATCCCTATTAGCCCGGAACTTCACCAGGGCTTTTCGATAATCGAAATTTTGCCAGTGAGGCCCCTCCAGTTTCAGCAGTGCAATGGTATTAAGACGCTCACTGGACAAACGATTCCGCAGGTGTGTTTTGAGGGAATTTTGTGTTGAAAAGCCCCTCTCAACATCAGCCGTGTGCACCGGAAATACCAGTGCTATACTAGCAAGGGTGATCAGGTTGGGAAAAGTGTCACTGTGGTGTGCTTTAATTATTGCCCAGAAATCTGCAAAAACAGTCAGATGTACTTGCATGGGTACCAGGCATCATATTGAGTGACTCCACTCCCGCCCCCGGGCCTGCAGCCTTTGCTTTGGCTCTGGTGCAGGCCACGTGGCACAAACTGTATAGAATATTCACTTTGTATACATGCAGTGCCTTATAATGTTGGTAACTGTATAGTTCGAAATAAATTTATTATCATGGTTATTACTGTTACTATTCATGCTATTATCATGATTATGCATAGCAAACTGCGATGTGATACGTGTTAAATTGTTCATTGATATTACTGTAGTAACTGTACTATAGCTATCAGTCAAAAAAGGTTCTTCATGGTATCATTAGCTATGAATGGACCTTTATGACCTATTACACCGATAGGTCAAGTACAGTAGTATGGCATGTGATAAAACAGGATACGAGATATGAGAAACAAGATACGAGAAACGAAAATTATATATACATTTTTCGGGCCGTTTTGTGCTATAAACCATTTAATCAGGTTTAACAGTAACCATGGGTATGATTGTCTTGTAAAACAGGGTCTTTATTACAAAAAGAAGTTAAAATTGGCATTTTCTAGTTGTTTTCGTTTTTCATGTTGTTAAGCCTTATTGTATTACATCACTGACCATATCATAGTATTGACTGGCTGATTCTGTGGCGAAATAGCTAGGTTAATTTCACCTAGATGTTTTGAACTTGTAGAGCGTTTGTCAGCTTAATATAACTTGCTTTGATACATTGGTATCTCTAGGTTTTATTTCATGTACTCTTAGCTTATTATATTACGTGTGTATTAAGTATTTAGCGATATCCGGCAGTAATACCTACATGTTACGAGTTCATTAGTCACTGCAGCTTTGTGATTGGTTGATGCGTACAAGGCTTGGCATCCTTGGTAACCATGGTAACCAGTTTCGTGTAAATAGTGGGTTTTGTTGCTTAAGTTTTAGGTACAACACAAAGTTACAAGCACGTCATTCTTCCTCCTGCAACCAAGTAGCAACTGTAGATAATTGGTAATATTTATTAGATGTCTAGTTTTCCAAATTCAAATACACATGTACTAGAATTTACAGGAGATTTTTAGCTTTTTATGCATGAGTCATAATGTCCAAATCGTCAGGAATTCGCAACTCCTCGACAGTTTCCGCAAAACGAAACATGTCTAGATTGCCATGGAATCGGCCGAGGCTCCTTTCGACATGTGCACATCTTTCGTGTTCCATTTTTTTCGCGCATTTAGTGTTATTTTTACGTAACTTCTCATCTCTCATATCATGTTTTATCACATGCCCGGTAGACAGTGACTGGCGACATGGGGCTTAATAACCTATACATATTAATGCTAATATAATTATAAAAAGTAATATTAGCTTTAGAGTACCGGAGTACCCATCTCTTTAGAATATCCTGCTAGCCGGGGCTTAGCCCCAAGTGACTACTGCTGACAGTGCTGTAATACTTGAGCTATTGATCAGATAAAGGGTTGTTCACGGCTAGCTATGCCCAGATCATATATGCCCAGATGGCTCATTAGTATGGTATGATGTAGCCCCAAGTGACTGTCTACCTTTATACTAACGTACTAGACACATCATACCATACTAATGAGCCATCTGGGCATATGTGATCTGGGCATAGCTAGCCGTGAACAACCCTTTATCTGATCGTTGAGCTATCGGTCATAAAGGGTCGTTCACGGCTAGGTATGATGTAGCCGTGAATGACCCTTTATGACCGATCGCTCAATACGGTAGTAGAAAGGTAGACACTTGGGGCTAGGTATGATGAACAAAATCCCAAATTCACGTA
>JAAUYG010079139.1_pt1 | contig 10801 bp, 5 predicted proteins | sample 7278091 | NCBI WGS metagenome assembly JAAUYG01 (sample SAMN14350201, study PRJNA611818) | marine sediment metagenome | isolation source: surface marine sediment (0.6m) | place: French Polynesia: Moorea | collected 2018-08
ACACTTTCCCTCAACCCCTCTCTTCCCTAATTAAGGTTTTAAAATTTTACATTGAAAATTTTGTGGGGCAATTAAAAAAAAAAAACTTGCAACCCACACGCCCCCCCCCCCCCCCCCCACACACACACACAGAGAATCCTTTAAATATTCGAATAATTTAGTACCCGTTTGATCTGTTTAACCTGTTCTGCGGATTTTTTTTTTTCTTTTTTTTTTTTTTTAGATTCTGTGATAATCTTTCCGGTTAACCCGTATAACAGCGGGATTACTTGATGTATCGACACAGTCTTATATTTCTTCTGATTTTTAGCTCACTACTAGCTGAGCTACATGTAGTGACATTGAGGGGCGGGGTGGGGCTTGTCAATCGTCCGTCATCCGTCCGTCGTGTGTGGATTGAAGATCTCCGAAACCACGGGCGGATGTTTTTAAATGTCTTTAAAAGTTTACGAGTGGATTCGTGTAGTGGACACGCCTGGACGTTATTTGTAATTTTGAGGCTTTCTTTCATTGTCACTAAAGTGTGGTCCCCATGGAATGAAAATTGTCAAAACGCGGTTCCTACCGCAGTTCTTACACCGATTCAATGACACCTTTGTGGAACGTTGCTTAAGGGTTACCGTACCCTGGAAAAAGTCACCTGTAACAAGTTGGAAATTTTGAAGTCAGCAAGCATTACAGAAAGGTTTCAAGTGATTCTTTTCTCCCCAAACCTAGATGTTATCCAAAGCCAATGGTTTCGGTCAATTCTTACGAGTGGGGTTCGTCTAGTGGATACGCCTGCATTTTTAGCTCTGCTTACCTATGTCAGCAGAGCTCATGAAATCGAAATTTTTTGTCCGTCGTCCGCCCGTCCGTCTGTGGCATCAATTATATCTGAACCTGTTGCATGGATTTCTTAGAATTTTGTTGTTCTTTCCCCTCTGCCATACCCCCAGACTTTTTTTTTTAATTTTTGAAAAAAAAAATGTTGAGTGAAATTTGTGGAGTGGAGTGAAATTTGTGACTCGTGGGTAGTACTTCAACATATATGGGGTACTTTCGGCCTTGTAGCATTCAAAGTCATTTTGAAGTCATTCGGTGCACTTGCGATTTTTCGTAATTTAGGCCTAATGATAAGAGATAGGAGAAAACATTTTAAGTGACTATAACAGCTTAACGGTGAGAGAAAGACATGTGGTTGCTAAATAAATATGAATAGTAAACCAGGTCACATTTGACCTTGAGTGACCTTGAAAGGTCAGAGTCAAGGTCACTCAGCTTTCGAAGCCTTATATCTTGTAAAGGAGCAGAGTTAGGCCATTTTGGAGACACATATGGGGAGTCCAGTGAAGCAATTACATTTGCCTTCAGTGACCTTGAAAGGTCAATGGCAAGGTCGCTCAGATTTTGACAGCTAATATCTCGTAAAGGAGCTGACTTAGGCCATGCGATGTTACCATAAAACATCAATATGAAACCATATATGGGGTGTCCAATGACATTATGACGTTTGACATTGAGCGACCTTGAAAGGTCAAAGTTAAGGTCACTCAGATTTTGAAAGCTTATCTCGTAAAGGAGCTGGGTTAGGTCATATGTTACTATTAAACATTAATAGAAAACCATATATGGGGAGTCCAATGACACTATCACATTTGACCTTGAGCGACCTTGAACTTGATAGGTCAAGGTCAAGGTGGCTCAGATTTCGAAGCCCTATATCTCGAACATTTATGAGGATTCCATTAATGCGATTACGTTTGACCTCCGTAGCCTTGAAAGGTCAATATCAAGGTCACTCATATCATGAAAGCTTATATCCCGAAGTGGAGCTGAGTTAGATCATATGTTACTGTTAAACATTAATAGGAAACCATATATGGGGAGTCCAATGACATTATCACATTGGACCTTTAGTTCGCTGCATTGTATTATATCTCGTTAAGGGAGCAGAGTTAGGCCACATGATACTAATAAACATTAATAGGAAAGCATGTATGTGGAGCCTATTGGCACGCTTACATTTGACTTTAGTGAACCTATAAGGTCACTGTCGAGGTCACTCCGATTTTGAAGGCTTATATCTCGTAAAGGAGCAAAGATAGGCCACGTGTTACCATTAAACCAATGGGAAATCACAATATGGGAAGTCCTACAGCACCATCACATTTGACCTTGAGTGACCTTGTAAGGTCAAAGTCAAGGCCACTCAGACTTTGAAGACTTTTATATGTCGCAAAAGAGCCAAGATAAGCTATATGTTAGTAGTAAGCCTTAATAAGAAACCATATATGGGGAGGTCAATAGTATGACTACAATTGACTGTAGTGACCTTAAAAGGTCCATCTCAAGGTGTGTTTAAGGTCAGTCTGAGGTAATTCAGTGCATTTCAGAATTTGACAGTATTACGGGAGTTACATCAGCTACATAGCTACTTGCCTAGTAGCTGTATGCCTGGTAGGTATTTAAACCTAATTTGTTCCTTTTTGGCAACTGACCAGGCAGGTCGTCAAGGCCCCTGGGCCTCTTGTTAACGATTTTTTTCTCGAACAAATTTTTCAAATTCAGCATTGTAGCGTATGGAGAAACCAAAAACCCAAATTATCTGGAAAACGAACGATCGTAGTGCAAAACGGAGTGAAATTTGAGACTCGCAGGTAGTTATTTGCATATATGGGGTACCTTTGTCATTGTAGCATTTAATGTCATTTTAAGGTTATTCAGTGCACTTTCAATTTTTCGTAATTTGGGCCTAATGATAAGAGATTGGAGAAAATATTTTTATTGGCTATTACAGCTAAACGGTGGGAGATAGACATGCAGTTACTCATATATATCAGTAGGAAACCATATATGGCATCACATTTGACCTTGAGTGACTTCGGCGTCTGTCGTCGGCTCCGTAAAACGCGTTTTTTTTTTCAGAAACCGTCCAGCAAATTAATGCCAAATTTTGTGGAAAGGTAGCTACCCACCATATCTCCAGACCATTTGTTTCCATTTTTTAAAAATTTTGGAGTTTTGAATTTTAACGAACTTTTATTCATTTTCGTTAACATCGGAGTGAAATTTTCAAAACGCTCCTCCTCCTACATTTCTGATTCTTTTCTACCAACCTTTTTCTAAATATTTCCCGTGACAATCCTCACAAACTTGTTATAGGAATTTTGAAATTTCAAATTGGATTATTTTTAAAAAGAAGATTGAAATTTTCCTTAACATGGGACCCCATAGGGGAGAAAATTTCAAAACGCTACTCCTACAGTTTTGATTCCTTTTCAACCAAACTTTTTCGGAATGTTCCCTGTGACAATCTACACAAAAGTTGCTTCTTGGAATTTCGAAAATTTAAATCGAAACTTTAAATAAAAGATTGAAATTTAACACTGTGCCCAATTGGAAAATGCAAAATTGCCAATGTCTTGGAAATGGCCAGCCATGGAACAAAACAGAGTGAAATTTAGGACTCTGGGGGTAGTTTAGGGAGTATATGTGCAACTTCTGGAACCTTGGCCAGGTTTCATGTCCGAATATGGCAATTTTGAAAATCGGCCCGTATCTAGGAGACCGCGGCCCGTAGAGCGAAAATTAGCTCAATTTCGACCCACTGGCGTAGAAAGAGGGTAAACGTGCAACATCTGGAACTTTGCCAGTGGCCAAGTTCCATGCTTAAATATGGCAATTTTGAAAATCTCATATCTCGTATATCAATAAACCGAAGTTTTATACTGGTACCTTTGATCTTTCTTGTTCGAGGTCATTTGGGGGTCATTTTGGTAGACTTGTCTCAAAATGGCCTGTAACTCGAAAATAGATGTCCATAGAGAAAAGGGGAGTGAACTTTGTAACTCCGGGGTAGCTGTAAACATGTATATGGGGTACCGTTGATGTTTTAGTGTGTAAGATCATTTTAGGGTTTTGTTCGTGCAGTGAAACACATGGATACAAATAACCTTGCACCTGAAGAAGTAAGATACTTCACTTCAGCAACATGTCCATTAGGCATGGCACTTAACTGGATGTCGGGGCAAGTGGCTAAGCGAGGAGAGTGGCCAAGCAGAGCGACAAGGCCCGTGGTCCTCTTGTTTTATAAAAAATCTGATGGCACTTGACCTTGGACTACATTGAACGGCCACAAATAATGTTACAGAATTTTAATCCTAAAAACTCATAAACTTTGGGACATTGGTTGCTATAGAACACTAATAGGAAGATTCTTGTGATTTTTTCGGATTGCGATGTGACTTTTGATTTTGGATGACCCCGAAAGGCCAAAAAAAAAAAAAAGGAATCATGGAACTTAAAACCCAACAACGTGTTAAGTAAGGTTTATGTTACTGTGACGCACTACTAGAAATAACCCATGAGCTTTTAACATTTGATGTGACCTTGAATTAAATTTAAGGTAAAATTTAAAGTAGTGTAACTGTTTAAAGCATGATAACTAAGTTATTGTGTATCACAGGACTTAGGGTGCATAATACCAGGTTAGGTTACATGAGGCGTTGCCTGTATGAAACTTGAGAGTGTTATGTGTGCACATACTTTCAACCTGTTTAGACTATCGACAAGCCAAGTCATTTTGATCTTCAAATACTAGCATCAACATTAAGATCAATCACGCCACTACGACTCAACTAAGCATACGCTCAACTTAGTCCTAATTGCCAAGGGGTCAAGCAGACGTCACGGCCCATAGTCTTCTTGTGAGTATTTTGAAAAAGAAGATAACCGCGGATCAATGACTGGCGGGAATATACTGGGGGTATAGGATGTCGCAGTGTAGAACAGAGAACAAGGAAATCAGCTGGTCATTCTGGCAGTCCGTGCTATTGCCGTCAAATTGTTCCAAACGAGAAAACGTCAGCCTGTCAAGCACGCGTCCCAGAGTCCAACATGCGCCGTCTTGGACTTTTCCTAAAAGCCTTAATTTATTTTGCAGGAAGATATAGTTGATGAGATCTCCAAACGGAGGATTGACGGAAACTGCAATCCAATGACGATTCAGAGGTTACTTTTTTATTTTTGCACCAGACCAAATGGCGCACCTTCTGTTCTGTCGAAAGTAGTCACACGAAACCATTCGGCAACCTTCGTGTAACTGACAAAGTTCAGTGTTTACCACAATAGGTACACGGACGAGTCCAAGACGGCGCGTGCTGTAGGAAGCTGTGAAGGAGGAGTGCCGAGTTGTAAATAACTTCCGTGTATATATGATAGAGAATTTGTGTAGAGCTTGTGGAAGTGTGTCTCCTGTCTGTGAGCAGTGTTAGTGTACTGACAGCTTGCACTGTCTTGTCTCAACAGTCTTGTCAATCTCCGTGTGTTGCCGTCGACTCCCAGCGCTCTGTATGCCCTGCTCTGCTGCCATGGACTCTGCTCTTTCACCGTTCTACCTCACTAGCAGTTATTGTTTCCTAAAACATCTCTCTTTTAATACCAGGGATGATTTCACGTGCTTCTATGTCTCGGTTCGAGTCTTGTTTTCTATTGCTTTTATTTTATTTTAGCTTTTATGGGTACATGAGTTTGGCTCTAGACAGTGGAGTCGTAACATGTATTCAGTTCGTTTTCTATAGATTTGATACACTGCTATACGTAATGGCAGATGCTTTAATTTGTGTACGTATGTATACTTATGTCTTATTTGGAACTTTAGTTAAGCGTCACATTCAGGTTCTCTTCCACGCACGAGGTCTGATGTGGATTTTTTTGTATTGATCAATGCGTGTAGGTTTAATATCATGTGATCATTATAATAAATACTCGTTTTTATTACTAGCTAATACTGTCGTTTTCAGTTTGTTTGGTTGGGAAAACCGTGACCCATCACGTATCATTCTGTTATGTTCCTTGCAGGCAGTAGATGAAGTAGTAGACGGTGAAAAAGCAGGTCTTCCCTCGCGCGTCCGAGCTGCCCTGCTAGGCGAGCAAGGCAAGGCGCTCAGCTCGGACGCTTGCCCAAGCTGTCCAAGAGAGCCTCCTGGGGGTGACACTGCTCAGACAATTTACGTCAACCCCTTGGACCCGGACGAGTACTCACCTATCCTGTCGTGTGGTCATATTACGTCACAAAGGGAGCCCGGCATCTTGGTATGCCCAGACCCACTTTGTCCCTTCCACAAGGAGCCGGCGGGCGTTTCCAAGACAGCGCGGAGTCAAATCGTTCAAAAACATAGTAGCGGACACACATCTGTGTGGAGGCCGGCTCTCCTCTCCTCGGAGGGATCCCGCGAGGAGTCCGCACAAAATAAGACAAGACTTAAACCGCTGAGCAGCAGTAGATCTGACGTTAGTGTCCCTAAATCCTCAAAGAGAACCCCTCTCCTTAAACGCAAATTGTATAAGCAAAGCACCCATCCCAAAAGCTCAAAGCCAATAGGAAATCGGGGTTGTCTCCCACTGTCCGGGGCGTCTTCTTCTGACTGTCTGGTGCTTACCCCACAGGGCGGAGGCGGAAGCGCAAGCGGAGCAGGAAACCGAACTGGCGTTGGGGGTAGGTTCAAGAGACCATTTGGTGCACGAACGCATGAACGCATGACGTCCAGCAACCAGACACCCGCTAACTACCAACGCATATCTAACTCCAGATCAGGTAGGAACTCTTTACTACACCCATTTCCCCGAGATCGTGGTTTCCTAACTTTCACCTTTCAGTTTCATTGATAATCTAACACTTCCAGGTCTTCTTCTACTTTGCTTATTTGTTTTTCCTGTTATTGCAACCTTGGTTTTTTGTCCTGTTTCGTCTTCTCTAACACATTTTAGTTCGAATTTCTTTGCAGTCAGAGAATGCATAGTTCGAGAATCATTATACCTCTGCTCTAAACAGAATCATAATGAATTTCCACGTATTATTAACCGATTTCAGTATTTATGTACACTCTAGAAGTTATACACTGTTTATAACACATATGTTACACGCATGTAACAGATATGTTAAACTTTCATCTGCCATTGTATCTATAACGTTGCACTTATCATTCATTGTATCACCTATCATGTATCACCTATCATGTATCACCTATCATGTATCACCTATTCACTTTTTGTCAATAAGCATTATGGAGAAGTATTATAAACCTTTAGTTCGTCAGTTCGTGCACTTTTACAAATAGTAGTGGGTTTCGTTGACGATTAGTATGGTCCATGGCTATGCCCTATACTCTTCAAGATATCAAACTAATTTTCTGTATTTTTCAGTAGAAAAACGTTCCTGAGGGATTTTCAATTTTGCTGAGGTATTTTATTATTATTATTTTATTATTATTATTATTATTATTATTATTATTATTATTATTATTATTATTATTATTATTATTATTATTATTATTATTATATCCTGCTATATCGTTCACTGTTATGGACATGGACTTTGGCTGCCAGTACCTTGACGACGACGACATAAATAATGTGTTAAGGATGACGACAACAACGACGACGACGATGAAAATGATGATGATGATGATGATGATGATGATGATGATGATGATGATGATGATGATGTGCCAAGACGATGACTACCAAGACGACGTTGACGAGGGCCACACCGACATGGACGCTGTGTTTTATCCGTTTAGTATCATTTCAGGGAGTCAGAGCGGATTGTCTGTGCCGGGCTCCGACGGATGGCAGAGTGCTGCGCCACCACGTAGCCAAAGCCTCTCAGCGCCCAAAAAGTCGATCCTGAAGAAGGACGCTCTGTCCAGCGAGGAAACGGAGAACTTGCTGTCTCCAGAAGTCGAACCCAGGGAGGCGGGAGACGATGGGGACGACTATCTGGAGAAGCAGGGAGGAATGTTCAAACCTCACCCGGCTCAGATCTTCTTCCCGGCAGATGGCGTGCTTCTCAGTCCGCCCCCTAGCAGTGCCTCCCCTCTGCCGTCACCTCCGGCCTACGACACGCTGGTGCCCCCGAAGACCTCCCCGACCCAGCCCCGGGCCCCCAAGCTGTATCGCCAGAAGCCGCAGTTCGCACCGTGCGCCAGTCCCCAGGAAACGCTGTCCTCGCACAACAGCATGGAGGACGCGGAGGGAAACCTGGTCCCACTGCCCACGCTGGACGTGGACAACCACAGCCCCCGGGCTGCCAACGAGGACCGTGAGAATTGCAAAAGCGAGCGTCTGGGAATAGATAAGAAGATGGATACAGAGCTCAGGGATCTGCGGAGTCCGAACGTGACGGACAACCAGCGGACGGCGGACGGCGTCCACTACGCCGAGACATCTCTGGGGGATGAGGCAGAAAACCGAGACTCCGGAGCCTTCTCTCCCGAGGCCGACCCCGGTGATGCCAGCGTCGGCAACATCATCAACAGCTACGTGAACGTGGTCCGGGACGCCAACCTTGCGTTCATAGACGACTACTAGTAGTAAGGGCTTCCGCAGGGCTGCTCGGGCCGCTGATGTGCCATAGTAAGTCTCGGTTCCTACTTCACCCTTGAGCTGTAGAGACTTTTATGTCGAGTTAGTACTACATTGTACATGTGGTAGTTTCTTAAAAAAAAAATGACATCTTGGCAGAAAACGGTAACCATGGCAAGACTCTCACTTTTTGCACACTCCCACGTTGGTTTCACCTACACAGAGCGTCCCCAACTTGTGATTTGGCAGGCAGTCAGGTTGCTGCTGCTGGGGTGGGTGGGATGGGGGTGGGGGATCGAAAAACTAGGAAATGCTACAGAGTAGTCATGGTAGTAGCTTGAGTACAATGTATGAGTTACAGTTACACGACTGCCCTTCCTATAATACAATGTAAAATATGTCTGTTAAATTCCTTCAAAGTGGTACTCACTTTTTCCCTAATGTCGAGACAATTCCACAAACAAGCACCCTCATATACCTCAAGCTTCTCTTACCAAATTTAATAGTTCTCAATTTGGGCACACAGCTACTGGTACTGGTGCCCTAGATTCATATGGGGTGTTATTTTGTGTGAACAATTTCTGTAGGCAAACTGGCCCTATCTCATTATGCGATAAGTATTGGCGTTCGGTTTGAAGACTTCGGCCGAGCTATCAATCTTCTTGTCCCTGGCCAGACCCCTCATGGCATTTTGGGGGGAGAGATCCTTTTGGCTATTTCCCATGTCCAGGGATGGACGAAAGGTCACGAGCATACCCTTGTGGAAATGGCACGCTGAATGGGCAGTTTGGCAAATTAGCGATTAAAGTGGTCATTGGCGTCCGTTATTATCACCGACGCCTGGGCAACACCTGACTTGCCTGTCTTGCTGCACAAGCTTGTAGAAACCGAAATCCACAAATGCCAGCTGAACTGAAATAGCTTGTGATTACGTTCAGTTAGTGGTCATATTTTTGTGACGATTTCAATTTCAGATTGGCTTTCTTGTTGAAATACATGCTCTTGCGTTCTGTGTGAGCATTGGCTGCGCTAATTATCTACTCCCAATGAAGACAATTCTAGCGTACTGCCCAGGCATTGGCTGTGCTAATTATCTATTCCCAACTAAAACATTTGTGGCGTTCCGCGTAAGCATTGGCTTGCTACTTACCTACTCCTAATTAAGACAGTTCTAGTGTTCTATGGCTAAGCAATGGCTGTGCTAACTACTCGTAATCGTGTTATCTACTCGCAATTAAGGTATAGGTAAGGTGAGGTAAAAATTTATTTGCAACCGTGAGGTTGGATTGTACAATTCAGGTTAAAAGAATACAATACAAAATAAACTCATTATTCAGCACGTGCACACTGTAGTAAAAGAGTAGTTATACATAAAAGAGAGCTACACTGACTACAAAAAAAAGCACTCACGTAAAATTTCGTACACCCCACGGCACGAAAGAATTACAATGCCGCTGTGTCCCAATCTCAGGCAGCACTGGTGGGGCCCCTTCGCGGAAAGAGTAAGGAACCTGGCGACACGGAGGGAGTAAATGATGCAGCTTATGTTCTTTGTTCTTAAGACTGTTAAAATAGTCCTTGTATAAATTTACTCGTTATTAAGAGAATTAATTAAAAGAATTGTCTATCTCGATGAACGGGTATTGTATTAAAAGAGCTCTCTTATTTGCTCGACAGTTTAGAAGTTTGTGCCAATATTGTCTTTGAAACCTTTGTACTCTGCTTCTACATTTTTCGTGGCAAAGAAATCGAAACTGTAGATTACAATACTTATATATGTATTGCTAGCTTATATTGCTTGGATAACTAAGTAATTTGGTAAGTTATCTATATTTCTTCACGAAAATTCAGTCCAGTTGTCAGTCCAATATAAATTCCTCAAATATAGCGATGAAAACCTTATGATTTAGACCAGTTGCATGGCATGTAACACAGCTTACCTTTTATGTCTCTGCTTCTTTCAGGTGTGAACCAGTCGGAAAATTACGAGCCATACGATTTCATTCCGTCGTCTGCCAGTGTGTAACATACGGCCATTTTCCTTACATTCCGATGGACTGAGGGGCGTGTTGCTTCTGTCTCCGGAATGGAGAAGCTGGTCCTATAATGTGGCCGTTTCTGTCGGGACATGGGGCTTTCTGGTTAAATAGAATGGGACTAATTAAAGTAAAGGGGGGGGGGGAGCTGATACTGGATGCTTGAAGACCTCGTTCGGAAAATTTAGCTTCCGGGTGTGGCGAGGTCAGCCGGAAGTCCCGGGCCGGAAGTGCTATTGCAATTGGCCAATGCAAGATGCTGACACGTGTGTTCGTTCTGCTTCGATTATTTTGTGCTCGAGCGTCGCGGACTGTCAAAATGCGTGTGGGTGTGTGGGGGGTGGGGTTGTTTGTTGATTTGTTTGGTTTTTTGTGCGTGGGAGGGCTCTGGATTGGAGTGACTGCTGGCTCTCGCTTCG
>JAAUYG010180770.1_pt1 | contig 10801 bp, 10 predicted proteins | sample 7278091 | NCBI WGS metagenome assembly JAAUYG01 (sample SAMN14350201, study PRJNA611818) | marine sediment metagenome | isolation source: surface marine sediment (0.6m) | place: French Polynesia: Moorea | collected 2018-08
CCCCCCCCCCCCCCCCCCCCCCCCCCCCCCCCCCCCCCCCCCCCCACCCCCACCTACCCTCCTAACATCGCCCATCCTTAACCGGGGCGCGGGGGGCGGCCCCACTTCTGCTGGCATGTGAACATTTTACGCTGCAGGAAAACGAGTTGAAAGTCCCAGAAAGGACGTCTGTGTGTCTGTGATCTTCAACTGCTCCGAATTAAAAAGATTTACTTAGCTTTTGAATTTTATTTGTAATTTGTCAATCATATACAGAACAATTTCTCTTTGTACAATAGTTTCAACTGTTCCCGTCATATTACAAAATAAATGACATTTATTCTATCGTTCGCGATTGGGTATTTACAAACTTTACAAAAAACGTTCATTTTCAATCATCCATACGTTACAAAACAAGACAACAAAAAGAACATAGTGCTGGAGTGTAAACAAAGTGTGCATTTCGTACAGAAAGGCAAAACAAGCGTTTAACACTGAAAGACAAAATGTGTGTGCATTTAGAGCAGCGTGCATGTGCGACATAACGGGAGTACAGAAATGACACATTGAGAACCAATGGAACAACGCTGAAACCAACATTTTAAGCATTGGCCAATCGCAGTTATCTGCCTGAGAAAGCAACGAAACTTGTGGAACCAAAACAAGAAATACCAGAGAGTGAGTTGCATAGTGTTCAGCTGGAAAAGTCGGAAGCATGAATTTACAAGCACACCAACTTCTTTTGCATTCATTGCCAGGAATCAAACATAACACATCCCCTAAAAACAGGGAAAACATTGTAAGGCTACAACTACATAACTGTACCAAACGGTACTCGTGGTATGATACAGTACGGTTCAGTTTATTTCAGAAGATAAACCCTGCACCTAGATATCTCTGTACAAATACGTTTGCGAATTCAACTGGTGATGTGCCCTGATGATGAAGAAATACGTCATGAAAATTAACTCCCGACCAATGACGGCCATTTTTTTTTTCATCATTCACAACCAGTAAGGTACTTCAGAAAGAGCTCTTTTCAACGTTCTGTACTTCGCTTTTTTCGCAAGTGACTTCATGATAGGCATATGACAATCGCTTTACCGTTTGAAGAGTCTATCACAGTTGAAATATTGACCATAAATTAACTGGCGCTAAAAAGAAACCTTTCCTATGTACTTTCATTCCCATTCGCTTTTCAATGCCTGCACATTGTGAAGGTAAACAACACAAACATTTTCCCCCTTTAAATCAGAAAAAAATCAGCTGAGGAAGTATTGTCATCCTATGGCCGACATTGCAAGCTGCCAATGAAAAATCTTTTGCTTCAAGATTTCACACAAAGAACCTAACGGTGCGAAGAAAAATCAGTTGATCTGAGAAATTTTGGAAAATTTCAAACGGTACAAATCTGATCACTTCTTATGAACTAAACAGAAAAGCATGATATGCAGAGGAGACAAGATTATGACAGTCAACATGGCAACAAACAGCAGTGAATTTTTCGGCATTCAAGAAATGGGGAATTTTTTGCAAAAATCCACAAATTTTTGGGCGAAGACCTCAAGCCTGAGAAGTGGAAAAGAGGGGCCAATGACCACTTTTTTTTTTAAACATTGTTAGGTTTGAATAACTGACCACAACTGACACGACGTGTATACCAAGTATTGGGGGGGGCCAGACAGGGGTGTGGCTGGGTTTGCCCACAACCTCCATTTTTGGAATGTTTGAGACGTTCATGCGAAAGTCACCCACATTTCTTGAATGCAACTGGTGCAAGTGGAAGTCTTGAGCGAACAAGAATCATTTTGCAGGTTTCATCGCAGAAATTGTCATTTCTCAGTCGCCATTGTGAATTGCATTTGCAATTTTACCCAGCACTTTTGTGAATACAACAACGGACAATGAAAAGTGTCAATTCTTTTTGTTCGTTTCGTTGCCGTAAAAAAAAAAAAAAAAAAAAAAAAATGCATGGAAAGCACGAGAAAAATTAGCAAAGACAAAAAGAACAAGTTCGCTTAGTCAGCGTAAAGGCCGAACACCGCAACCATCCATCACGTTGTCATCAGGCAGGGGGGGGCAGCCTTGTGGGGGCAGGTCAGCCCTGTGGGGGGGTCAGCCGGTGGGGTGGGGGGTGGGGGACTCCTCCTCGACAATGACGACACGTACATGACTCCATCAGGCCGATTCGACTTACAGTCGCGCTCGGCCTAAAAACCGATGAACAAGCGACGTTTCCCATGAGCATGTCTCGCGTTTTACGGAACATTTGAATGTTCGGAAATACTGCAGTTTGTATCACTACAGTCCAACTGAATATCACCTACTGTTCTACGGACAGGCCACATGTCTCACCTCGGTGGTGGCGGTGGTGGTAGTCGACCCCGGTTCACTGGAAGAAGAAGTGAGAACACACTCTCGTTACTGATTCACAAATGAGCAAATTGGTTAGAAAAACACCTAAAATCAAAACTGGCAGACTCAGACTCTGTCCTCCAAAACTTGAAATGTTGATTGCGTTTGGCAGACATTTTTTTCCTGGCGACATGTTCGTGAAATCTTTCAATCATCCAGACATGATCTTGCAATCATTGGCCAAATGTACACGAGGGAACTGTGAAAATGCTTTCGACGTGGCGTACAAGAAAATGCTTGAAGGTAAATGACGAGAGAACAGACGTATTCATTCAACCAAATTTATACAAGTGATGGTTGCTCAAAATGGCCAAGAGCGCTAAGCTTCAGTGAAAAGAGAGCTCATTCAAGAAGCAACAGTTTTTTTTTAACCTTTATTGTGCACCCGCCATCACCAACTAATGTTAACAAGCACGTGTGTATACCCGTTTTAATTGCTGCGAGGCGAAACAGCTACAAAAAGAAAAGTCAATGTTAAGTGTTTCTTCAAATTTCCTGCACCTATTTTCCTTGACCACCGGGTCTAAACGCCTGCAAAGCCCCCGAATACGCGGCAGAAGGGAAAGAGAGGGAGGGAGGGGGGACAAGGGACCAATGTGATAACATCACGCCAACAACGTAGGAAAAAGATGACAACTTACTGGAAATCACTCTGTTAATTTTGGAGGCGATGGTTAGTACGAAAAGCAAAGCGTCTTTAGCCTGATCTGCCGGTACTGGCGATGTACGAAAAGGACAAAATGTTGGCTATCTCAAACCTTTAAAACTCGCAACTTACCTGGATTTTTCGGATTGTGGCTGGGGTAAGTTTTCTGCGTTCTCTGAAAGGCGTCCGGATACGGGAAATCCGTTGGAAACTTGAACATTTTTTCAAATGCTGAAAAGACAAAATTTATCATCAAAACTCGAGAAGCTGAACGGCACCAAATTTTTTCTCTCTTCTTTTCCTTTGATTCCTGACGGTTTTGTGTTTGTCAACAGAAATGATGGCTTACATGTGTCATACGAGGCCGTCAGGTTGTTCAAGCCGGAACCCAACGAGTGTGACTGTGGTATCCTGGCTGGAGGCGGCGGCGGTCGGTTATCTCTCATCGGGGGAGGTGGTGGAGGGGGTCCCGAACCAGCAGGACCCCGCGAGGACGCCGTCGAGCTTGTTCTCTGCACAGTTCTCACCGGGGGCGGGGGAGGGGGTCCTCCCCTCGCGGGCGGCGGGGGCGGCAGGCCTCGACTCGGGGGAGGCGGCGGTCTGCTGCCGCCGGAAGGCTGCATAGGTGGAGCGGGTCTGCCGCCTGGATGCACGTTCTTGAAACTCGGGGGTCGGTTCGGCAGGGACGGAGCTCCACCGTGGGAAGGCGGCCGACTGGGCGGGGGCGGCGGTGGTGGTTGAGCCGCGGGAGGCCGTGCCGTGCCCGCTGAAGGCCGACGCCCCGGAGCGCCTATCTGCGGAGGCACGCCGGGAGGCACCCGGTTATTCTCAAACATATTTCTTGCGTTGGACACATTCCGGGCACTCTGCAGACTAATGTTCGACGCGGTAGAGTCGCGAGCGCTAGCACCATTGTGTACACTGCTTCCAAACGACGGCTTTGACTTCTGTGACGGGGGCGGGGGTGGGGCAGAGTGACCTCCACCCATGTGGTTTGCAAATGGCGGGGGTGGGGGAGCACCTCCACCAAAAGTCGGTTTCTTCGCCTGCGGGGGAGGGGGTGGAGGGGCCCCACCGCTCATGTGGTTATTGCTCACAGGTCCATTTCGATTGATCGAGTTGTTGACCGAAGTGTCCACGGGCGCCCACTTCTTCACTGGTGCTGAGCTCTTGGTGATGTTGTTGTTGTTTTTTGGCATCATTGGTGCATGTGAATGCCCACCCGTGTCCCCACCTGCACAAAGAACAACATGCTTTCAATGTGACACAGTTTACGGTGAGCGCAAGGAAAGTCCACAAAGATTTCCCCTTTTTTTGCTTGCCATCCCTCCTCTGAGCATGGTCACGCAGCCTTGACGCCGGTGCGCGTCCTCAATCTGAAGTTGGTGTGTGTGTGTGTGTGTGTTGTCCACAGAAAATACAAAGGGACTGCTTCACATTTGCGTTTGATGGAGAGAACATGGAGAAGCAATGGCACATCGTGGTTGAATATGACCGGGGGCGATCACAATGACAACGACGACGAAAGATAACGGCCATGCGACTCATTTAGGCTGCTTAGTTATAAGTTATTTTATTTATTTATTTTTTTGACCAACCTGGTCGGTTTCCAGTCTTGCGTAACTTGGGCATACCGCCAGCGAACAGTCCGCCCAGCTGAGGGGCTCCACCGCCGAATCCACCTCCACCTCCCCCACCTCCGCCTGATGGGGGCGGCCGACTCCCACCTCCTCCTCCACCACCACTTCCTTTACCTGCAAAACAACAAGTACACATGATAATTCCGTTCCTGCTTTCTACAAACATAGACATCATTCCAAAGCATTCAACAAACATCAGATTCATTCCTGCTGAGAAACTCCACATTCGTCTGACATGAAAACAAGTTTTTGCATGATGGAAGCAAATTCCATGAGAGCAACTTTCAGGCAAGCGAGACTTGCGCACCCATTTACCATCTCTTCAGAAGGCAAAACACCTGCAAGGCCTGCAGAACATCATGAGAGAAATTTAAACGCAGTGCACTGCGATAACAGCGATCCACCGTTGCCTCTGCGATACGAAACGCTGATCAAACGAGAGTAAATCACCAGCTCCAAGACGCAGCTCCAGTAAACATTGCTGCAGCTTATCTCCAGGATAGCTTTTGTCCACTGATTACAGCAAGGCTGTCCACTTCACATTGGCTGAAGCTGATACAAAGAACAAATCAAGTCCACCTTTTCCATGCTCATGCCGAGGAATAACCCCGACTCTAAATCTACCAGTGGCGTTTACTATATCTAGGGGGGTCCAGTCTATTTGCATCTCGCAGAAAACGTGTAGACATACCGTGGGACGGGACATGTCTGTCAAAAAACAACAAACAGGCCGTTTTCCGTTTGCCTGCTTCAAAGAGGACTGATGTGAGAGAGCACTGATTACCAGTACGAATTTGACAAATCCACAGATGCAAACATGTTCATGTCATACCTGGCACAACAGTGAGTGGATCTACACACCGGAATGACAGCGTGTCTAATGAACCGAACAAATCAAAGCGCAAAAACCATTAAATTCACAGTGAATACTGGGATGTATTTTTGAACCACTAAGCTCCATGAACATGCTGTAGAAATTGATTGCAGCGGCACACAGATAATCTTTGTGACCAAACTTTATCAGGTCACCGTCCTGCATTCGCAATCTCAAAAGCCAAATCGACCGAACGTGAAAGGACAACAAAAAGGTTGTCGTCAGCTGATCAGGTTTTCTTCAGAACCAACAAAATTGACGTCTCTTTACAAGTCAAACGTCACCCCAAATCAAGAATGGTTGGCACAATCTTTTCCTGTGTAGACTTGTACAACACAACACCAATTGCGTGCAAAGACTATCATTGACAAGGAAAGCCTGTGGTCGAAATTGTCCAACGTTTCCTGTGTTCAGGGGTGCATGTCAGCGTCCAGGCCGCATGACCATCCATGTTGCAGTAAACTTTGGGTTGGTTGGAGGGGGCTTGTCTGTCCTTGATGACAAGGACGACTGGGTGAGTCATTTGGGCCGCGCGGCTGAAAGCGTCACCTGGATGCTCCTAAGAACCTTGAGTTGGAACTCCGACCACAGGCAGAAGACAGACGACAGGACAGGCAGACGAACACGGGTACGGAAAGCACAACACCGACAGACTTGAGTGAGAGAGAGAACCTGAAGAATTGTCTTGCTGCGTCCAGCCAAGACGCTGCTGGAAAACTTTCATAGCGACATTAGTGTGACGCAAGCTGCGTGGAGCGGTGACGGGAGGCGTCGGCACCCGACTCAAGTCGCGACTAGTGTAGCTCCGGTAGTTAGCGGTGGGCACGGTGCGAGGGGAAGTCAGCACTACAATGGGTGCAAAGCAATAGACACAAGAGCGTTAGAAATTTTACAAGGCGGAAATATCTGTTGGAGAGAAAAAGTACTCCATTGCAGAGATCTCACAGATCAGTCGATATGTTGTGCACATTGCGTAAACTACCACATGTCTGTCTGCCAAATTTCAGACGCTGAAGCAACAGGACTACACAAGAGCGAGTACAATCTTAGAATATACGGCACCACATCTGTAACACAATGTCAGTTGTTTTTTCTTTTCTATTTCTTGAAGCTCTTTTGCAGAACAAACAATTCTAGAGGAAGGAGGTAAATCATGCCTGAAGCTAGATTTTCAATTTTCTGTCCTCAAATCATGTGACCAAAAGTTCAAAACATGCCCCACGTTATCAGTATCCAGTGCAACAAACATTTGACAACCTAACAACGCTCAGGCGCAAAACTGAATTGAGAGCGATCATTACACGACCCGATTGTGTGCTGATAAGCTAACACAACATTGAAAATGCTCACACAATGAAATGTACGTCGTTCATGGAAACAAATAAATAAAGCCACTTCACAGACACATCAACACTTGCTGTTGTTCTTTCCACATTGTTGCAATGGAGGAGGATGCAAAACAAAACCTCAACTGAACAACAGAAATTAGATGTCTACAGTTGTTTTCCGCTGTTCGCATATTTCCAACCTGCGTGATTTACAACATGCACCAATGATCACCAATTATCAGCGTGCCTCCTGGCAAAAATTTCACTTTTCTACTTAACGATTTCACAACCAAACAAAACTCTCCACTGACATGCCAAACAATTTCAATATCATGCAACAGCTCCACATCACATAAAACGGAAAGAAAAAAAGTTCAGACTGCACTTCAGCTCCAATTTCACTGCAGAAGATGACAGTGGTAGATCATGTTGGAAACCAACGACAAGATAAAAGATGGTACGTTGTTTGTGCCTTGCCAAAGAGAACAAGGGATCAAATTTGAACGACAATCGGAAAGCAAAAGAGAGCGCGAATTGTCACTTGTAATCCACACCTTGTACAGCGCAGTTCCAGAAAGTTTCTGCACAACGAATTTCTTCCTCGTTTGCAACGTTCAGACTGAAGTCTCACAATTGAGTTCTGAGATTCTGAAGAGCACAGGACGAATTCTCTCAAAACAAAACTTGGGGTTTTGCTCTCAAAACGTTTCAAATCAAACCACGAACCAAAGACAAAGCAAATGAGAATCAAACCAGCTGGTACCAATCTGATCGTAAACAGCAACATGCGATACTAGAAGCTGTTCTGTGTAAAAATCGCCAATACCACAGTTATTCAGCAGTATGTTGTTTCCAGTCTTTCCTGCACCTTGAAAACATTGTGAAGTGGAAATAAATGCCTGCACCATGTCAATTCCATTGCCAACGTCAAATGACAACATTTTTTGGACTTTCGTTACGTTAGTCACATTTGAAGTTGTTACTTCAGCGCGGAATCATGTCCTCTCTTCACAATCTTTCGCGTCAGTAAATGAGGCGCCTTTTGCGTCAATCTAACAACAGTTTGATGCATTTTTTTTTCAGAACTTTTTACATGCTTTTTTCAAAATTTTACGAGGAAGGGCGGCAATCAACGGCATCTGTCCACTAAACATCTGCAGCATGTTACCTTCAATGGCGGGTCCACTTTTATCCACCATGAGATGCTTGGTGCTCTTCAGTTTTGTACCCTGTTGTATAGATGACAGCAAGGCGCCCCTCCCTGCAGCCTCTTTCTTGTTGAGCGCTGGTGGTTTGGACATGTTGGCTGAGGGTGGGGGCGGGGGCCCTGGAGCAGGCGGGGGACCTGGAGGGGGCGGCGGGGGTGGAGGCATTTTCTTCTGTTTTGATCCTCCCTGCAAAACAAAACACAGTGATCAAAATCAATTGTCAAAAGCATGAATGTTGGTCCAGACAAACAAGTTTTGCTGATGTGGAGACAGAGCATGTCAGTGGTCAGTGGTGTTCAAACTCGCACTGATGATTTTGTTGTTCGGGAACTTCAAGTTGATGATCACACAGATCAAGAGTCCACCTGTCAACTTTTCTTTATTGGGAAGACAAATCTTTCAGTGCAACTGGACTATGGACTGACATTTGGAAACTTGGGAAGTTGGATCCCGACAGTGCGAACACAGTCAACATAGATTTATGAGTCCAGACAAAACGTTCTGGAACGGAGCGTTTCGATTATAAATTTAGATATAGAGATCTATATTCTTTGAACTTCAAAACTTTTCCACAAACTGTAAACCAAAACTCGGACAGAAACTCCCACATCAACAGGAAGTTGGGGCCTGAGTCCTAACTGGGCTGTCTCCGAAGGAAGTGACCGAAATTCAACCCTTACCTATGCTTTTAAATCCTGGTGAAACAACCTAAAACTTCTACGTAGAGCTAGTCGCCATAATTGTTTATTTCATTTCTCTTGTCAGCGGCCTCAAAGCCGTCTGGTTGAGCCTGTAACAGTGGAAATGGGTAGCGCTGAAAGTCTGATGCGTTCCAATATGGCGCATGGGGTCTGTGTAATGAGCAATGCTCCGACCCCTGAGTCACAGTCCCGCAGCAAAACTGACGCACTTTGCCTTCAGTTTCCGTTCACGTTCATCCTCAGTTTTACTCCTTAAAATTTTCTTTTTTTGAAGTAAATCGACAATTTCATTAACGCTGAAGCTTTCTGTATAACAGTAACTTTGAGAAGTGCTTTTCTGTAGTGAAGCTGCAAAGAAAAGAGACAAATATTAGCCAAGACAATACGCAAACATCAACGCAGGGAACTTGATCTTCTCACACATCGGGAACCAGAGCCGCGTCGTCTGCTAAATTTCACAAACTTTTCGACATTTTCCAAAAATTGGGTTTCATTTGAACTCTTACGTGGATAAAAGGTGTTGCATTCAGTGCAGCTGAGCAGAAAGCATCTGATGCCATGAATAAGCGGGTTATTTATTGTTCATTATACGTTTTTGTGTCATCTTAAAAATTTCGCGCCTCTGTCATAAGAGAGTTCAGGTTCAGGTTCTGAACCTGAACCCTCCCACCACCTCCATAAACCCATAGATCTGGATGTCGATCTGAATCTCTTCATTGTGTAGTCACATTCTATGATCGTGCGATCATTCCAGAAGGTGGAACATCAGAAGATTATAACCTACTTCGTTCCAAGACAGTGCGACAATCAACACTCGAGTCGGAAATTCAGGGAAATTTTCCTTCTTTCAAGCAGAAGGCAGGTGAATTGAAAGGACAACACCAAGAGGTGCAGTCTTCGGAGTTGGCAGAATGTGCGGATCCTTCCAAGAAAAAGAAGGTGATGTCTGAGCGGAAAAGAAAAACACCGTCCCAACAGGGCTCAAATTTTGGATTCACAAAGTATCTGAATTGTTCACCAATTGTGAAAATGTGATTTCAGCCCAACAAATCAGAAGAACATCCAGAACGACAAGCCGGCTCCCTAAATAGTGGTGAGTGTGAGCAACTGGCACAAACTGCACACAAAGAACGAGAGATTTGGCCAGAAAGGCCAAGATACTTCGCTGCCGCCATCGCCGTGCACCCCGGCGGGAGGTGGTTGTGACAAATGTAAGGGGGGGATTCAGAAGGGGTGACACATCAGCGGAAGGGTGACTGCAAGTCAGAACGGGGGTGACAACTCAAAGGGAGGAGTGACACATCAGTGGGGGGGGGAGGGTGTCAAGCAAGGGGTAAAGGGGGAAGAACAAAGGTCTTGTCAAGCCTGAACCACAGTCCGCTCCAACACTACTTCAGGCCTTTTTCAAAGGCAGTGAAGAATAATTTGCCGGCTGAAGAAAAGACCGAGTGTTGTGTGTACAAAGCGCATTTCTATTGAATGAATCAAGGAGTCTTGCTGTCCCTACCCCTCGGTACACTGCATGCCTGTCAATCAGACAATACAAGGTGATCGCATGATGGCTTGCGCTGATACAAGTGAATCATTTGTCCACTTCAGGTGAAGGAGTGGGGCCGGAGCCTCTTCCAGAATCAGAGTCGTACAAGCCCTGTATGGAGCATGAAGTCAAAGGTACCTGCACGCTTCTCTTGACTAGACATCAAATTCAGATGAGCGATTTTTCACGGGCGATTTTTGCAGGGCGGGGAGAACAAAAAAAAAAAAAAAAGCTTTCAAACATCAAAAACAGCAGCCAAATCAATGACAAATGGTTAAATGGATACTTACCCGACCTGTGGAATTTCATCAATTGGCACCTAAACATGTACTTATGTACTTTATGTTTTAGAGATGGGCCAGAAGTCCAAGATGATTCACATGACGTGGGCTGGAGTCATCGCGTGAGAGAATTTTCTTTCTGTTGTCTCCCATTTCACCAGTTCTTTCCCGCACCAGCCGCAAAAGTGAAAG
>JAAUYG010042941.1_pt1 | contig 10799 bp, 9 predicted proteins | sample 7278091 | NCBI WGS metagenome assembly JAAUYG01 (sample SAMN14350201, study PRJNA611818) | marine sediment metagenome | isolation source: surface marine sediment (0.6m) | place: French Polynesia: Moorea | collected 2018-08
CCGGACGGACGCCGGACGACGGACGGACGCCCGCGCCACGGCATTAGCTCTGCTGACACAGTCAAGCAGAGCTAAAAAAAACAAAAAAACAAAAACAAAACCTAGGGAAGTTGATTTCCATGAAAGTCACATGAAAATTTGTTGTGGCTAGACCCAAATTTGGTGTTGGCTGTGGTGCAGGGGAAAAGAAATAATAAAAATAATAATATAATAAATCGAAAAATAATAATAATAATAATAATAATAATAATAATAATAATAATAATAATAATAATAATAATAATAATAATAATAATAATAATAATAATAAAATCTCCGACCAAACCATAAGACACCTCGTCCTACGGATGGGATGACTAAATATGTTACATGAGTCCGAGAGGGGCGGGTACGCAAACATTTCCACACGGAAGATTTCGTTTTTATATGATCTTGAATTTCGTACGAAATAAAAACGTAAAAATTGATTTGCTACACAGTTGGGAATAAGATAGAAAAATAAAGATTTCTAATCCCTCGTGAATAAAAACTATTACCACTATGAAGTAAAACTTTTGATCTTTATAACTTGAATCCTCACATAAATTAAACGTTGTACATCCCTTTCATCGGCCTTGGGGGTATAGCTCAGTGGCAGAGCATTCGACTGCAGATCGAGAGGTCGCCGGTTCAACTCCGGCTGCCCCCTGTCTTTTTTTTTTTCGAAAACAACTTTTGTACCTACTACCTTGCGGAATCTAAAAGTTGCCAGCCTTTCCGCCAGCATATATGCAGCAATGACCATTATTTAATTTATTTTAAGAGCTGCAGTTTCAATATATATTTGGTTATACTTCCACAACACAATGTAACCATGTATAACGGCATAATGCAATTGTGTATGTCTGACCTCATATCTAAACAGGATGCGGGGCTCTTAATTAGTATTAGAGGTTATATGCAAACAAGCGGTCATATATCGAAGGTATTGGCTAGTCTGGCTTTAGTCGATGGCATATTGCCAAAACTATCCCAATGCATTAACAAACTGATCAATTTCTTGGCGACAATAACCTGATACGAACTAACATAATGGTGCCCCGGAATGGTGCATGCCAGGAGTGTATATGGTGTGTTTGGTCACATTTCTGAACACAATGCCTTTGTAATATATAGCAATCAGAACTCCTGTAGGCTTTTCAATGGCATAATTTATTGTTAAGTTGTTTACACTATAATACAAGGTGTTACTGAAACAGGCTTACAGAATTGATCGCACAGAACTGCCATGCATTCAGTCTTCATGTACCTACATACTGGGACCTAGATGCATTAAACACTAATGTTGTTGGAAAGCCCAACCAAATTTAAGCAAATTTGTTGGGCTTTCCACTTACAAAATCCTGTTTTCACATTTTAAAGCTTATTATTTTTTTTATGCACAATTTTAAATGATCCGTTTTATCTAAAATCTGTAAATGAAGCAATCATACCACAACATACATTTTATAGCTGTCAGATGAATGCCTTAAGCTGTTAGGCTTACATGTCCCTTCATATGCCATATTTCAAGTACATGTACTACTTGTAATATCCTCCCTACCCCCCCCCCCCCTCCATATTTGATTCTTGCGATACAGTACTGACGCACTGTTCTGCACACCCTCTCTATTATGAGGTATTACAACTCTTGAACCCCCCCCCCCCCATTACTTTTTAATGAAGTAGCCCTAACCAACATGTGTGAAGACATAATGCATAGTGAACTTGCTGCCTTGATATGCTAGACCTATTTATGATGATAGTCTGTCCGACAAAAGCTGCCAGACAACTGGACCGGTAACTATGGATTATTTCTTCAATCAGGATACCGGTATTAACACTCCCATCAGTATAAATGGCACAGCCAGCAAAAACAAATCTATCATATTTACTGACATAAGTACCAAACCAGCAACAATGAATAAACAATACGAAACAGCCGAGGCAAGTGAAACTCTGTCCCTGTATGGTCCCTTAAGTTCATATTTAAAGAAAACTGGCCATATCACTGAGAAAACATGGTACACCACAAACAACTTGTTGTACTCTACGTATTGTCTTTATATTCAAGGCTCTCTAAGCTCTAACAATGACTTTCAACATAAAAAGTAGCTTACCACTTATCTCCTTTTGGCTTAGTAGCAAATATAAAAAGCAACCCTAAGCTCAACCAAATGAACAATATGTACTGGATTATGCTGCCATTGTATGTCAATGTAGGCAGGCCCAATATATACACTTCCCTATATCATGTATATAACTGAATTTTTCCAAGTCGTATGTTCATCAGTTCATACTACATATAGTTAGTATCCACCAACACGAGCTTTTAGAAAATGCTATTCCTAGGGAAACCCATTAGGTATGCATGTATACAGCAGAAAAGGTCTTCATAGTGTACTGCGATGTGTACACTTTTTACAGAATGCCTGCAATTTTATATGCATGTAATACAACTTCAGCAAAAAGGAACTTCAAGCTGGATTTACATGATTTAACAATCGCAACTCCAAAATAGATATACAAGACAATAGGTAATTTTTTTAACCTTTTGGGAGAAAAATCTTGCGAGGACACAGTGGCCACCCCAATTTTGTCGCTGCAAAACTAAGACCCCTCCAGTTAACACTTCAGTCTATTTTACAACCAAATGTCAATGACACAAATTTACAATTTCATTCATAAAAACATCCATTCACTTTATTAAACATCACCTTCAATTTATGACCACATTTTGGTGGTTGAATGGACCCCGGTGGTTTTTGAAGTGCAGGGACCATTAACTTAAAAGATGGCAGTCTCAAAAACTGGGCCACTGAGACTTTTATGCAGGCACTTTCCTGAATGGCTGAAGGTTTCAAGGGTGAGTGGCATTCGAATAATATCAAACATTCATGCTGCAAATTTGGGGTGGGAAATACTATTAATTATATAGTCTTAACTGTAATGAAACTGAGTATATGGACTTAAACAAGTCTTTCAACTCTACTTGTTTTTTTTTATATAAAAGTGTGCGCCAAACAACAATCACCAACACAGGATGTTCAAAGTTGCCAAATACCTAGAAGCAAAGACATAATCCAGAGCTAAGCATGGTCTGACAAGGAATGGACTTGGGATATGGAATCCTGTATTTCAGATGATCAAGGTTTGAGGTACTGATTCTTTTCTGCAGACATTAAAGGCGAATTCAGACTGTTCATAACAAATCTTACTAAGTTTCACATGCAGTTTGCTTTTATTGGAAACATTTAAGTTAGAATGTTAGGATTCATAATTTTTTAGGGAGAAAAAATGGTTAGGACACACTGTAAAAACAAGCACAAAAATGAAATAACAATGACATGAACCATGCAGTTGCATTTTTTTTAGCAACCATACATTCCTGTTATCACACATCCTGCCTGACTCAACCTACAGATGGGGCTCAGTTACCGCTAAATTACAGAACAGCAAATTACTGGTAACCGACTTTACTGTATGATCCTGGTAAGCTAGCCAAGTGCAGGCCACCTTACAAAATATGATGACCTTTGAACTTGACAGTTAACTCCTCTTTACATTCCAGCCAAATGCTGTAAACTATGCATGCCACAAGAACCTAAGTCAGTATTTTGTGATGATACTAGGTGCCGATGGGCCCAGATGACAGTGGAAGATATCATGCGAAGAGTGCTGCACGTTTCTCAGACAGTTAAAAAAATACAGTGGTCCCTGTGATTTAAGACCCCTCTATTTAACAATTCCCTGCATTTTAAGACCGGAATACCACTTGTATATTTTCAGTATAAAGATCCCTCTATTTTAAGACAACCTTCAATTTAAGATCATATTTTGCATGCTGAATGGGCGGTCTTAAATTACAGGGAACACTGTAGTGGGGAGGAGGGGAATGCAGGAATACTGACTGGGGGCTATCCCATTACAAAGTAGGGGGGGGGGCTGCAAAGATATGAAAATATGTTCGGGGGGTGGGGGTGGTTACAAAAGTACAATACTTCGAGGAGGGGTGCAGAGGAAAGCATCACAGTACATTTGTATATTGCAAGAAGAATTGAAATATGTGTGTGGGGAGGGGAGTCAAAATATTTTCAGGTCCACCCCCCACCCCAGATACTTTTTAATGGGATAACCCCGAGTTATGCACACAATTCCGGTCTTAACCAGGTCTTCTATAGTGAATTTTGCATTGCGGAAGTTGCCGCAGAATTAATGGCTCAAAGTATCCATGAATATTCATTGGCTGGGTTGGAAATAGCGCGATTTTCGAACTCCATCGTGAACGAGGAAGTCTCCGCAGGCCATGACCAGCGAAGAGGACATATGTGAGCCATATACGAAGTAAACTGCCTTTAGGTAGACTAGCCAGGATAAACATACTTCCAAAATACTAACATTGAAAAAGAGATTACAGAACTTCATAAAACGCTTAAATGCAACATGTACTATAACAGCATTTTTTTGACACAACAAAGTTTCTAAGGCAAACACCACATAGATTAGTCTATGGTGGATTGTTGTACAAAAGAAACTATCTTCGCTGTATTTGCTGCACGAGAAGTGATGAGTGTAAATTGTTGTTTTATCATTCAAGACCACAAAATGCTACATCTGCATTGGTTCTCCATCGGCACCACCACCGTTCACTACAACTGGGCCCCCGGCTAGTCCAGTCGACGACCCAGTGACAATGTTTGACTGTGGAGCCGAGCCAGAAGCTCTGGCTGCTAAGTCTGCTCTGGCTTGGTTTGACTCTTTCAACATCTCCTCTCGCAACCCTTGCCGGGGCTGCTCTTGCTCCATTGCCATCTGATTTGACTCGTTTTCTGTGTTGTTTGGAGGAGGTACGTTTTCAGAGTCTGTGCCATCACCCCAGTCAATTTTGAAGCGTGTGACACGCGGTTGTGTGGCAACGATGTTCCTCTCCAACTGCAGTAGAAAAACAATACGGCATCAGTCAGCCTGAAAGGCAGGACCGACTTACTTCAAACCTATGTATGTGCGTGTAGCAGTATGACAACACAGTTGTCTCTCTACTTTACAACCCTCTATTTTAAGACCACCCTTCATTATAAGACCGCTTGATTTGGTCCCAAATGGCAATTTTCTGTGTTAACTGACCCTTAATTTAAGACCACCTGCAATATAACACCACATTTTCTTGGTAGACTAGCCAGGATCTTAAAATAGAGAGACCACTGTACTGAGCATTCTAACTCCTTTGGTGGGAAAATGTCCCAAAAATATTTACAAGTAGTGTGCAGATGGTGACGGTTCATGATTGGTTGAAGCTTTCATATGGTCTAATGTGACTGGCTAACATGCTAAGGGATGCATGATGACCAAGGGACAAGGGTAGTCTGGCTTCCGATGGAAACTGAATAATAATGCTGTTTATTTTATTACACAAATGTTACATGAAATACTGCTAATTGTGATACCAAATAACTTTCTTTGCAACAGAATAGCATTCTAGTGGTAAGCAGGGAAGGACAATAGGATTGGTAGACTGCCTGGGCAAGTAAAAGTTATTGTTGGACAAGTGAATCCTCACCCCGCATGTCCAACGGGACAAGTAAAGTTTTATGTTTCTGGATAGTCCAAAAACTGTGAATCAAATTAGAACGAATGACCGTGGAATGACAGTGGATTTTCATTTTCGACAAGGGAAAATTACTCTCACTGGTCCGACTGAACAAGTCTGAGGAAAAGATGAGTCCATCCCTGGTAAGTTTCTATGTGTACTATTTTGGGGAATCGGATACAAATATGCAATCGATTATCGGACTTGGGATCAAGTGCTCTATTGATTGACCCTCGATTTAATAATAATAATCGGATAACCTTTTTGTTGCCCCCCCCCCCCCCCCCCAAAGAAACCACACATCTATCAGTAGGCAGTAGCATAAGTTGCACAACTGTGACTGTCTTAAATGTCACATACATATTGCCAGCGTTAAGAGAGCATATATCACTGTACCTTGCTGAAATCTGGATTAATGGGCGGATTCTCCCTAAGTTCTGCATCTGGATAGTCATTGCTGACAAAGTATCCGACACGTATAAATTCCTGGTTACGATATGAGCATGTCAGTAGAACCACGGTGACACCTACAACATCCTCCCGCGGTATCTTGCTAGGGTCAGGGGGGTCAGCCTGGAACATACACATCACCATTTGACAAGCATGAGCCCATGACCAGATTGTAATACTATACAGTCAAACCTGCTCTAAAGACCACCTGTATATGAAGACCACCGGCTTATAAAGACCACATTTTACAGGTCCCTGGGTGTATACTTTCCTAGTTTCCATGCTGTTGAACCTGCATATAAAGACCACCTGTGTATAAGGACCACATTTCCCTGGTCCCTTAGGTGGTCTTTATATACAAGTTTCACTGTACCATACTAGTACATGGGCTAATAAATTCCCATCATATTTATATCAATTATTGCAAAATTTATCCACAAGATTTCTTTCTACATAGAATGAATGTACAAAATGTCTCTCCAATATATCACAGGGGATGCAAAGGCAATGCTAAACAGCACCATCAACTCAATCACCAAACAAGACTTTACTATTGACTTACATGTAATGCGCACCACTCTGTATGTTACCATGGTTACCTGAAACACGAATTTATGTTTTCCTACAATGACAGGACCAACAACAACGGTGTCAAGCACTTGATCATATTCCTCGCTCTCGGCAGATCCTACATACACGATCTTCCATTCCAAATCTGAAAGAAGCAAATACTATTTGAGGACACAGTAAACTCTTGAAAAATATTATTGGTATTTTTGCATTAGAATGTATTCATATATGCTTTGAAACAATGATGCTTAAAGGATTAACCAATTAATAATTTTCAACTCCTGATGAGATGTGATGCACATATTGTAGATATATACAGTCTGACTTTTCATGAATATAGGCAAAAAAGTAAAAAAAATTAGAATTGCAAAGCAAATTATTCTATGAATCCATTATATGACCCGATTCAATTGTCAGGCAAAAACATTGAAGTGGAAAATAAGTTTTTAACAATCGTTAATGTAGGCTGGATAAGCCTTGATGTGGAAAATAAGTTTTCAACAATCGCTAACAAGGGGTCAAAATAACCGGTGCCCCAGGAACCCGAGGCTCTCTTTGTTTGCACATCGAAGGTTCCGGTTGATTCCAGTGGATGTAGGTTGCTGTTGCAGATCTGATGATCAAACGGATAAGTTACGGATTGCACATGGTCAATAAAATACAGCCGCGGAGAATATCTCCTCCAAACATGAATGTGTTTTGTTATTCTCCGCACCCCCAAGCAGTCTTGTGTTGCCTTCCTGTTATCGCTAGTTATCATTTAGGATTCAAAGCATTACCATGATTACTACTGTTTGATCTGAAACCATTAAACCAAGGTCCTTCTACAAAAAAGAAGGACCTTCTTTTTGGCAACTTAACAATCTCATGGTAGCGTAAATATAATCCTTGTGTACATGGAACTGAGCGAGAAGGTCTTAGTAATAACTATTGGCCTATCAGAATGCTGCTGGCCCACAATGGCACTGCAGGCCTATTGCCACTAGGCAATCACGGATCAACAACAGCCCTGTATATATTATATTAGAATGTCTGAAACAGTGTCAAGATGTGGTTACTTGTGAAAGATGTAGAAAAGCCCAAAACATGTAAAAGACTGGACGATGAGGCTCAATACAAACGAGAAAGGCATAGGGAAGAGAATTATCATGTGCGACTGTGAGCAGATACCTACATCAATGGGAACGGGACTTTTCCATCATGGTTGTCGCTGGATTTGGACAGCAACCCAGCGTGCATGTTCTGCTGACAGCAATAGTTATACAGCTGACTGTGAAGACACTGACAGTGGTGATGAGCCGGAGAAATAGCTATTAACTCTTGTGTTGGATGAAGACTCTGATTAATATATATAGTAAAATTGCCAAGTCATTAACTGTATCGACCTAAAAAATATTGACCAACAACATCCATTTTGTGGGGATTGATGTTTTAATGTCTGAATGCAGGTTAATTCTACTAAAGTAACGTTTAAACTCGGCACAAAGTTCCAGTACGAACTAGTAGACGTTTCGTGTACACAGCAGTAAATGTGTCATTTTGGCAAAAAAAAAATCCAACATATCAGTTTGACTAAAAACATAGATCTGGCGAGCACTGATCGATGGTCAACATGGTCAATGCATTTTCATCAGTTTGAGACAAAGCTAGTCCAAAGCTATTGCATATTGTTGACATGTTAACATAGCCCCAAGTCACTGTCTGCTTGAGCTATCGGTCATAAACTGATAGTCTGAGTCTGATACGGAGTGTGACACCACGAACCCTGAAGGCCATGATAAAGGGTCGTTCACATGGTGTACGATGCACGAAGGTGCAAGGTCAACTCTCACTGAGTTGACTCGCCCACACATTTAGATCTGACTCGTTTACATGGTATTACATGTGTTATTTTCAATGGAGCTTGTGTCTGTGTATGTAGGGATATACGATATATGACACGACCAATGAAATATTACTGCATTTCCTGTATGGTCCAGACCTATAGGCTATACAAATATTAACAAATAAACAAACTATAAGAACGGAATCCAAGACATGTACATGACCACTGGGTTAATCACTTGCCATATATTGTGTAAAGGATGCGTGAGCGAGTCGTCCGACAAAAGGTGTGAACGAGTCCACCTGTATTCTCATGCTCTTCACCACCAGTCTGTTTACTTTAGTTTACGCCTGCATGCACGATCTCACATAATCAGTTTATTATCGCTCACCGAGTTGGCTGTACCAATATATAGAAGTACATAGTGTACAATTACTCGTAAGCATTAATGACTAGCCCCATACATTATCTGTCATATACCGACACAGTTTATAGATATTTACCGTCACCAAGTTGTTCAATACACTCGAATGTTATTTCGAACTGGAAAGGATGCAGAAAAGGAGACGGGTTGCCTTGAACCACAACATTGCATATATTTAATTTCGCCATGGTCCAAGATAGTCTGCAAAGTCGCCGAGGTGCAGAGATTTCCTGACTGTACCACAGCTACGTTGTAGTATGTATCACTAATTAGTAGCAAATGTAAAATATCACAAACACAGCAATAATTTTAGCGTGGCGGGAAATATAAATTCATGTACAAAGAATTAACTAAGGACGTTCCTGATTGGTCGAGAGATCATTTTAGTGGACTAATTTGATTGGTCGGAGTGGAAAGATTTCACCAAAGATGACCGCTAGAGAATATTTATTCTTCTTTCCGTTCGCGCCTTTTCGAAAGGAGCCACGGCTGCCTCTAGCATCAGCATTCATAAAGTATGTCTACTGAACAAAGGTCTCATTACAAGTTTCATTGTTCAGATCATTTGGTAGTAGTAGTAGTAGTAGTAGTAGTAGTAGTAGTAGTAGTAGTAGTAGTAGTAGTAGTAGTAGTTTATTTTTCCAAACTGCACGATTCAACAAGTGTATTTTAACAAATAAAAGTAGACTGATAAAGAGTACAGTTTGAGGTCATCTGCTTAAGTCTAAAGACTGTGAACTATACAAATCTGTTTGTAAATGATAAAGTAATACATGATAATCACTAAGTACAGCAAGCAGATACCTACAATACCTTTGGAATTTTATATAAATTCATGGTTAAGATGTTAAGGTCTGGTCAATAGGTCATAGTAGTAGTAAAGGGGGGTAGCTGTTTACCCGGGGCTGTTTATGAAGTGGAATCAGTCAAATTCCTTTCAAAAAGAATTCAGTGATGTAGCCTCTACTACTACTAGAGCTCTACGCGGGTAGAAAATTCTGACCCGCACCCGCCCTGCAGCTGAGGGTGTTGGCCCGCACCCGCACCTATTGTGGGTTATCCACATCCAGCCCGCACCCGCACCGCAGGCCTTGCAGCTCTACCCGCACTGCGCCCACACCGCACCCGTGCCATGGCCGCAAATATCAGATTATACATAAGAATGTTTTCATAACCTATTAACCTTTACCAAACACTGCTGTTAAACATATTCATGATATTTAGCTCTAATAATGTGTTGCACATGGTACACAGGGCACATCTACTTTGAAATGGAGAGTCCACATTATTACCCACCCCCTTCGCTCTATGTCCAGCCGTTTTCGACTTACATGCCATTACGAGACTAGTGCATCGAATGACCCTAAATGACATTGAATACTACAAGGTCAAAGGTACATTTTGAAATTTGGGCTCAGGGATACTATAGATAATAACACATATGTGGATATGTGTTACTAGTATCCCCTAGTCCCAAATTTCAGTCTCTTTTGCTCTACGACCAGCCGTTTTCAAGGTATCGCACATTTTATAATACCCCATTGACTACAATGTTGAACAGAAAAAAAAATTGCGCCTCCAAATCAAAATTTCACAATTCTTTTAACAACTGTGGTAGATACTCTCCCCAGGAGAATACATGAATTCTCGTTAGCAAATCGGGTGTGTACTTTCAGATTAAAACGTCTACTCTCATATGGTCCTATGTTAACGAAAACGAAAAAGAAGTGCAAAAATTTAAATTTAAAAATTTGCAACTGCACATTTCTTTGAATGAACAATTTTGGTAGAACCCCGCCCCCCCCCCCCCCCCCGGGTTAGAAATGTTTTTTGGGGGTGAATATGTTTGTTTAATTTAAATGGTGTTTTGGTGTGAAAATTTTTATACCAAAAAAAAATAAAAAAAAAAAAAAAAAAAAAAAAAA
>JAAUYG010104203.1_pt1 | contig 10799 bp, 6 predicted proteins | sample 7278091 | NCBI WGS metagenome assembly JAAUYG01 (sample SAMN14350201, study PRJNA611818) | marine sediment metagenome | isolation source: surface marine sediment (0.6m) | place: French Polynesia: Moorea | collected 2018-08
ATTCAGTTGACAGGAGAGGGTGGGGGTTCGAGTTTCATAAAATACTGGAGTCAAAGCTAAGTCCAATGTATGCCTGTAAGCCAACGATGCTGTTTATATCACTGATTTAAACCAAAGGCTACACCAATTTATTTCTTAGGAACTCCATACAGCTTCTTTTTAGTGGTACGGTAGTGCCTCTCTTAGTGGCCACTGTCAACAGAGGCCACCCTCTCTAATAAGGCCATTAATCTTCGCCGCTACTACTATCCATGTGTTTACTTCTCCCTCTCACCAAAGGCCACCTCTCTAATGTGGCCACAATTTCTTGGCAAACAGGGTGGCCTTATTAGAAAGGAACTACTGTATGTTAGACCTGAATGTGCAAACACTGTGAACTGAAGTTAACTTGAGGTATTCATTAACACAGGTAGAAACGGCCGGCTGGGTGAACAGCCTTCGGTAACAACACAATATGAAATGGTGAGCCGGGGCTCAGCATGAGGACAGTGGAAACCCTTTCCAATATACACACACACACCCTCTGGTCCCACGTCCCAGATTACATGTATTACCAGTAAACCTGAGTAGTATGCTTATGGACCCACGCATGATACAGCTTCAATAAAACTATTCAACATAGTAATGCTTCTGGCAAGATATTCTATAGGGTTTATGAAGCAGGTGTTTCCTGCCTTACAAGTCAGAATACGCTAGGCATTTACTTTGCCCAAGCAAGCAACAATGTAAATACCGGTAATATTAGCCACCTTTATCATGTTTATGACTGTCTGTGACTGTTTAATTGGCTTCTTTCATATTCACTAGCATTTTCAGTCATTATTATATCAGGCAAATGTCATTTACTGTAGCTGAGATTGCCAAGTGTGGGCGTGGGGTGGGGGTGGAGGGGATGGAGGGTAGCTGTAATAACGACTGTTAACTTCTAAATTGCGCAATAATAACACTGATTAAAGGTAATCTATTCCTACTTGCTACTGGGGACTTGATCTTCGAATCCAAATCAAAGATACTGTTTATGACACAAGTGAAAGCAAATTGAATGTGTTTGCTTCTTGCTACAACATTGATTTCCAACCAACAAGATTAACACGGACAGTACTGGTAAATCGAGCCTAGTGGCATTTGTCTGTCATATCTTTTGTCTTTATATTAAAGTATAGTTTAAACATGTAATTGCCAAATGCTGTATGACAGTCTTCCAGGCGTCATGTAATAATTTGTCATATAATATGAGCTGGTACATGGGTAACTATACAGTTTTATAATATTATTAAGAGTTTCAGTGGTCAATGAAAATGCCTGCCTTGACTCAATCAGGTATGCACAAAGTTGCTACAGGCCTAATGCAATGGAGCTCAAGGTCGTAGCCTGATGTACGTTGGTAGCCTCACAGATCTGATTAGCGACAGATTGCTGTCATGAATAACGGTTACAGCACTGATTGGTATAAATTTATTTCTTGTGTTATTTGAACTTTACAATCAAACCCGCTCTATAAGACCACCTATATATAGAGACTGCTTGCTATAAAGACCACATTTTACAGGTCCCCTAGCGTATACTTTCCATGTTCTTAAACTTCTATATAATATAAAGACCACCTGTGTATAAAGAGGACATTATGTTGGTCCCTAATGCGGTCTTTATTTTCAAGTTTCACTGTATTCTGGTACAGTAGAACCTATCTTGAAACACCACCCCATTGGCCACAAAAATGTGGTCTGTTAAGACAGGTGGTCTCTGGTGACAGGTTCGGTTATATTGAAAGTACACATGTAGATCCTTCTGCCAAATATGTGTGGTCTGTCAAGACAGGTGGTCTCTCATGGCAGTGGTCTTTCAAGACAGGTTTCACTGTATTCTCTTTGGTATCACCTGTCATATTAATCACCTATCTTACACGTCTTAATCACCTGCGTATGCTGCCATAAATGCAATGACCATTATAGCCCTACTCCTACCTGACTGTATCTTATCTTTGAAACTTTCCCTCACCTTGATAAGCCAGGTGACGAGCTCCATAAACGGCTGGAGGACCGTCTCATCGTGGATCTTCTTTATAATAAGGACAGACAGTGGGGGTTTGTACCATGTCAGGCGCTGGCTCGCCGGGTCCTGGATTGTCCTGTTACCATGGAAATGGGTCCAGAAGACATTTCCCTTACTTCATTATCATGGTCATTATTGTAATGTTGATGATGTTGAGTAAAATGCTGCTGCTTGTACATCATGTACATATATAGGTGAGTGGTGATGCTATATTTGAGAGATTTAAGAGCAGAAATGACATGACTTGGTCAAAGTAGTTTTCCTGTGTTACTATACGCCACCGGAGAGCCAAGTCTGACAGTGTACAACATGTAAAATACTACAGGAGTGCCACAATGCAGAGCAGCTTTTGCAGTGAAAAACACACTAATTTCATACCAATTTCTTCAAAACTGCAATTTTCTGCGCAAAATTCTGAAAGTTCTGGTAGATAGTTCCCTTGTGTACATACCATATGACAACCTGTCCCACATTAACAGAGCAGACAATATAGGCAGATTAGCCTGAAATATTGATAAGTTGACGCATATGATACCAATTCAGCACATAATTCTAACACTTTACTGACCCTTAGGCAATGAGGTCGTGTTTTGAATCACAGTTGTGAAAAAAATACTTATTTTTGAGCCCAAGGTATATTCATATGTGAAGCTATATCTAGTCTAATTGTTGCTTGGTGAATTGTTTCAGTCTTTTTCTTCAGTATCAATTTACTGGTATAAAGAGATTGATCATTGTGGCACACTATTGATTTCCCACTGATGTACTTACAGGACATTGTTGGAACTCTTCACAAGGCTGGCCTTGGGACCAAACTGGCAGTTGGGACTGGCGCCATACAGGGACTTGGTACGTCTGCAAATAATAACAGGGAGATCATTGGTTAATTTAAATAATAACAGGGAGATCATTGGTTAATTTAAATAATAACAGGAACATCATTGGTCAATTCAACAGCGGCAAGAAAGTTAGTACAGTGGTCCCTCTATTTTAAGACCACCCATGGAACCATGAAAATGTAGTTTTATATTGCATGTGATCTTAAAATAAAGGTTCTGCAGGACACAAAATTTCACTTTGGGTCCAAAATAGGTGGTCTTGTTACTCTTATACATTTTATAATCAAGGTGGCCTTAAATAAAGGGCTGTAAAATAGACAGACCACTGTATATATGCACATTGGTGATCAGTGTAACAGAATGTACAAAACAGAAGCTGAAAGACAACAATGATAGAATGTAACTAACCCAAACAGCGGTGGAAAGCAGCAATTTATAAGACAAGACATAATATACATTAACATAACTTTATGATTTTACTTATACACACGGCCTATGGTAAATGGTGTCCTGTTCAGGTGAAGATGCACACATATCCACAACCCCTTCTATCCAACTCCGAAACCCACCAAAGCAGTCCATCTAAACATCACTTGAGGCTGCTTATGGTGAAGATTCTTGTCCAAGCAAACCTATATTCAGCATGTCCCAACCACCTGTTTTTTTTATCAAAGTGCTCCAATTTCCAAAGCCTGTCTATAGGAATTGATCGGTTGGGGTGCCAGTTGATGGACACACAGCCTTGCATGGTCAACAACGGGAAGACATGGCTCGGCTTTTCACCGTTTATGCCATGTGTGCCGCAAATCCTTTTATCATGTTTATCAATGGGGAGCCTACCGTGCCAGATGGGGAAGTTACCTGGATATAGGTAGAGTTCCATGAGCAGTCAATACTATATGAAGATTATGCATGCCCATGTATGATTATCATGATGGCTGAGCTATTCAGGCATTTCGACACCAGGTCACAAGGCAAGGGGGGGGGGGAGGGAGAAGGGGGTTTGGGTTCGGGAACGCTCATGGTAATCTGGTAATTATAATCATAAAATTCTCTGCAGCTTGTTGAGCATGCTAAGTGCTATAACCATGATAACCGGATGCATACTAAATCTAATTGCACGTAGTATATAACAATACTAGTACTCTCTAAACAGGATATTCAGGTGAACCATCTCTTACGAAATAAAATTCTCCCACCATCATACGCATACACTGTAAAAAATGTTAACCACCATTTTCCATACTGTATACAATATCCTTGCCTTACAAATATCATAGATGACACATCTTGAGTCACCGCTGGCAAATCAATATCGCAGAGAGTATCTATCAACAACCATCAATTGTGCTTCAAAAGATCGTTTTGCGTGTATCTGTAGCCACGAATCCAAACTGACTGCATGCGTGAAAGGATTAGGCAAGAAGCCACTTAATGAATGGCACCTAACATAGCTAAGCACCGGGAGAGAGGTAGGAGCTCAGAATACACGAAGCTCGAACGGTAATCTCCCTGATATAATCCACACGCTTTCACAATAACTTTCTCACCACAATGGTTCCATGACACTGGCCCATTTCATACCATCAGGTATTACATGCATTTATTATTATTAATTTTCTTTTTTTTTTTCCCTCTTACAATCTGCATAATCCATGTTTTGCTTTTCTATGTCTTAATTTTTGGCTCGGTTTCGCTTGATTGGATGTAACAGTTAACATGGTTAACATATATGTCATTGTCAATGTGGAAAATTGTAAGGTAGCCCAAAAATTATACTATTATTCTCATGCAAGTGAAAAATGAGCCAGACAGCATTTTAACCAATGAGTGATCTGATAATTCATTACTTTAAATGTATGACATCGTTTTAAATCATATTAATTACCATAATTTCTATTGACTGCTAGCAAGTCCAAATACCACAGGGCATCCATTCATCTTGGATTACCACACCATGAACTTTAGACACTTCATTTGACTGCCAGTCAGCCAGCACAGGGTTGGACATTAACTTATTTGGAGACTTGTCCTGTCTAACAAGTGAGTGTAATTTTCACTTGTCTGAACTGAAAATCCGCCTGCCCACATTGTTGGTCTGGTACTCATTGACAGGATTTTCTGTTCCTACAACTGCTTTTGGCGTAAAAGAGGGTTCAAATTTTACTTGTCCTGTAGGGACAAGTGGGGTGGGAATTTCAGTTGTCCGACAGGTAATTTCAGTTCAGTCCAGGGCATTCGGAGTCCGACCCTGCAGCACCAGGCACTACATATAGCAACATTCCCGAACATATATGAACATCATGTCATCATCATGGGTAACACAAAGATCATTGTAATTAACTGTTTATCCTGTACAGACAAGAAATCGGATATGCATTTAATACTCAAGTGGGCACCGGGCCTGGGTAGATACAACTATCGGTAATATCATTACTTTCCACAGCAGGCAGGAGAATAGCTAACAGCAAATTGTCCAGATGTCATCAGCCATATATGTTGTAAACATTGACACATTCAGGGCACACGGTAAGCACATGGTCTGAAATCAAATTCACACGCCATAAACATGTCAATGGACACAATGGACACGACAGACACAATGAAAACTGCTCAACATGCAGCATTTTTCTGTTAATATATTTTTTTCTTTGAATTAAATGGTCGCATTCGTTTGAACTCCAATTATACAGGAGACATGATTGTTAACAATTTATAGGTCTTGGCAGACTCAAGTCTGTAATTACACGACAACTAATGACTTCCACAGTGCTAATAACCATTTATGTTTTTAGTTAACAATGACCACGATGACAGGCAATACATATAGTCAGATTTACGCAATATTTGGCACATGTCTATACCCTGACAGATACATATATATATACCAACATAACTTTACAAGGGTTTACTTAGTAAAATGTTTTACAACAATGTTCAAAATTTTGAATTCTACACAGTCATTTTGTTTGTTCATACTGTAAATTCATTACTGTTTGCAAGGGATTTATTTGGCAAAATTCGCGACCATCTTTAAATCGCAAAAATAAATACCCCCAAACATATTTCATGCACCCAGATAATTAACAAGACCTGAGATAACCGCAAATATTAATCCCCGCAAACATTGTTTTGTCTCAAAAACACAAACATTAATCCCCACGAACATTAATGAATCTAGCTAGTACTTGTAGCTCAGAAACCATGGAAACCAGGCTTCAGTTTTTCCAAGTCGAAAAACAAAATTTAAGTTCACTCATCACCTTGGCAACCATGGTCTTTTCCCTATTTAAGATTTCTACTGGAATTAATTTTTTTAAGAAACCACTTCAGTAAATCCTAGTAATGCCAGTATGTAGTATGTACATGTATCTTGGGTATATTGTTCCTAGATAATTCTTGTATCATTTTAGAATAAACATGATAAAGCAGTTGCATAACATGCCAATTCATTAGCTAAGACGTCAGAGCTGAATGGTTCTGACATGCATTTTAGCTATACACTGATACTGGTAAGAGGAGTCAGGTTACATGGGTTAGGTTGGTCATCAAATAAACAAATATCAACTGATTAAATATGGTAAGTTTTTATAAAAGCTGTTCCTTAATAGGTCATCAACTCACTCAATTTAAAGGATAATTAAAGTATATTGCACATTATGCATCTTTCATGGAAATACATCTTCAGTAGCTGCCCAGTGATAACTGCTAGCAGCATACTAGTACTGTATAGTGTATACAATATGGTATACGCCACTCCTTGACATACATTGTGGTTAAGTCTCTTATGAGCCAATGATAAGACTTTAGGGGTGAGAGGATAAGGAATTTTCTTGCACAGAAACATGAGAAATTAGTCATATCACATGACACATACAGCATGACGAGCACAATTGTTATTAGTTTTATTAAGAACTATCTGAACAGAACATTTTTTTTTGTATAGCTTCTACCAATTTATTCCATTGAATTTTATCTTGATCTCCCCATATCTTGTTTCCCTAAACATTTAAAAGAACCTGAAAAAAAATGTTTTTTCACGTTTTGCAGAAGTGCACCAACAGTATGGTAGTGATCGATAAATCCTGTCAAGTTTCGATCATTGCCGATGTTGCTTCTGCAATGAGTGATGAGTCATTACTGGTTGTGTTATACATGTACAAGGGGCCTGTATTTTAGAACCCTTTATCTTAAGATCACCTTGATTTTAAAACCACTAATTTAGTCCCAAAGTGTGTTTTGGTGTACTGTGGAACCTTTAAGACTACCTCCAACATAAGACATATGTTGTTATCGTGTCATGTGTGCCATGTTTCTTGATCACTGTATACATGGTACATAGTATAGCCCTATTAAGGCCCTGGTAGTATTTACAGTCACTGCAGACAGTGGAATGGCCGAGTTGCTATTCAAATTCTTGAATTTTCGGCCATATCTGTCCCCTGCAGGGGTGTGGATGATGTTATCACCCCTGCGGAACAATGGAGACAGCAGCGGTTGACCTGGTAACAGTACAATGCAGTAAGGAGGGGGGTTATGCTGTGTTATACAACATAATACAGATATATGTCCCCGGTATATTACATCCGAGATGTACATCCAGGTACATGTATAACAATATACTTTATATCATGTATATGAGGGGGGGGGGGAGCACATGCTTCAATGGTCATAGAATACAAGCATGTACATCATGTACATTGTACATACAAGACAATGCAACTATTATGCAAGAAGATCAGCATGATCAGCACAGAGTAAATTTTATATACCGGTATGTACCTGTACGTGGCGTTTTTTTACCAGTTAGACCCCATGTTTACAACTGGTGTGCATAAGGATGCAGGATGGGTCAACACAACATTGTCCACGACTATCATGGCCACATGGGGACTGTCAATTCATACATGTGAGTTCCTGATTGCTAGGACTCTGGTAATATGTGTGCCCAATTACCTCAATAATGAGATCACTTTATCATGTTTATCTGTTTATACAAACATCTTAGTCTAAAATTCATACGCATGATAATAAAGTACAGAAAGACCAGGGTTACAGTGAAAAATTTGTGTGAACTTGAGCAAATTTCTGGAGTTAGATTATTTCTGGAAATTACGCATATAATAGTCTGGTTTATTTTTATTTCTACCTTTCAAACACTGGTACGACATGTACCCGTACCGGACAAAACAAACTGGTAGAAGGCAGTCACATAAACATGATAAATATGTATTTTACCAGGTCACCACTGCAAATGTTCTGTACTACTAGTTATTTCTGTACAATGTGACCAAGATCTGTGCATTATCCATTGACACTGGGACTAACACAGGACGGAGGCAGATTATAATACACCTGACTTGGTTAAGAAAGTATGTAGTTGAGGCAATCATAATATTTACACTGATTTGGATAGTTAAGCTACGATTCAATCGTGTAAGACTTTAATTTGGAGACTGATAATACAGACAATTTAAAGCAAACTGAACAGCGTAATGTGCTTACCGGTAATAGTAGATCATGTACGTCTATTTGCAGACAATATTAGCATGATTAGTAGGTGTTTAAGATTTCAGAAGCAGAATTTTAAACATTTGGCTGGATTATCTGATTATAAAATCTTACCATTGTTACCCCAGAAATAATTCCATTGTTTATACCAGCTTTATAGACTGAACTTACCCTGTACCAACATGGTGTAAATTATCCTCTAACGACCGGCAGGCAGTCAAATCGGACTTAAAGATGTGACCGAGATCAGTGCCATTCAACTTATATTTATCCTTCATCCGCTGGTATGTTAGTAAATCCAACTCATCGTTACTCAGTCTGGGACTTTTCGTCATTGTGGAACTGTAGCCACAGTGCTGGTCAAGGTGAAACTGTATCGGCATCTTCCATCAGTTGACACCTATATATTAATCTTTGGTTGTACTAACTTGGACGGAGCACCAAATTAAGACACTGGGGTCTATCACACCATTGCTTAAATTATAATCTTGTTCCATTTGAAGAAGAAAAGACCATGATAATGACCCACGTGTATGGCGCCAAAAACAGCGAGTTGAGATTGGATGGACTGTTATCATGTCATGTAGGTCAGCTTATCAACACATGTCACCAACACATTTCCTTCTTGACACTGCCCACGTTTTTCATGTTATTGGTGACAGTGTTACGCTGCCTGCATCCTTATAGCGGCACACTGTCAGCTAAAGCTCGAGTTCTCTATCAATCTGTACAGGTGCCTTTTATACCACAGCGGGGCTGAGTCTCCTCCAATGTCACAGGAGCAGTTGATGAGTCGGCAAATTTCAAACATGACATCTTTCTTTATGTATCTGCTGCTGCTGTTGTGATCATCAGCATTTCGTCATGGCAACTGCTTTATCCACATGATCCACAGGGGGTGGGTACGTGGGTAAGATCGTCACGGTGCGATTTCTTTTTCATCCTGTTCCCTGAGCTTTATAAGAACAACTTTTTGCATAGGCATCAGTTAACCGGTGGTTCAATAAAGACATCCTTGCTTTTAAGCCACAAAATGAATACCACATTCTCCCGGCCCAGTCTTCATCAATTATGCCTGGACGGTGGAGTCCAGCGTACTTAAGGCACTTTGGCTGGTGCTGTAGCTGGTAATTAGCTGCCCACCAAAGTTTTTCTGTCACATGCTGAGGTATTTTCTGCTTGTCATTGTTAACTAAATCGATAAATGGGCACTGACTGTATATGCTATATATACAGTGACTGGCTTATAACACCCGCCAGACTTTAGCCACACAGTGTACATAATGTATCACCTTGCTTGACGAGCTAAGACCTGACAACACTGTACAAAGACAGCCGACCTATACATGTTATAAGCTCCTCTCCTCCACTTGGCCGGGTCAGAGCTCTCGCTACATATACTTACCATGCTTATAGTCCAACTACGGAATCCCTCGATCAGGTCAATACGTAAATCGATGATTGCATGACCCCGGTTGTGGTTTTGACTGCATATCAACAAACAGGACAATAGTTTCTGGTATACAAAGCACACTGACACTTCACCAGTCAAGTGATCGAGGTGGATGAAATTATCAGATTATCATGATTATGCAACAAATGCTTTGCATACTGCTTCTGCGATTCGTAGCTGTGCCATCCATCATTAAATTAAGATAATAATGTGGGCTGCCCTTGCTAACTGTGCCCATAATACTGTTACATATACACATGATAGGCCTAACTATATAGACAAATGTGTCACATACACAGTGTTAAATATAGAGCAGGTCCATTGTTCAATAGCTTTGGTCATAACATTTAGCACACACACACACACACACAGGGCAGTGGGCAGGTAGCCGCAGTCATGCTGTCCTATTTGGCAAGACTTTGGAATGTTCCTGATACCAGCTGCCGGGTCCGGGTATGAATGCTGTGATCTGGTGATCACACTGATCACACACTGATAGCAATGAGTTCAGCTGGCCTGTACTAGAGTGTCTGGACACACATATACAGATCAGGACACTGGGTCCTGACCTACGACAGACCAGCCACATGAGCCAGCTGTGTTTATAAGCTACGGCAACAGCATGGACAGGAACAGGCCGCCCAGACACATGAGACAGGCGCAGACATGGGAATAGCTGTAGGTTGCCAGGCACTGCCTGGCCAATGCACAAAGCATCTGGGATGATCCCTGGCACTCAGATAAACTACAGCAGCACTGGCTGACACTACAGGTACCCACCCAACTTTAGATAGCCTACTGAATATGTCGAACTCATCACTGTCACAGCACAACCCGGGGGGGGGGGGGGATTAAAAAACAACAAAATCAATTAACTAATGATAAATAAAAAGCACATGCCATTTATTTGGAATAAAACATAGATCGTAAGACCGTAGATTAGG
>JAAUYG010079366.1_pt1 | contig 10798 bp, 7 predicted proteins | sample 7278091 | NCBI WGS metagenome assembly JAAUYG01 (sample SAMN14350201, study PRJNA611818) | marine sediment metagenome | isolation source: surface marine sediment (0.6m) | place: French Polynesia: Moorea | collected 2018-08
AAACTCGAATCGGGCCATATTTTATAGACCTATGTATACCCCTGTCACTGTGTAGGCACACTATCATGTATGTTCCACATCAACTAATTATCCATCCTGATTCCTGACCACCCATGTTTCTTTTTCTGCAGTAAATCTACTGTACAGTAAATTCATTAATGTTTGAGACAAAACCATGTTCGCGGGGATTAATACTTGCAGTTAGCTCAGGTCTTGTTAATTATCTAGGTACATATGAATTGTGTTTACAGGTATTTATTTTTGCAATTTATACATGGTCGCGAATTTCGCCAAATAAATCTTTCACAAACATTAATGAATTTACAGTAGTTCTTTTTAAATTGGACATTTAAATAAAAGCTGTCCGCAAAATACAATCTTGTTTTCCCAGTGTTGGCACCCGACCACTGAACTGAGAATAAGGTGCCACTTTGTACCAAAGCCCATTCTGTTTTCTGTGGAAACGGTGACCGGTGAATAGTCACTCTGAGAAAAAGAAAAAGAATCCCCCCCCCTCCCAAAAACAAAAAATACCACAAAACACTCAATCTATATCATGTACATATGCCATGGAAACCATATTTTCATACACTGAATTTCTTTACCCACAATAGTAATCAGAATCATTTGATTACTCACTGTCTCATCCAGTCAAGATGATGGTTGTATAACAAAACATTCATTAAATGTGTTAAGTATTAAAGGGCTGTAAAAGAAGAAATCTTAGGATTATTTCTTGGCATACTTGGCCTCAAGTTTTATTTATGTTGAGGGCTGGAATGCCAGGTATGGCCAGACGCAATGCTCAATCATGTAGATGACTTTTTTTTGATATGGCAAAATCATATTATAAATTCCATTTATTATCCTCAGGTATTATGGGCAATTAGCACCTTTGGAAAATTGCATCACTATATATGCAGATTGTACTTTATAAAAATGCATATACACCAAACTAACCACCAGAGTCGAGTTGAACACAAGCTCAGTATGCATGTACAGATGTACCAGCCAACATACCAGTACTTTTATAAATGGTTCTAGTACATTAGGCTTTTCACAGCTCTCCACATGGTCCATAACACCATGTAAGTAATAACTTCATAACTACATGAACTAGGATTGATGTTCCTTAAAACAATGAGTGCTTTAGTAGAAATTGACCTGTTATCTGTGTGGCAGAGATCTCAGACATTCTCCTTTCTGTTTCAGCTATTTCACATTCATATCAATGGTGCATATCACTGTTCAGTCAGATATCGTCAACTTCATGGATTTCATGAGCAGGTATGAGTCCAGTGTCAGAGGTGATACCAAATTGTATAAAATGTGAGAACTAATGGTCATCATGCTCATGCATAGAGCTTCTCATGTGTAAATTTTGACCTTTGCATACAGAGAGTTATCCAAGGTATCACCAATACAAATGCGTGTCAAATCCATACTTCCGGTAGTACCCACAGCTGAAATGTGTAATTGCTTGATATGAGAAAAGTTTTATCCCATTGTTTTTACTAAATTGTCATTGAGCAACTTTTAAACTTTTGCGCTGGTCAATTTATTTCTCTCAATTTTACCATGCCAATTAATATGTGATACATGTATTGCCAAGGTGCTGCAAGTAACTAGTCATAAATTTTCAGTGCTCTTAATGTCTCGGTTTTTACTCTTTTTCACGCTGTATACCGGGTAACTATACATGTAGCATTCAGACAATACACATGTACCAGCATCATGTACCATAGTCTCAAACACTTGAAAGTTATATACGGGTAGTGTACTGCTGTCTGAAGAAATTAAAGTTAACTAATTATGAAGCTAGTTTAGCAGAACCTGTCTTGGAAGACTTCGCTAGATATAACAATATGGTCTGTTATACAGGGGGGATCTTGTCAGCAGGTACATTTGCCTTGAACATGTTGAAATGTTTGTTCTTCAGCCAGAAATGTTGCTTTTCGAGACCGAGGGTCTCTCATGACTGTGGTATCTCGAGAGGTTTTACCACACTGTGTGAACTATAATTTTCAGTTGAAGAAGGAGTTTGGCAGCCAGTCTGTGCCATCGTTCCCCCCAAAGAAACTTCTCTCTCTGTCGGCCATACAGTTGGAGGAGCGAAGAGCTGCACTGGAGCGCTATGTACAACTTGGTACGTTGAGAGTGTGTTCCTGAAAATACACTGGGCATGAATGTGACATACTTAATTCAGGGTTACCCCAGTGTACTGATCAAGGTAAATTTACATAAATTTAATGCTGAAACTTCTTGTAATAAAAAATTTGTGATACAATGGGAAAATTTGTATCACAGAAAAATAATGCATTCTTCTAGGGACTCTTGGATTCAATTGTGCTGATGCACACCAGTAAGTAAATCTCTTACTGCTCCTGCTGTGGACTTGTAGGTAGTTTCACATTCTTTTTTTAGAAATTCGTGGGTGTATTCTTTATGTAGTTCAGTCAGCTTGTTGATCATAAATGAAATAGATAGCCTGTTTGTTATATGTAAAGGGTGAAGTTTACATATTTATGTCTATAATGTCATTGTTGTATTACCCTAATTTATGACTGTCTGTATCATTTGTTTACTTTATCAGTGAGCCAGAACCCACATGTTGCATCCAGTACCACCTTCAATAGTTTCCTGCTAAGTGCCCAGCAGGTAACAATGGTATAACTAAGTAACACATTAACTGGTAAAACACAAGATTAGGTTGATGAACTTGATTTGTAGGCCAGAGTCTGTATCTTTCATGATACAATCTCACAATTAAAATATATACCGGTACTACATGCTGTAATAAAAGTGAGCTTGTCCCAAAGAATGGAAATAATAATGTGCATTAGGATTGGGTTTTCATTTGCTACATAACAAGGACACTTCATAATTTAGACACCTGCAAATTTAAATGGTTGTATTTAGGTACATGTAAGTTTGCTCTTTGAACTAGTAGTATTCCACTGCTTGGGGTTTCACTCTGACACTTTGTTGCCGCCAGGAGAGCCAGCATGAAGAGCCAGAGGATGTCTGTCTTGATGTCCACCTTCTCAACGGACACAAGATGACAGTCTATGTGTCCTCTGCAGACCATACAGATGAGGTCTTGGAGGCAAGTGTGATTGTGGGTAGCATAAAAGTTTTTTGGGGGAAATTACACTGTTCTAAATACAAACGTAGCTGGTTCCTGCTTATCTGGTATATCGAAGTAGAGTGGAACCTGCCTTGAAAGACCACCTTATTGGCCATAAAACTGGTCAACATTACATTGTATCTTATTCTGCCACTGTGTGGTCTTTCCAGACAGGTGGTCTCTCATGGCAGTGGTCTGTCAACACAAGTTAGTCTGGATAGTTTATTTCCAATTTAGTCAAGATAGATTGACAGAGGTGAGAGGTGCCTCTGACACAGAGTACAGTAAAGCCAAGAATTATCAAACTAAGAATTTAAAAAAATATTGATGTGAGACTTGATGGGTTTAGGATAAGAAATATATGTGATTTTTCCAAGAGTGAATACACTTTTCTATCTTTTGTTTTAAGGCAAGTGAGAAACTCCCAGTAGGGTCAGTTGCTGAGCTAGTATTTTCCACAACTTACGAATTTACCAGTACATGTATCTTATACAAAATACAGCATGTATTGGTGGTGACCTATGGCTTTTGGTCTTCTTCAGTGGGTTTGTTTTATATGAATGATACCTTTGTTGTATCCAGGCTGCAGCCTCCCAAATAGAACTGACTGATGAGTTTGTCTATTACTTTGGCCTTTTTCTGGTGAGAAAAGAGGATGGAAGAGACAACACAAGTGAGTGTCAATGTAGGATGTCGTGTCTGTCTTGTACACGTTTGCAATTAGTTAGGTTATAAGCTACCAGATCGTATCAAAGTAGCACTTCTCAAACAATGAACCTATAGCCCTCCCCCGGTTCAACCCATATTTGAAACCACCCCCCTCTGAAGGCTGCTAGTGGACCAGACCCTAGACGCATGCATAATGACATTAAACATTCTGTCAAGCACCCAAGCGTGATATTTTGATACCCTTTGCTAGTTTGTTGAACCTACCTAAAATTGTTCTGATTTGGATTTCCAACAACTGGATAACTTTTAATACATTTTAGTGATGATTTAGTAAATTTCGCTATGTGTTCACGCATGTGTTAGGCCACTCATTCCTACCTTAACTTTGTTCCTCAGTTATCCGTCGGTTACAAGAATTTGAGTCACCATATCTATCACTGAAAGCAGCCAATCAGGTGGAGCCTCACTGCATTGTACTGCGGAAAAGGTAAAAAGATGTCATTAGATGTCCTCAAAACACCTGTCATTAGATGTTTTCCAACTTTATTGATCAATAATCAGTGCCTTGGCTTCTGAGTAGATAAAGCGTTTAATATAGAATTTTATTTTTATTTTATTATTTGTTTGTTGCACATTTATATAGAGCACTTTACCAGTAAAATACTGCTCTAAAGCACTAAAATACAAAACCATGCTAAAATACAAACAAATACTCAGAAATTATAATTAAAAAGATAAATTTGATAAATTAATGAGAATTAGTGAGAATTTATAGAGCATAAAATGCTGCATTGCTGCATTTGTCATATAGGGGTCCTATTGTCTCCTATATGCTGTGGAACACGACTTTATCACCACACCAGGATACATATCACTTCCCACCACTAGCGGTACACATGGGTTAAAATCGAATCGACTGAATTGCACGAATCGGCCATTTTGGCAAATCTATCTAGGGAGAAATTCTTATCTTGCGAGTCATGATCTGCACTTTTCACTAAAGAGCGATTAGCGATTTGGTGCCCCTGTTAATGTTAACTGCCGATTCATGAGCCAGCACACCTATAAAGCTATGATCTGATGATCTGCAACTCGGCCATTTCTGTTAAAGAGTGATCTGCAACTCACCATTGCGGTTAAGTATTGATATACGATTCAGATGTGGGTTTTAAATAAATAAAGTTCTCTGTTAAAAAATAAAACTCGAATCGGGCCATATGTTATAGACCCATGTGTACCTCTAGCACTACCACATTGCATAAACATTGATTAGTCTCAGATATAAAACCGTCTCACAATTAAGCCTGAACAGTCCCTGTAACAGGCTCTCGCGTGGTCTGAATTCTGTGCTTCTGCTGTATAGAATATGAACGCTGTAGCAACTGTCATCCTTTGAGATAAGCTGTTTTCACCCACACTATCCTTTCTTGTTGTTTCGCCATATTACAGTACATTTGTACTCTAATATATTATGTAATACAACGTGTGTCTGGTCCCATTGCAGTTACTGGGACAAAGCCTATGATGATGATTTATTGGGCAATCGCGTTGCCATGAACCTGGCCTATGTACAGGTAAGAAAGTGTTATTTTCTAATCAACACCCCAACTATTTTACCTGGGATCATCAAGCACGTAATGAAGATCATATGATGAACACTCCTTCAAGTGAATGTTGAAGTTAGTTACTTAGAATCATTATTCTGTGGAAACTGCACGGTGTTAGTGTTCCAAAGCACAGCATGTTAAAACTCTAGCTTATACTGCAGTGTAAAACCAAATGGATATACATGTAAATCATTGTAGCCATTTCACAGCATTTCTACATGTATTTGGCTGAGTGTACAGAACACAACAAATAACACAAGTATGTTAACATCGAGATGATAAATTATGAAAGTGTCGGTCATCCAGATAGCTGTAGTGGCTAACGAGCTGGATGCCTTTGTAGTTGCATTTGTAGAAATTTATCTCCAGCAGTATGTAAAGCAATGTGTGGCTATGATCGGACATTCCTAATATCTTAGTAAATTATATTGTAAGAGGTAAGAGACACCATGGGGTTGCTGCCTAAATGTTAATTTAGTGACAGTAGGTCTAGTTTACTATTATTATTATTATTTCCAGCAACCCAACATTTGAAATAATTTACACAGCATTTTAGTAAAGCAGCAATGCCCTCAGGATAATTGTACAGTCATGTAATTGATGTCTTTTTCTGTGGGTTCAGGCCGTCAATGATGTGGAACGTGGCTGGGTCCTGGCTTCCAAGGAAGAGCATCGACAGCTGACATCTCTACAGCAGAAAGGGTCAAAGAAAGAGGTAAAGATGCTGCCTACTGACATCTGGGATCACTCAACTGTAGCTACTGAGGAGGAAACAATAGTAAAGCAGGACATGTCTAACAAATGTGGAAGGGCACACAGCTAGTATTTACTGATAAGTGGACTCTTGTCATCCCCCACCCCCCAATATCCCCCTTTTTAAGATCAGTCATTCATTATGTGGTATGACATTGTTTTTATGGGGATACTTTTGATGATCTTAGATGGTGCAAGTATTGTGGTGGTTATATCTGATCCCTCAATTCTTCAGTTTGGCCAGCTATCACCTGTGAAGAAGAAGTGTGTAAAATGGACCGTTTCATTTCATAAAGTTCTTCCCGTTGATCTTTATATTGAAGTGGTCTCTTAACTTCAATACTACATCACATGTAGTACATGTATCGACGTTGGCAAGTTATAGATGAACCTCACAGTGAATACCACACATGGAAATCTTATAGGCTGATCTTAATCATGAGATGGCCTTTTGTCCGAGGCTCCTACATGAACATAATTGCTTTTTTGGTACATAGTCCTGGGAAGTGGTCTTTATTCCGAGGTGGTCTTAATTCTGAAGTGGGCAGTAAGGAAGGTTCCACTGTATTAGTAGGAGACCTGATATATGTTTTCCTGCTTTGTTCCAGTATTTGCGGTTTGTGAGGACGCTCAAGTACTACGGTTTCCTGCATTTCCAGCCCTGTATGGTGGATTACCCCCACCCTGGCTGCCGAGCTGTTATTGCAGCCGGAAACCGAGAACTCACCTTCAGGATTAAGACAGATGCTGTAAATGTCTCAGACTTACTACCAATTTACTGATTTGGCAATTTTACCCTTAATATCTGTAGAAAAAATTCTTGCATACAAATACTTTTGTTATATTCAAATATTTCTCACCTAAATATCATTGTGTACAAAGCAGGAATTTTAAAAATAAAGGATGTACTATGGTTCACAAAGGCTGGGAGGTTATCACACTCTTCTATAATGGATTGTATGTTGGAATCGCACAGAAAACATTGTTCATGAAAACATCCTGTATAGGCCATTTGTAACAATACTACCATTTTACTGAAGTTATGTTATTTTATTTTATCTGTATAATATTTTATTTTATCTGTATAAAGATATTTGTCATGTCACTGCAGTATGATATTACATTTATCGGATTTATATTTTGTTCTAGTGTAATTTGTGTACAGTGGCTTTTGTTGAGACTTGTTAATATTTGGAAAAAGATTTTAAAGATCCATGGCTAACATTTCAGGATGGAATCAAAGAAGCAGTATTTCGCGTAACCAGGATGCGTTGTTGGCGAATCACTACAACGGTATGGCTATATCCATTAATATTTCAATGTTAATATATTCATTGGGATATTTGCAGCAACAGCCAGCACATTTTAATGCTGGTGGTTGCTGATACAAACTGGCAGTAGCCAAAGACAAGTAAACTAGTGCTCACCACAGTTGCTGGCCTGGCTTTGACCAGGCTTGCATGGCTATAACTGGCAGTGGTGAAAACAGGCCTGATTTGGGTAGCCATTTGAAGATGGCTTAGATCAGATAGGCAATTCTGTCTGACCAGTTGAAGATAGCCGGAGCCCTGTCTGGCCTATTCAAATGTTGGCTGGGCTAACTGTAATACATTGGGTAGAGCAATATTCTAATGTAGTCAGAATGCCTGACAGTAATCAGTAACTTTCACATTAAATCTGTAGGTGTAACCTCTACATCCGTCTTTAGTCCACTGTTGGGGAGATGAAAGACACTAACATGGATGTGTTTCCCTTTGAGCTGTTAGGCATGGATCCATTTGTTTACACTCTTTGTTTCCTATTTACAAATCTCTCTTTTGCTTTAGAACCTGTCTTGAAAGACAACTCCATTTCGCCAGGTTCAGGGCACCTTGCCTGTAATGGTTGCTTCAGACATAAAATGTCCTTGTGACCAACAAACGTAGCATTTCAACTTGTGTATCTTTAATACATGTTTTATGGTCATGAATTTTCTGAACACTGCTTTCACTGACATATTATTTTCCTACATGTCAGATGCCAGAGACCAATGAGAACTTCCAGCCTGATGAACCTCAAGTTCCACAGCTAGAACTAGCCTTCGAGTACCTGGTTGCCAAGGATAGCCTGCAGTGGGTTACTATTTACAGTGATGAGGTCAGTTAGTTGTTCCTCCATTTTGTGATGTGCATTAACTGCGTTTCTGGAGCACTAGATTTGAAAGGGTGTACTGGGTGCTGGTTTCCTAAAGCATTAACATTCACATCATGTTGATTGTGTTCAGTTCAAATATAATGTGTGCAACTTTGATCAATATCTGAGAATCACACACAATGTAATGAGATGTCTTTCAGTATTACCCAGTGAGGTAACCAGTGTTCGCCTGGCTCATTGCTCTCTCTCCTTTTAGATTGCATTTAAGGTGGATCTTTGGACTTGATATTATGTGAACACATGTTGTAAATATATTGGGTAACAAACACTATGCATGTTTTTAATTTCATATAGTACATCAATATAAAAATTGTACCGGTAGCCGCTGTTTACGCCCCTTGTCAGTGAATGTTTCTGCTTTGTGTTCGCAGGCCATTCTTATCAGTATGTGTCTGCAGGGAATGGTGGACGAGCTGATCATGAAGAAAGAAGGAAGAAAAATGAAGCGGGTTAGTGTCAATCTGTCTGCTTTTGTCACTTTATACAGTATAATATTTGACACCGTCCAATCATCCTGGTGACAGAAATGTTTTCTCGAGGCAACTAAAATTCTTTGTCTGGATATTATTGGTTGGTAGATAGGCTGCCCCAAACCAACACTTTCTATGCAGTGCTACCATATTGGGACAGACCTTTTGGATTTGGCGATAGTATAAATTTTAGGCTGTTATGGTGTATATTTTATAGGCTGGGACGATGACATGAATGTTTACTGCTTAAAAGTTATTTTCAAACCCTGTCTAATGTTACCAAAACATAATGGTTTCAAACTTGTTCACAACAATTTTACCATGCCTCCATGTTAGCCCCGAGTTCCTGTTTACTGGTGTACTAGCGTAGTAAACAGACCCTTTTTCCCCGGGGGGGACAAAATAAAGGGTCGTACATGGCTAGCCTGCATGTATGACTAGATTTTATAATCATTCTGTATCTCAGGTATCATAATATTGAATTAAACACTTTGCTGCAGTTGTTTTGTTGTCAATTGCCATGTCTCTGAATAGCAATACAAATTATGCCACAAAATAGGCAATGGCACAAAAAAAATCTAGAAAACTGGATTGGTATAAATACTTTGTTTCCTAACTCCAGCCTCAGGATAGACACCGGAAAGCCAATCCTTCCTCCTCCCCCTCATCCAATCAGACGAAGAGAGAGCCCACTACGGCTGCACCATCCCTGAGTCTCCCTCCGCCAGCCACAGAGGTTGGTGCTGAATAACAAATAATGATCATATTATGCTTACAACTAACATTTACTTGCTCACAGGTTTAAAATCAACGCAAAAAAATGGTTGCTGTTATTTACACCAATATATCTTCAGCTTTCCAATAAGGTGCTGCAGTTTTTTCTTGCAATCTTACTGAAGAAGAATTTTTTACCTTTGTATGAACCAAGTTTGTATGACTTCAATGGTTAATAGAGCTCACTGTTGGTTTGCCTTTTCTTACACGTTTACCCAAATTTGTTGTGTCACTGTGTAGTTGGATATCACTATTGAATGGAGTTGGAGTATATACCAAAAATTTACTAACACATTGAATACCATCAGAGAGCTAAATGAGTGTTTGTGCAATTGCTTTAGTTTGCCTTAAAAATCAACTAAAATTCATTGATTGGTGAGCTTGAAAGAAAAGGAACATCACCTGATCTCAGATATTATCCTTCCAATATGTAGGCTATTATAGCAATATTTGCACCAAATAATAATAAAGATTCCATTGATTTACACTGCAATGTGCTAAGCCATCTGACCTTGTGTGATTTCGGTAAGATGGGAGCGAACTGTGATGTACATATATATATATATATCCTGACTTACTTGGCTCCACTTTGAAAGTAGCTATAGAAACACAGACATTTTATGATCATTTCAAGTTTACATGTTGGTTATGGACCTAGAGCTTCTCTTGGTAGAGTTTTTAATATCGGTGTAGGTTGTTATGGGCATACAAATATATAGATGTATATTACAATGACATGTACAGCATTATATAATCCCTAATGTCAAGCAACCTACTTAGAATAGTCTTCATTGTACTAGATCTGTCAGACTCTTGCTTTACTTATATAATTTTTTTCTTACCCAATAAATACATGCAGTGACTGATCAGAAATTGATTAACATCTGTAAATCTAACCCATGCTTCATAAAAATGCCAAAAGACTGTGTTGCTCTGTGCTGCAATGCCCATCCTAAAATCTGCTAAAGGAGAACCAAAGTATTGTGTGGGGACTGTCCTACTATTTTGCAAGTCTTTTATTTAATATTGTTTCTGAATTGTTCCTGAATTTAAATTCTCTTTGCAACATGTACCACCATTCCTAATAATAGGTGTTGCTTTTAACTACGCTCACATCAGGTCCTAACTTTTTTTTTTTGCATGATCGTAGCAGAGAATGCAGCACCAGCTAATAACCGGCGTTAAACCCCCTAAAACGCCGTAAT
>JAAUYG010171894.1_pt1 | contig 10798 bp, 14 predicted proteins | sample 7278091 | NCBI WGS metagenome assembly JAAUYG01 (sample SAMN14350201, study PRJNA611818) | marine sediment metagenome | isolation source: surface marine sediment (0.6m) | place: French Polynesia: Moorea | collected 2018-08
GGCAGCGAAGGTAGGAAGCATCAAACTTGACTTTTGGCGCACGGTAATCTTCGCTGCCAGTATCGAACAAATGGCGACAGACATTCTGTTCATGGACGGCTCGTTGAAGGAACACAAGCTCTCCATGACCAGCCGAGCACACCGAAACCGGTCAAACGTCTGAAAAACAACACGACGCACTGAATACTGCACTCTCTGCTTTCAAGAGCCGCCTTCACGGGAGGTTTCACTGCGTTCTTGAACATTGTAAAAGCAGCCTATTGAGAAGGTACTTTCCGACAGCAACACAAGTGCCAATCTTTGTTTCAGGTTTTCTGTCAGCTGTGTGAAGTTTAGCCTGAACATCAAACAAGGCGCCTGTGGAAAAACCACGTGAAACTTGGAAATCTTACCACATCCTGGAGAATCCGATCACTGCACAACGTCAGCAACGCATTCTTCTGCAGCTACACGACAAATCAACACCAAAGTCACAACGATGAATGTGTTTACGTATTCGTTCTGTTGCATCAGACGTTTGCTACAGCGATGGCAGAAAGGCATCTGATAACTGTTTACCTGTTGATGATTGGGGAAGTTTTGCATGGCATCCAGCGTGAGCTCCACAAGTTTTCCTAGCCACATTGGATGAATCTTTTGCCCCATTTCCATCTTGGACAAGTTGTACAGACAGGCCGTGGCCGCCATCTGCACACTCAGCTCCTTCGGATGAGCTTTCATCGCAGGCAGAATCAACTACAAATCAGAATCCATTTTTGGTGGGTTAGTTTTCCATCCAACCCGAAATTTTCAACAGAACCAGACCTGCCTGCACCCCAGATCTGCATAGATCACAACACAGTGTTTACCTTGATAACATCCGTCCTGGGTTCCAGGAAGGTTTGCGAGATGTTGAACAAGTGGAACAGTGCTCTCTGAACGTAGGTTGGTCGGCTCTGGTAGCGCCTTAGCGACTCCATGATCTGATCTTCGTTGCCCTCTCCAGATATTTTCTGCAATGGAGTCGTGTAGGTTATCATGTGGTAGGGTTTTTGTTTGCTCACCCTTTGTGTTGGTCACACAGGCAAGGAAAAGAGACTCATTTTCCCGTTTCTTTTTATTTTTTTTTTTTCAACAGGTTCAGGCTCCTTTCCAAGTGCATCGATTGTCGGGTTGATGAGTTTACTTACCATATCGTCGATATGTGACCTGTACTCTGGAGTACAAGAACTCTGACTGTTCTCAGACTCTTTTCTCAAGAACATCGGGTTGTCGTACTGATTCGTCAGGGCGAGTCCCAGAAAGCGAATGAGCTTGTGCGTTTCCAAGTAGTGTCTGCAATGACGGTGAAACAGCAGTTGAAAAATTCGGTTCTTGACAAAAAAAAAATTCCAGTACGAGGGAGATGGGAAATCGCTTTGGCGATTGTTTGATGGTTGAATAGGAAGTTAGTGGTCTATGCCTGGCAAAGATGACCAAGGCCCCGTTCACACACAAGCACATTTGCACGCAAATTTGTGCGCAAACCCTTTGATGTTGCTTGCAAGCTGTGTGAACACTCCCATTGACCACAATGTGTTCCATTATTTGCATATGCCTGTTGCGAGGTGTTCCGTGCCCTGTGTGAACTGGGCCTTGGGAGTGAACGAGGTCTCAAGTCAAATTGTCCTGGTGAGGAGGAGGAGGAGGAGCAGGAGCAAGAGGAGGGCTTGTGAAGCTATTTTGCCAAAGCGCACGACAGCGACAGGATTTCTTGAACACAGCAAAATTGTCTTCGGCAAAACCAATCTTGGAATCAGTCCCAGTTGCGAGAGATAAGAGTACCTGAGTGTGTGCTCTGCGATGTTGTCATTTCCAGAAATGTCCAGAGATGTTAGCAATGGAAGACAGGAATATCTCTCCAGAAATTCGTCCACTTTGAATTTTTTGGGTTCCAAGTTGACGAATGGCTGTGCGTCGTCCGACACATCCAGATGTCGAAGATTTTCCAGTTCACAAAGCACGGAAACATTGTCTGCAGGGTGTGAAGCTCTCAAGTTGTACATAGACAGGGATTTTAACCTCTCTTTGCATTTCCGCAGCCAGGATAGATCGCTGATGGGAGTGCCGGAAATGTCCAAGCTTTCCAAAGCAGGTAAATCTTCAGCTATGATTTCCAGTCCGTGATTGTTAAATTCAGTGTTACTCACATCGAGGCTTTGCAGATTTCTCAGTTTGGATAAAGACACCACGACGCAGAACTTTGCACTGTTCATGAAGGTGCTGTTGGCTACGTTGAGTGCTCTCAGGTTTGCCAGTGTCCATTCGCCAAGACAACCCATCAAATCATTCACTGTTGCCCCTTTCAACCCCACTGCTTCCAGCTCAATTATTTTGTGAGTTCTCAACACTCGCAGTCCTTTCGCCGTCACGTCGGCATCTTTGATCTGCACGTGTTTCAAACATGTGTACTGAGAACTGAAGAGCGATAAGCTCTCATCATTGAGTTTCTGCTTGTCACTGAGGTATGCCAAGAGGAGATCTGACAAGGTGTTGTGGAAATAGGTATCTTCAGTCTTGAAGACCATAGATGACTGCCCTGTGTCCTCTGTTACTTGCGACTCGCAAAGTGCCTCCATGTTGCTGCTAATGTAATCCAAACACGCTTCCTGGAGGGATCCAGGACTTTCATACATCTTCCTGGATTTCAGCCTTCACCTGAAATGAAACCGCTTTGTTCATTTTACATTTGCGGCAAAATGGTAAATGGAGCTGGAGACCCCAGCTCTGAATTCGGACCTCAGTGTTTTGTGTTGTATTGTGTGAAAAGACCACATCAATCACACAAACAGGATCTGTTTTTCTACCCAATTCTAGAATCTAGATCAACTTTTTTATCTCTCTGCACTGGACACCTCATCTTTGTGTCAGACAAGCCAAACACAAAGAGAAAATCAGAAAAGAAACCTTTTAAACATAACACAAATATTTCGCCCAAAAACTCACCAAATAACGGCGTTGTTTGAAAGCAACAAGACTGAATAAAAACCAAAAAATTGCAATACTGCAAAATGACTGCTGCTTATCCAAAAACTCCCAGGCAAAAAACTGCTTCGTTCGTGAAACAGATGTCCAAATTTGTTTAACTGCTCAAACTGGCTCTATTATTTCTGGCAAGATTCTAATCGAGGTCTATACAAAGAAGTGAACTATTTTCACTTCGTTTAATTATTTATTTGGATGGATTTGGACGTCTACCTGTGTTTATATTTCTGCACAAATGAAACAGTCTGAATGTGGTCGCCATCTGGCGGAAGCCGTCCAAAACACGTGAAATATTGGTAAACATCATTTCCTTTCCAGTTTTGTTTTTGGTTTTGGCATTTGAAAAAGGACACAAGCCTGAAATTCGGACTTTGTTTTTTTTTGTGCCGGTGGATAGCAATGGGCGGCCCAAAGGAGTCATACAAGTGTCGGCGTCGTGGAGGCGGCTTGACACAACGGAGAGGCCTGGATGCAGGCGATTACATTATACACATGTAGACATCTATATTTAATATTAAATATTTCATGACTCAGAGCCACCGCTAATTACAGCAACAACTCTTCGAGCAGAGGGTCTGGTCTTTTCTTCCTCTACTAACTGCTATCCAATGACAGACCTTCGAGTGACCCAGCTGGCAACGGAAGCAACTCTGGACACCCCGTATCCTCTTCCCTCAGTGAACGTCAGAAGTCATCAGGGGCGAGAGGCCTTTGGGATGCCGACCATCGTCACCCGCCCCACTGCTTGTCTGGTGCTTTGTCGTCACCCATTTTTCACCCCCTCCCTGATGCTGAAGAAGGAATGCCTTTCAGTGACACTTCTGGTTGCATCTTGAGGTCCAGAGCGCTTCCATTTCCTAATCTTCTGCCCAGCAGTTTTGGATCAAAGTCCCTGTCATTGGTTGGGATATTAATTTCAGAGCTAATGGCAGCGAGAAGGAGACCCGGGTTCGACCCCAAGGCTGGGTTCAGGAATCAGAGGCAGGACAGCCCAGGTGGTGTTCATGCGGCCATGCTCAAGCAAGCTCGACAAAGTGGTCAACTCAACTTGTCATCCAGAGGTTTGAGTGAAGGTACCGGTAACACCTTGTCGTCAGTAATAGAGGCCAATAAGACAAGTGTGATGAGGACTCGAATACTTCAAACTACTCGATCCCGTTTTCTTTTGCTGAAGGTAGTACCTATCGACTTGTTGCATGATATACACAGATTTATATATATTTTTCTTTGCAGTTCCCAATTCGGTCTGGAGGATAAATATTGATGTTCCTGAAGAGGCAAAAAGTGTTTCACTGGACAACACAGAAGATCGGTGGTGGGAGCAAGTCGATCTCACAAAACTCATTTTGGCATCTAACACCCTGGCACATCTGTCAGAAGACATCCGGCAACTTTCAGCCCTTGTAGTTCTAGACGTGAGGAACTTGCGATGCCTCGACAAAGTTCTCTTTCTGGGTGCAAAGTTTTGCTTTCTATGAAAACGTTTGTCCATGCACTGCCTTTCATCACAGATACATGACAACAACATTGTGTCCCTGCCGGAAGCCATTGGAGAGTTGACCTGTTTGCAGCGCTTGAATCTCAGGTAAGTTTCTCTTTCTTGACCAGTGATCGTTCTTCAGATTCATTGACTCACGCAAGAAAGAAAAAAAAAATTACCCTTACAATTTTCTTGTGCCTTTTCTTGTCCAATTGTAGCCACAACAAATTTCGTGATTTGCCGGAATGCGTTGGAAAACTGAACAACTTGAATATCCTGCTGGCAGGACACAACATGATATCAGACCTTGGGGATCATGTTGGAAATTTATATCACCTCGAAGAACTGGTAAGTTTCGACCGCAGTCATTGCAAACATGCAAATTTCCAACCCAGCTTACAAATTGGTTTGGACATACATTGTTCCCACCAGGAATCGAGCAGGGCCTTAACCCTGTGAACGATTGTCATCTTGTATATACTTCTTGTTGTTTTTCGATTTAGGATGTTTCAAACAACCGAATAAGATCGCTTCCCGCGACGGTGGGGTTTCTCACTCGGCTCTTCAAACTGAACGTTTCCAACAACAAACTTCAGTCGCTACCCAGCCAGATAGGAGCCATGGATAGTGCGTGAATTTCCCACTCTTTTTTTTCGCAAATTTTCCATCTGTCACTCTGGTAAACTGTACCGACAAAACGATTGAAATCGGCAGATAGTTGCCTTACGGCCTGTTATTGATATCTTGGATGCAAATTCTCATTTGATCCACACCAGTGATGATGTTGCAGGTTTACGAATGCTGGACTGCACGCACAATCTGCTTGGCGAGGTTCCGGAGGAAATCAGTAGAATGGCGAAATTAGAACAGCTCTACCTGCGCCACAACAGACTCACCAAGCTTCCCTTGCTGACCAACTGCGCCGCGCTGAAGGTATCGAATCCATCTGATTCACCCCTCTTCGTCATGGGACGTCAGCTGCAACTTTGCGGGTGTTGTTGCAGAAGATCCACCTCCCCAGGCAAAAAAGCCATCTTGAAGACAAGTGAGTGGCAGCTGAGTGGTCAACATTGTCCGGCGTTTTATCTGTTGCAGGAATTGCATGTGGGCAACAACAATATCAAAGAAGTCAGTGCTGCGCACCTGGAGAATCTTCCAAGCATATCTGTTCTGGACATCAGAGACAACAAAATTTCCACCATACCAGATGAAATTGTACTGCTGCAAGCTCTGGAACGACTTGACCTCACCAACAACAATGTCTCAAGGTGAACTGAAATCACATGAGTTGGCTGTGTGTTGTTTGGTTTGGAGGGTCGCGTTTCACATGCAAACTTTCGTTTGAGTGTTTGACATGAAAATGTTTCCTTCAGCAACCCTGATCCTTCTTCACTGCGATTTTCTTTCAATAGTTTACCGTACGTGCTTGGAACACTTCCGCAGCTGAAGTCTATTGTTCTGGATGGAAATCCTTTGAGAAGTATTCGCAGAGACATTGTAATGGTGAGTTCGATATATTGTTTGCCATGAGCGCAAACCACCGCGAGCCTCCATGAAGAAAAAAGAGTCACATCTGTTCAGACAAGAAATGCCTTGCCTGATGAAATGCTATGGTGTCTGTCCCTGCAGCGTGGAACCAATGAGCTGAAGAAATATCTCAGAAGCCGCATAGAAGAACCAAGTGAAGAGCAGAAGTCGGCGACCCCAGCAACCGCCCCTTCGTCACGCACCGTGTCTGGCATCATCGGTGGATCCGGAGAACTCGACAAACATACTGTCCAGGCCTCCAAAACGCTAACCTACTGGTTCGTGACTTGCGAAAAAAAAAAAAAAAACACCTGCCTTTCGCCGCCAAAGATTTTGAAGCAAGGAAGACACTTTCGTATGCGTGTGCATGTTGGTGGCTAGACGTAACTGTCGCTCCTGACAGATACACCATTGTCATTGGTTGGACCTCACCCACCCATCTCCACGCTCATTGTCACATTGAGCTTGTTGAATTTGATGGTGCATTCTCCTTTTCCACCCTGCAGTGATAAGAAAGCATCTGCCATTCCTGAAGATGTCTGGTCGTTGACAGAAGACGCAGAAATCAGAAAAGTTATCTTCAGCAAAAATGCCCTGTCTCAGTGGCCGGACAAGTAAGTGTTCTGAAGTGTGCATTTCTTCGGTTTTCTGGTGATATGTGATTTGAAGATATGACAAAAAGGAGCAATGGTATGACAGCTGTTCGATTTTCTTTGATCAAGGTTGAACGGTTTTTGCTCGTCAACGGAGGAGTTGGACTTCGGCTTCAACAAATTGTCGTCCATTCCAGAAAGCATCGGAAGCTTCCACAAACTCGTCTTCCTCAATCTCAGGTAACGCTTCACTTCACAGTGTCTCCGTTCTTTCAAGTCGCTCTCCTCCTTTCCGAGATCATTGCTTTTGTGATGGGCATGTTGTGTGTTGCCCAATTTTGACTTTCGAGAATTTGGCTCTGATAAATTTTGTTGTAAAAAAAAGGATTAGTTACTGGTGTGGGGATTTGTCAAAAATTGAATATTTATTTTGCTACACAGGAACAACCAGTTAGCTTGCTTACCCGCTCAGTTATCTTCTTGTGAGAATCTGAGAGAAATTGGACTCTCTTACAACAGGTGCGCCAGTCAGTTCTTAAAACTTTTGGTACGAAGAGGTTGTCGGCAAACTGACGATTTTTGCTTTGACGAAGCATTGACACGAAATACCTGTAACTTTTTTTTGTAGACTGAAGGAAATTCCGCCTGTGTTGCATGGAATGCCGAAGCTGGAAATCATTCTGGCGAGTGACAATCAGATCAACAGTTTGAACGTGGAGGGACTTATCAACACTCCACAACTAGCAACACTGGACCTGCAAAACAACGATTTGATGCAGATTCCACCGCAGCTTGGTAACTGCACGCAGCTGAGGTACGCTTTGTGTTTACATTCTCAACATTTGTTCCCGATTCCGTGGGCAGGGGTACCGATAGCTTCCTGTTGAAACGCAACAGAAACTCATGATACATAGCCGAGTTTTTTTCGTCAAGATTTCAGTTCATCTCGCCCATATTTCTCGCGGCTTGTGGGCTGTTAGCTGCATTTCTTTCCATCCAGATCTCTGCAGCTTGAAGGAAACCCCTGCCGCACCATCAGACCAGCTGTTCTCGCGAAAGGGACCAATGCTGTCCTGGAGTATCTGAGAAACCGAATTCCAACAGTATAAACCGACTTCGTGGCAGACATCGTAGAACCAAAGATACTGATCCAGCGTTTGTGATAAATGCAGAACCGGATAACATCAAATGTCTTCTGTCGACAGCACGCTTTCCCCAGTTAGCTTCCATTGCCCACCCCCTCACTTTTGTCATTTTCTTGCTTTTGCGGTTACTTCACTCCGACATGAAAATTTGTACTTTTTCCTGCTTTCGAGGAGGTTTTGTTCGTCCTGAGAGGGCTAAGTCAGTTTGTCTCGCCTGTTTTCAAGCACCAAAGCTTGCCGATAAGTTGCAAACATTCCTATTTGTATGGAGAATATTTTTTCAGCTTTTCTGTTTGTTTTGCTCTGCAATTAAACATGTGAAAACAAAAATGATTGCTGGTTTTTTCTTGGGAACAGCTCTCGTCCACATGCTTGTCAACTTTTGACTCGCGGTGCAAAATTGTCAATCATCTGGAGTGCTCAAATGCGTTTCCAACTCCACTTCTGCAAGTTCGTCCTCTGCTTCCACAGATTCCCTTTCTCGGAGATTTTGCTGTGCGTCCAACGCTTCTGTCAGAGGTGTGGGAATATTTCCAGCGCTCCTGTCCGGGTCACATGGTGAAGGGAGTTGCTCGGAGGTAATTTCGTTCGTGTTAGGATGGTGAAGGTTTTCGGTGAGGACTGCGAAGTTGCCAGATTCGTGGAGTGTGCTGTCCGGAGATGTGACATGAACTGTCAGTCTGGAGTCCAATTCTTGGTGCTCGTCCCTTGAACAGCCTGCGACACTAGAAACTCGCTCCGGAGGCAACTTTGTTGTTTCTTCAACAGCATCCGTGAGCTTTGCTTTTCTCGTAAGTTTCGGAGGAAGAGGAAATATGGTGTTGTCGAGAAATTCCACAAGTATTTGGTACTTTTTCTTCACTTCAGTGCTTTTTGCTTCTGGATTCCGAAGTGCATATCTGGAAAAGTAAAACGTAAACGTGTTCATCAGCTGAGGATCAAATATGTATGAAGTACTTGGAGCATTTCATTGATATCGTGTTTGTTTGCAACTGACCTGAAGTGTTTATACCAATCTATGTTGTTGTCTCTGCCAGGCAGGAGGTCAAGTAACTTTCTGGTCTTGGCCTGTGTGCTCCCGGATGACAAAATCAACCCTTTATCTTCCTCGCTGAACACACCAGATTCCACCAGGTAGTCCAACACGTGTTCCACCCGGAGGGACTGAACAATGGCTGTCCTGTTCACTTTCAGTCTGGTCAACTTTTGTCGAGCTATCAGTGATAATTCTGGGTCCTTTGCCTGTCTGAGAGGAGAAAGCAAGTGATTGAGCCGTTGGAGTGCAGTGGCACAAACGCACAACATTTGGGTGCCCAAACATAAAAAGTGCAACGTGCCAACACCTTTTTGAATGCACCCATGTACACTGATGAGTCTGTTCTTACCTTTCAACACTCTTATCAAAGTTGACATCGTGATCCATGTTGTCTAGCAGCTTTCTTTTTGTGCCCGTCAAATATCTTCCATTGTTTACATGTTGCTGCGGGAACCTGGTAAAATATTGTGGGGAGTATTATTTCTGCCACACTGGTGAGAAAGGGCTTGCAAGAAGAAAGCATAAATTTCAGGGATTTTGTTAATTGCATGTCTCAAAGGAATTAGAAGAAGATGCTAAGTATTGTACAGGTAGAAGTTACTTGAAAAATCTAATTATATGAGTCAGGACTGTCTGTAAAAACAGAATTTCTCTATTATCGCCCACCTGTACGTTCGCTTTTCTCTTGCAGAATGCGTTGCGGGCAAGTTGTAGAACTTCATTCTTGCCGCGATGTCAGATGCACACGTCCCGCACCAACCTCCTGTCGCTGGTGCCAATCGTCGTGGAACAGACTGGGCGAGCGGAGCGATCCTACGACATCTACTCGCGTCTACTGAAAGACAGGATCATCTGTCTCATGGGTTCAGTAAGTGCATTGATCCGTCTTTGTTTCTGACCCTGGACAATTTCAGCGAAATTGGAATGATTGAGCTGCAGTCTGACTGGCTAGAATCGTACTAAAGCACAGCCCATACATGTGTCCACGAACAACCAATTGATGGCGGTTCTATTCACTGAAATTTTTCTTGCAGATCCACGATGACGTATCGAGTGTTATCATCGCACAATTGCTGTTTCTGCAATCACAGAACAACAAGAAGCCTATTCACATGTACATCAACAGCCCAGGTAGATTCACCCCTTTTATTCTGATAAGAGCATAGGCGTACATCCGTAAGTGATGCCCCGTCAAACCCTCCTCCCACTGGTGTCACCACCGCCACCTGGACATCCCCTTCCCTGTGCCACCAACTCCAGTACTGGCATGTCTTCCTCTAATGGCGTGCCCCTACCCAACTGACATACTAGATTCAGGTCGCGGATCCCAGCCCCCCCCCCACTTCCCTGCCCCAGCTGAGATGTCACAGCCTTCATTGAGGTGGCACCCCGTCTGGCCAACAAGGCTTTTGTGGCCAAGCTCCAGTTTCTCAGCTGCCTCAATTTTCAGGAGGGTCGGTTACGGCAGGCCTCGCGATCTATGACACGATGCAGTACATAACGCCACCTGTTTCCACTTGGTGTGTGGGCCAGGCGTGCAGTATGGGTTCACTCTTGCTTTGTGCCGGTGCGGAAGGAATGCGACACTCGCTACCAAATGCGCGCGTCATGATCCACCAGCCGTCCGGACAAGCATCCGTAAGTTTCCAGACTAATTTTGTAGCACAAAAAAAAAAAAAAAAAAAAAAAGAGCCGCATTTGCGTGGTGCTCCACCTGCATTTCAAACCAACTGTGACTTTCGGTACACCAGTAAGAGGCTGCTGCATCCCCCACCCCGGACAATGACGAAGGCATAACTCCATGAGGCAACCCGCTTTCACTCGCCACAAATTATGGAGACATTGCCTTTTCGATTTTCTGCCAGATCGATACGTTTTTCGTGGATCTGATTTCATTCTCACATTACAGGGTCAAGCAACAGACATTCAGATTCAAGCGGAAGAAATTCTCAAAATGAAGAAGCAGATAAACAACTTGTACACGAAACACACAAAGCAACCACTAAAAGTCATA
>JAAUYG010021046.1_pt1 | contig 10797 bp, 10 predicted proteins | sample 7278091 | NCBI WGS metagenome assembly JAAUYG01 (sample SAMN14350201, study PRJNA611818) | marine sediment metagenome | isolation source: surface marine sediment (0.6m) | place: French Polynesia: Moorea | collected 2018-08
CATTTACTGCTATATCCGCGTAGTATTGAAGCAGGAAATATAGTTGTAAGTCAAACTGATTTAAAAATTAAGTAAGGAAGGATTGCACGTTATCTGTATCATGTGAATAACTAGGGTACTCTTGGAGTCACTGACACTGTGACAGTCAGTGCTACCCATTCAGTCTCCGCTCAGATGTCACACACACAGTAGTAGTATACAGTGGTGTAGGCACCCTGTGGGCGTGCACACTGTCGGCACCAAGTCGTGTAGTTCAGTTTAATTTAAAGACCTTGACACTGTCGCCAGGACAGTTTTTGACCTACCACGGCGGCGTCCATGTGTACACTCCACACGTTACGTATGTCAAAAATTGTCATACGAAACGTATATTTTTTTTTTAAACTTGGATTATTTTATGAGGTTCTGGACAAGCCAGGAATGTTGGGTCCGAGTGGTACTCGGACCCAACACTAACGCTACGACTTTCACAGCTAATCATTGCCCCTGCAATGATCAGGTCTGATCAATGGCCCATATGGGTTCGGCCCATGTAACGAGTAACAGATATCACAGTTCGAAACCCTGCCAACAAGCTATATATATATCAATCGATTTTGATATATGTGTGTCTTTTATGCAGTACATAGGTTATAACGGCAAATTCTGCACTGTCCAAAATTGCATGAATTTTTTTTTTGTCTATTTTTATATTGGATGATTGGATCTAAGCCAATAGATACCTGAGATTGAGATAGCAGTTGCGTTATATAACATATGCACATGCATTAAAGTAACACCCGATTAATAACAGATTGAATGCCGGGGGGAGGGGGGAGTGGACACCTTGATGTTTTTCTGTATCTATGGAAGCTATGCGATATTGACCCCTCCTTTTTTAGAGCCAGGAAAAATCTATTTTCTGAACATGATGGCCACATATAGCCATTTAATAATGTTCAAACTTTAAAATTATCAAAAGCATCTCTTTGATCCAGCCTTCTGGCAAACACTTGATCACGTTGGGTCAAGTTTTCATCTTGATAGTTTAAGTAAGTACTAATTTTAAAAGTATTTTTGTATGAGAAAGCAGCAGGCACTTCACTAAAATATGTATTTCTTTTCAAGAGTATGTTGTATATTCTCTTTATTCTTTTAAGATCCCCAGCAATTCGACGCGCCCAACATTCTGGGCGCACACACAGTTGGATATTGTATTGCCACCAGGCCCTGTGTGGGTGGCGTGGGTGAGAGTTAGCGATAATGTCAGAGGGTGGTTAGAAACCACCGTGTTTGCATGAGAATAAAAAAAGGAGGGTATACACATTGTAACTTCAAAATTCGAAAAGAGCTGCTTGTCCTGCAAGGCTTGGGACTGTACCTTGTGAGAGAAAATGGGTCCAGAGTTCAGTTGGCCACAGGCAAATGGTGTCAATTACTGCACAAATATCCAGTGCGCTATATGCATTGTCTGTGTTGAATTATCAGAATAGACTAGTTGAGTCTAGTTCTATTTTTTTCAGCAATGTGCCAATACCATTGTCGCTTTTTATTACTATATATTCATGATACCGGTACATGTTGAACATAAATTCAAAAGTTGCAAAGTTTCTGTTTGTTTTAAGTAGTTAAGCAACTTACCATTACCTATACCTGCTTTTGGATACGTTTAATGGAAATTACACAATGTCATGTCATCATGACTACCTTGATAAATTATTGATCGATTCTTCCTTTATTGCTGCACAACAATTATGAGGTGCCCTGGATTTCCAGGTGTACTATCAATTTAAAAGAAAATGGTTTACATCTGCCTTAAAATCATTACCTGGCAGCTGCAAAAATCATGTTTAATAATGCCACAGGGAAGAGGAACTTTAACTTCTATTCAGTAGTGTTTAAATTTTTGTGTACACTTCCATTTTGTGGGCGGGAATTGAAATAAAAAGCTGCCATACCTGTGATGACTTCCTTGTTACAATGCAGCATTATTACTACATATGTAGTACCGGTAGGTTGGATTTGATCCTTTGCTCGGTTGCTTTCCAGTGAGGAGGAAAGGACTGCAAGTCCTTGTCATGGGGAAACTCCTGAGTGTGTTGTACAACCGGGGTGATGAGAATGTGGGCAGAGATGACATCTTTGTAGACTTTGAAAGTAAGTAGTGACACTGGCCCAGCCTTGAGAGACTTAATTTTGGGAACCAAATACTACCAGGGAAAATGTGTTTTAGCTATTTATTGCAAATTGATAATTACTTAAGTAAAAATAAAGATGTAATTGCAGGTGAGTTATGCCTGATGAGCCTGGAGTTATTGTACTGTGATAAAACTTTCTGGCTCCTGTACTTGATTGGATGTTTCGTTTTTACATAATGAATATGCAACAATCTTTTTCTTGACATGGTCTTAGTTGAGAGAAGTCATCTTGGTTCTTTCTTGTGAGGTACCAGAATAGTATTAATGCTTTGTCAGTCCGAGTTGTAAATGGTAAAGTACAGTGGTAACCATCTGTATGACCTGGTTTTGTACTTTGTATGACTGAACAGTTTAGACACTAAATCTTCTACTACTGGTACTGCTATTTTCCTAGACTGCCGTCCCACACAAGAGGAGTTAGCGGTGTGGCAGAGAGTCCAGGAGGTATTACAGTCTTCCGCTACTATACTCAGAGAACTGCATCAGTATAAAGGAGCCGCCAACGAAATCAGAGAGGTGAGGGGCCTATGCAGTATGCACTGTTACAAGCAGAGCTTTAACTTGAATTGGAATCTTAACGGATCTCAAACTTTAGCTTTGCATCCTCCAGTATGAAATACTACAACCTGGGACGTCTGAAAGTAGACGTGGGAGGCTATTTAAAAACAGTTACACTGAAACTTGTATATAAAGATCACCCTAGGGACCAACAAAATGTGGTCTTTATACACATGTGGTCTTTATATGCAGGTTCAGTAACATAGAAACTATATCTCTAGTAAAATCTAGTAAAATGTGGTCTTTATACACAGGTGGTCTATATGTAGGCTCGGTAACATGGAAAGTATATCTCTGGGGACTTGTAAAATGTGGTCTTTTTTTGCCATTCTGGACATTAGGTACATGTACATGAATGCATGGCCGCACTTCCACTGTGTTCTATGTTTCTATTTGTATGTGATAGGAATAATTCATTTGGCATATTTACCTCCACTGAAACTTTCAATCTTGGTTAATGTGGGTGGTCAGCTGGTCATTTCATCTTGGTAATATACATGCACAGTCTACTGGCTGTTGGTGATTAACCTTCACCAAAGTCAGCAGTGATGTTTTCAGTTGTTTTGACATTTGTTGGGTGATTATGTAGCAGTTTTCCATTGTTTCAGGCTATATCAAACCCCCAATGTGAAGCCAACCAAGACAAGGCATGGGAGTCTGTGGTCCCTCTTGTGTCCCAGCTAAAGAGATACTTTGAGTTTTCCAACCAGCTAGGTAGGACTTCTGTACATATATGCTATGCCTGTCATCATGTCGCTTGTAGGAGGTTGAGTTGTTAGGCTAATAAATTTGCACCATTTCCTGTGTTGCATGTCACATTGTGTAGAGAAATACTGAGCATCCATTCTGAGCCCTTAGCTTTACCAAGTGATGAGGAAAATTGGAAAAATCTATTGCATGAACTTCATATTTAATTCACAGCTTAATATCATGCATGTATACTACAGATACATCTACAAACATAACTCGAATTGAGGAACCAAATTTTACCTTTTGTCAGAGGTCATGCGCTGCATTGTTGTCATGTGGAATAATAATGATAATAATAACTAAACAATAATAATAATAATTCTGTAGCGAAGAAAACTGATGGAATTATCTTTCAAGCACTAGGAACATATGACTAGACAGTTGGAGCATGGCTTCAGCACTATCGCAGAATAGTTGCCATAGTAAAATTTGGATCAATACCTCAACCAGCAAACTGGTTCAAAATATTGGTCACTTACTTAAGTAAGCACCATGAGATAAAATTGTCCTTTATATCGAGCAATTGCACATTTCTCTTGTTTGAACTCAAGCCAAGAGTTATCCTTCCTCTTGTTTCAGAACACATGGTACCACAACTGCTGGGTGAGCTGTGTGCTAAGGACAGAACACCCAAGGAACATCTGGAAACTCAGCAGGCACTCTTCAAACAGTTTGCTGAGATTCTTGATTTTGTACTGAAATTTGACGATCTCAAGGTAAATATGAGTTAGCCATGTAACCACAGCAACTGTACTTTTTAGCAGCAGAAAGAACTTGAAATATAAGATATCTCTATAACACATACCACATTGCTAACTCTGCAAACAAAAGTTATACTGTTTTCTACTTTTTCCCTATTATTCTTTGCTCGATAGGTATGGCTGACCAATTGATTTTGTGGGCATCAGATTGGCTCAAACTTGTTGTTTCGTATCCCAAACACCATTTACAAACACAACAACACTGAATCCAATTCATGTTCTAGCTCGAGGTGTTGCTGTATAAAGAGAAATTATGCAGCTATGATGTCAACCAGCCTAAGACGACAACGCTAAATAAATGTTCTGTCTGATTTGATTATTTCTTCCTTGTTACTAATTTTTCACCTGTAATTACTTATTTATTTGCAGTTCTTGTTTCTTGTGTGGCACATACACAAAAAAATCTGAACTCAGTTCTTTCTCTCCCAAACTAATATGACCTTGTGTATTTGCATGTACTGTGTAATCGAGTCTAGACATTTTCATGCAATTTTGTGTTCCAGATGACGAACCCTGCGATACAGAATGATTTCAGTTACTACCGAAGAACTCTCAATCGAATGAGATTGGCAGGAGGGGTAAGTAGCCATGGTATGGTTCCATTATGACACTCTGCTCGGGGTAATACTTGCATAACCACTGAATGGTTGCATCATGATGACCCCTACTTTTCCTATGTACGTGGTTGTGACTGTTTAACAGAAGCTGTAAGCAACAAAACCCTTAATGATTACGCTATGACAGTAGCCTTTCCTTTGCTCACCAGTATTGTATACATACAGGAGTTAATTTCAAAGTACTGGTACCAGTTGCATTACGCATTTACAAGACATGTTATGTTCTTTATCATTTCAGGATGACACAGACAATCATTTAGAAGTCAACGATGATGTGGCCAACAGAATGTCCTTGTTTTATGCACACGCGACTCCCATGCTGAAAGTTCTAAGCGATACCACCACAAAGTTTGTCTCTGAGGTAGGACAGACAGACATAACATTTTAATGTGACTTGGATGTAACAATGTGAAAGTATTAAATTATGTTTTGAGCACGTTACAGTGTACAGTGGTCCCTCTCTTAAAGCACACTCTAGCCAAATGACACCTCTCTAATAAGGGCAACATTTTTTGTCACCAAATACTGTGAATGCCTGTAATCCTCCCTCTCACCAAAGGACACCTCTGTAACGAGGACAGAATTATTTGGCGGAAGGGGTGTCCCTATTAGAAGGCGAGTATTGTACTGCTGCTTCAATTAAGCAGCACATGACCAAATGACAAGTAGGTTATCTTCAGATAGGAGTGTTATAACAAAGTTTGAATCTATTATCTAGACTAAGACACTTTCATCTCATTGCCCTGCTGCTTGGCCTAGTGTAGGGCCAAAACAGGGCCCAAAGCATATCAATTTCAATATACAGTGAAGCTTACATATACAGATCACCCTAGGGACCAACAAGTATAGGTTCAATAACATGAGAAATATATACCTGGGGACTTGTAAAAGGTGGTCTTTGTAAGCAGGTGGTCCTTATATACAGTTTATATAAAGTTTGACTATTTAAAAGGGGTGTATGATTACAACTTCCAGTTCTGAACAGTTATCAGCAGACAAAAATTGCAAGATGTATATTTTGATTTAGAACTATTATAGCCAGGGTAAATAAAATTCCATATATTTTGACAGTTGGAACCCCATTGGAGTTTCTTACTTTGAAGTGATGCCTAAAAATATGCATATATGTTCCATTTCCTAAAAGATGTACTATATTAGCAGCTTGTTCTTGTAGCCTCTGTTTGTATTGAAGTTGTATCCTGATTATGAATTTTTCCTATTCTGCAATGAAATGAATTGAACAACTTTGTAAAATAAAAGGTAAAATGTGGATTGATGCCAGTATCTTCATAATGTAAAACAATTGTTAAAAGCAGCTGATTTGGGGGACACAGACAGCAGATTGGCAGGTCCTAGCCTGCGGCTTGAATGAATTACCCAGTACACATGTGCATCATGTACTATGTGTATTTGCTAATATGACTGCAATGGTTTTAGCCATGACCCATTAGAGGTTTATGGTGATACCATAGCTCTAGGATATTGTTGCTTGGAGTCTTGGAAAGTGTGCTTATGTGAAGATGAAGCACTTAAAATGTGTGTGTTTTTTTTTTTTTTCACCATAAATTACTGGGTATGGTGAAAAAAAATCATATTTACACATGTGACAACAGTGATGAAATTATTGATTCAATAATTTTATCACTGTTGTCAGTGTCACATGTGAAAATATGATTCTGGCCTGTGTGAATCCATCTGAAATGGAAATTTAGCAAACACTCCCTGGAGAATGGAGGTGCCACAGGTAGATTGGCCTAGGGTCGGTGTACATGTAAATTAAAAGTGACAGAATAACTGTGTGGAAGGACATAAGTAATAGTCCCCTGTCAAACTGAGGCATTGTACTGTGCAATCTGGCCATTATTGGCCAATCAAAGCGTCTGAGAGAAACTCTTGAGGGCAATCAGCCCTTTCAGACAGGCCATTATCTAATCTCCTTGATAAAGATAGGCTTATTGATTGGAAGACCATGGTTTGTGAGGTAATTCCTATTGATTGAACATAACCGAATCTTTATCACTGTTGATTCAAACTGCTTAATATTAATATGGCAGACTTAACTGCAGGGCATAAGCAATTATTTTAAAAAGTGAGTGAACATTAACCAGCTTTTGGGTGTACCAGGAAGGTTTGTGCTTTATGCATTTTTTTCACTTGATAAATCTAGCCAAATGTCCCTGAATTGAATGACCTGGAAAACAGGTGGCTGCCAAACGAGTGCATGCATTGCAGTGTCACATCCTAACATCTGTTGGACAGTCCAGGTTGTGGTTACATACACATGGATTATTGATTTTTTTTTTTTTTTTCAGAATAAAGATTTGCCCCTGGAAAATACAACAGATTGCCTCAGTACCATGGCGAGGATATGCCGCGTCATGATAGAAAACCCGTAAGTGAAAGGGCAAGGTATTATTAGTGTGTGATGCATTTTAAGATATGTCAACCAACCGTTCCTTCCTGGACATCACTGACTAGAATACATGTATTGAATATTCATCAATTGATTCATGGTACACGTTGTATGTTGTAGTAGGCCTCATAGGATAGATCATGCGATAACCTAATAATGAAGTGGAATAAGAGATTATGAGGGGGAGGGGAGGGAATTGCATATACCGGTATGAGGGTTTAAACTTTAATATTGGGGTGGGGGGTGGAAGTGAGGTGGGAGAATTGCATATAAGCACAGTAGTCATTTGCCTTAAAACTAAAGAACTGGATGCCAGTAGCCAAATAATCAAAATAAATATAAAATTCCACAATGAAAACGAATACACACTGTATGTATGTATTTAATAGTGTATCAGTGAAGGAGGCGTGATCTTGATATTGTAAGCCCCCCAGGTTCCCAGGGTTATGTTTACACAAGTATACTACCCCCTGGATCCTGTTTTGTTCCGCTGACACATTATGCCTCATCAATCTCACTGTGTTTAGAAATACAAGGCAGTGGTGTGAATGCAGCCAGTTTAGGATCAGCCCTCCCACTTTGCATGTACCAAAACTGATCTAGTTGTCCCTGCATTTTAAAGTCTCCCACAAAACCAGGAAAATACATGTACTGTCTTTAATTGATTCAAGGTGGTTATAACGTGGAGGTGCATTTATACATGTATTGGGCATATACCAGTGGTGTTAAGTAACAGGTGGTTATAAAATTAGCAGGGAGAGGTCTTATAACACAGGGAAGGTCCACTACTTTACGAGATAAATTTAAATTGCTATTCAACCAGCCGAATAGGAATTTCCTGCGTCAGTGTTTTCTGATACAATGGAAATTGGTCCTGGCTTCAGGAACAATGTCAAGTGCATTATTGTTAGCCAAGGGACTTTCTGGAAGGCCCGCCATGAAATTTTTCAGTGTTGTTAAAAAAATCACTGGCAAATGTTCGTTTTGACTTGTCACCAATCAACCAATCACAGTTTGTCGACTCATCATAAGTCAAATATTCACGATCTCCACCCTGAGTCTACACTGGCTGCAGGCTGGGGCTAGCTAGGTAGTGAATCAAGAACCCCCCTGTGTTTTTGTCAAAACAGGTCATTGACCTCTGATGGTGCACTCCATGGCGACGTTTTCCTCTTGTACCGTGTGAGTCCTGGTTGTTTGCAGGCCCGGGCCTGTGCAGTCAGCTCAGGTTGAAACTTATTCCGAGTGACCTGAGTTCAATAGAATCCAGGAAGTGAGGACTTGGGCAGTAGAGTATAGTGACCCAAACCCTTTAATAGTTGAAGCAAGTTTTAAGTACTTCAGACACTTCAGATGCCTTTGGCCTGATTAGTGGCCTTTGAAATTTAATAGATATCCAAGCAGTCACGTCCAGCACAGTAGGAGTGCTTTGTCAAAGATCACTACACTCAGCCTTTATATCCCCATGTTGATAGGCTTAATAATAAATGCATGAAAAAGCTAATTTAATAAAGTTGACCTGGCTGGTTTTTGTTGTCTCTTCAGAAATTACCGGTCCAAGTTCAAGAGTGACGAGACGGTCATGTTCTGTTTGAGGGTCATGGTCGGGGTGATCATCCTCTATGACCATGTACACCATGTGGGGGCCTTCGTTAAATCTTCCACCATAGATGTAAGTATAGAATATAGTGTACAGTGGTCCCTCTCTTAAAGGACACTCTCTAGAAAGGACACCCTTCTATGAAGGACACCGCTGTGGCTGCATGTGGTGGTCTCTCTCACCATAGGACACCTCTATTCAGGACAGAATCTTTTGGCAGAAGGGGTGTCCTTATTAGAGGGGGGCTACTGTATACAAAACACACACATGGGACGTAGTTCTTACTAGATACATGTACTTATATAAAACTACTAGAGCTTGGGCTCCTTGGACTGTACTGTAGTATATTACAATTTATCTGAGTTGTGTCACATGTATGGTTTTTGTCAGAACAATTTTAAGTCCTATTTAATGTGATTGATTGTGTGAGACACATACATGTATGTACTAGTGCATGTACAAGAACCGATAATTAGTAAAGGACATAGATTGAGATTTTAAACATACTTATATTCAGCATATCAGTGTTTATATATTTCGTGTTGATGTAAGGAAACAAAACCACAACTATTTACTCTATAAGACTCACGCTGACACGATCATGCATTCAAATACTGACAGTTGAACGTTCTCATTTTCAAGCAGATTGATAGTCGTGCTATTAGCTCGCTGCCTAACTAAGACGGCATCAATCTTTCAAGCGCGACCGTCCAGCAATGAGTCTAGATGAGGCCCCCAGTGTTACATACAGGATGTCTGCCTTATTACTACCACTGTTAAAGATAGTAGAAGTGGAAATACGGCAGGGGGTCCAAATTGGGGTGTGTGGTCTTGATTTTTTTCATTGAGACGGCCAGCAGCATTCCGATGGGTCCATCTCGGTGTCATTTTACCCGCGTCACATGCATTGTCCCCGAGCCCCTATGGGGTGTTTGAGGACCCTAATACCCGTCTGCCTCATTCAGACCCCACTTTAAATCAGACGAGATGGCACGACCTGTAGTGGAAAATCAGCGGAAGTGGTTTGCATAATTGTAGTACTAACTAGTTGTCTGACTGAAAATGGCCTTACTGTCCCTATGGTACAGGTAGGAGATATTGGAGTGAGGGGGGTGGGGGTGGGAACGGACATCTCTAGCACTTGGCTGATAAGACCCTCTGAGAAAGGTCCCCGTAGCTTATGCTTCACCATTCAGTAATGAGATAGCTTTGGCAGTGACGCATCCTTTTATATGCCACGACACAGCTCCCGATTTCTGCTTGAATGAACCTCAGGAGGTGAGATTGAAGTGTTTGTCTGTCTCTTCAACATCTCCCCCCCCTTTTCTCCTTCCCATTGTGGCTCCCCCCCCCTCCCCTCCCCATCACTACCGTGACCTTTCTGAGCCACCCATGACAGTGTCACATGCACCAATTTAGCCTACTTCCACAGGCCAGTGTCTGCCGCCTTTTGTGGAAGTCTTCTAGCATTTCTTGGTAACACGTTGTGTAACTAAAAATAATTGGACCAATGGGCACAGGATGTTGTTTTTTCTATGTGAGTCAGTGTAATAGTTTGAAGAGCCTGAACCCTGAACTCATTTACCTAGAAAAAAAAAACTTTATCACAGTTTGCATTCTGCACACACAGCAAAAATCTTTGCTCGATTTTTGCTGTTGGTCCTGGGGATTCCCCTGCCTGACATGTAACAAAACTAGTATTAATACAGTGAAACCTGTCTTTAAGACCACCTGAGAAATAGGGACAACCTTGCAATTAAGGACAGCTACTTCAGTCCCCAGGTCTATTCAGCACATAGAAATGCACCTGAGAAATAAGACCACCTCAGAATTCAGGACAGCTTTGGACAGTCCCTTGGGTGTCCCTAATTCCCAGGTTCCACTGTATACTGATATACTGGTACCTGGTTTTGGGAAAGCA
>JAAUYG010088434.1_pt1 | contig 10797 bp, 9 predicted proteins | sample 7278091 | NCBI WGS metagenome assembly JAAUYG01 (sample SAMN14350201, study PRJNA611818) | marine sediment metagenome | isolation source: surface marine sediment (0.6m) | place: French Polynesia: Moorea | collected 2018-08
ATAATATTACTAATGGTGTCTTGTTTACTGCAGATTGCAGGCACATCCAGAGATGCGCGATAAACTCGGTTGGTGCAAATCAAGGGATGAAATTCGGGAAGTTGTAAAGACGCTGAAAGAGAAATCACAGGTTAGCTGTTGGGACAGTAGAACCTTTCTTGAAAGACCGCCCCGTTGGCCGTAAAAATTTGGTCTCTCAAGACATATGGCCTGAGGGACGACATGTTCGGCCATATTGAAATAGGAGGAACTGTCGGGAATATGTGATCTTTCAAGACAGATGATCGCTCATGCAATGGTCTCTCAAAACAGGCCTTACCGTAACACAAAAATTTTATAAAAGAAAATGTAATGTAGTTTACATATGGTTGACAGATACGGAGAGAAGGAGAGAATTGTGCAGATATTTAATGTTTAAGTTTAGGAGCTTAAAAATACTGACTTACAGGCAACTGAAAAAAATCAGCTGCTGTGTATTGGTAGAACTTCAGTACAGTGGACTCTCTCTTAGTGGCCACTCTTAACAGAGACCAATCTTTGCCACTACTGTTATCAATGTATTTACTACTCCCTCTCACCAAAGGCCACCTCTCTAATGTGGCCACAGTTTCTTAGCAATTAGTGTGGCCTTATTGAAAAGGGACTACTCTACAGTAGACACGGAATAATGTACCTCTTACGACTGTGGACATTGTTTCCATGGAATGTTCTAAATAACAAAAACATGAAATGGAGTGATCTGATATAGGCCATTTGTCTTTACAAGTAATGACTAAGCCAGGTCATGGGAAAAATCGAGTCTCAATTAAACAATTACAACTGTAATTTATGCAATACTTTTGTATAAATTTGAAATAGTTCCTGGCATAATGTGCGACATACAAATACAAGAATATAATATATTCTGAAGTCTTAAACTTCGGTGGATATTGCCAATTAAACAGCCCCCAAAGTAAAAAAACAACAACATAAAAGTGCAATTTAGAGTTATGGATTTTAAATTCTATCTTATGATGGAAAATATGTCCATGCTATTTGTGACATTTTTGTCTCCTTGCATGTTTCAGGATGACTTTGACGCCTACAAATCCGACCCTGAGAGTCTTCAGAGCGACCTGGCATTTCCATACTGGATGTGTCAACCATACGTCCGACCCAGGTGAGTAATTCCATTCACTATACAGCAGGGCTCTTACGCAGCCTGGAAATCCTGGAATGTATTTGATATTTTGCAATGACAAATTCCAGGCCTGGAAAGTACTTGAAAATGAAAGAAAGTCCTGGAAAATCCTGGAAAAATAAAAGTGCTTGACAAAACCCCTCAATTTGCAGAAAATTACCCACTCTCTCATGTTATTAATTCAGTTTGGCGAGCTTTTCCAAGCTTTTTTCTCAGAAATTTAGAGATACAGCAACTGTTATATACATGCAGAACGATTAAACTTTTTTTCTACTCCTTGCGTGGATATACAGGTACAGGCATAACAGTTGGCTTGGGAAAAATAAACTTTGTTCTGAAAAACTCCTGGGTAAGTCCTGGAAAAATATTTAACCTTTTTCTGTATGAACCCTGTAACAGCAGCACTGCTCTCTAAGATCATCCAGGGAATGATAAAAACCACCCCCCCAGAATTAAAACCGCCTGTTGGATGGCCAAAAGTTATACACAGTTCTATTTTATGTTAGAATGTCTCATAATCAAGACCACTTCAATGTAAATCGTGAGCGATCTTTATTCTAGAATTCCACTGTGTTTTTATACAAAAATAACAAATTATTTGAACTACCTCAAACATTTTCAAACATTTTCCTCACTGTGCGGATTCATGTATTGGATATTATGTTTACTTTTTTCCCCCAAGTTGAGTATTTTCCAAGACAAGAGAAATTAAACAGGCAAAGATTGACACTATTATAAACACGAGAGATATGTGCAATCATATTGGATGTGACTGTGTTTGGATATTAGGATTATCTGAAGTACCCATATACATATCAAACAAGCTATAGTTCTGAAAATACAAAAATGCATGGGTGTTTACCAGTATATTTGTCCTACAAAACTTATCAAAGGTCACAAGACATATCACATGTTTTAAGTCACATGTTTTAAACCTTAGGTATATGTTTCTGTCCTCGTTAATTTGCCTCAAACCCAAACAAAGGTGAGTTTGAAAAGGCCAAGGGCAATAATGTGTACTCGGCATAAAAACAAAGCCAACAAGTGTTCAGCTAATGGTACCTCAGATTCAGGTGTCAGCTTGAGAATTTGATGTGCGTTTTTTTCCATTGCCTGCAATGTTCAACTACTTCAACTGTTTTATATTCTGTTGCTTATATATATTTATATAGCCCCGAGGAAAGCAAAGGAAACAAGAAAGCCAATCATTCTACAAAGCGACCGTTTGGGACACCTGGTGGCGCCGATGCTAATTCAGATCAGAACTTGTCCAAGAACAAGTTAAAGAAGATGAAACGAAACCCCAACAAGGCGTTCGAGAAGAGGGAAGAGAAGTTCGTCAGGTGTGAGCAATGCCCGAATCCAAAGGTATGTACACGTATTAGGATTTTAGCTTTAAACAATGATTATGCACACCCACAAATGACAACACTAGATATGGGGTCAAGAAGTTTAATGTGGTGACCCCGTATCAGGAATATCCTAGCGCGTTTCTCATAGTAACTTTTCTGAACCCGGCCACAGAATGTTAATGTATTCGCACCACTTTCTTTGATTAGCAAAGACCGAGGTTGTTAGTGGAGTTGTTGTGCTGACATTGCGGTTGGACCCAAACTGAGTACACCCCGGTTTCTGCTTGTAGAGATTTAATAGTGTTATATTTATACATGTATGTTTGGTGGTAAGTGAGATTTGTACTGGCATAATGTAGCCATGTTGTTAAGTAATGCCAGACAGAAGATTGTCATGAAGCACTTTTTTATGTCAAGAGATCACAGTTTCAGTTATTTACGGATCTGTCTTAGTATAGATTTAGCATTATATTTCATTGAGACGAAAACATGTTTTACTGGGGCTTTGGAATGGAATTTGTACATTAGTGTTATGGAGTTAGTATTTAGTAATAGTGTTCCATGCATTTTATGACCCCTCCATTGAGCCAGCAAAATATGGTCTTTAATTCAAGGTAGTCTCAAAATGGAAGGATATTTATATAGGAAGTATATGAGTTGGGTCACTGGTGGATGGTCTTAAAATGGAGGGATTTGTTAAATGAAGGGGTCTTAAATCATAGGGACCACTGTATTTGCATGCCTTCTACAGCTGCTGCTAGCTGTGGCTTGTTATTTGTCACAAATGCAGAGCCTCCGAAAACAGGTGATCTTGCATTGTTATATTAGCTCTAAAACATATTGTGAAGCTCATCGCTGTATGCCTTTTATGGATTCTGTACTTCCAGGGCCAGAAATGTGTGTATAGTAGGTGCAAGGCTTGCTGCAAAAAACACGTAACGCAGAACTTGCTGGATTGTTCAGGTATCTTTAAGTGCAGTACATGTACATATATATTATCCATTTAATGGTTCTAAAATTTAACAAACGCCTATCCTGTGTATGGATTGGTGGCTTGAGCACCTTTCATTATTCATCCTTTGTTTGCATTAATGGGAGTTTTTGTTGTATGGATGGCCTTCATACCTGGTGAAAGTATTTAAAATTTTGGTAGGTTTAAAGGAAGGAGAGTTGTGTATTTTTAGCTTGAAAAATAAAATGCCTTACACTTAAATCAAGTGTCCAGTTTTGTCATTGGTGTTCTGGCTTTAACATTATGTGACAGTATTATCACCCTTTATAGCTTGTCGGACTCTTCAACCATTATAGCTTGCCTTAATCTTATAGACAATGAATGTGATTTATGTTTGGTGCTTTTCCGCAGGTCACAAGTTTTGGTGGAGCAACCGAAAGTCAAAGGAACAGCCAAACAGCGATACTGCTGAGCGTGATAAGACAGTAATTTTAAAGAGTGATAAAGATGAGACTGTGGAGCTTGAGCAACCACTAACACGAGAAGAGTCTGACAGCTCTACAAAACAATGTGAATCAGAACCTCAAAATTGCATTCCCGACAATAACTCTGGAACCGACACAAGCATAGTGAAGGAAAACAAAGTGACTTCTTGACCTGAGAGGTCTGCCGTTTATGAGATACTGTTGCCTGTGATTCTGAACTGCTGCATTGTGTACATTGTATTTGTTTCAAACACCATTTGAAAGGAATCTTTACTTACCTGGTGTATGTTATATACATGTACCTACAGCAGCTGTATTTTGCCTACATGCCCGCTCTATTTTCGCTGAAATGGAAGTAATAAATACTTATGAAGTTGTTGCTTTTGTTCTCTTTGTGGTGACTGTATGGGACATGATATTCAAAACTTTTTGCCAGGTAGTACCCATGTCGCTGTCCAGCCAATTGTCCATAAGCCGGTTTCTAGAAGAATCACAAAAATAGACTCGATCAAGTTTACCAATTACCTTGACAAACATTGTCTTTTCCATGCTTAACATCATTTTTGACAGGGGTTTGCTAGAAGTGACCACAATTCTCGAACATGAAAGACACAATTTTGACCTGTATGAATTAGTATTGAACCTAGTTGAAAGTATGTGTTGATTTTTTCTCCAACCTGTATTTTGAACAACGGACTCCAAGAATATGAACTCTAGTGTAGTTTGTTACCACATTGTAATTATCTTTGACCTGTGTGGTCTTTCCTTTCCCCTGGTTGTAAATCCTGTGTTGCTTTTAAGGCATATGCCCCCCCTCCCCTTCCTCTAGGTGTGGTCGACAAATTCCACAGTTTCATCCGATCTCTATGAGGGATCACTCCTGTAGTCTAGTGGTTGGAGCATCTGCTCAGGACGCCGGGTTTCAATCCCTGACCGTGTCATACCAAAGACATAAAAAACTGGCAGGTTGCACTTCTCAGCGTGGCGTTGGCACAGAGTTAGTAAACTGACTGGCTAGCTTGGAGTCCTTGTAATGGTCTGAGGGATTTCTTTCTGCTCACCTGTGGCGGAATTGAGTCTGTGGATTCATACCCCAAAACTGCTGAGCGCAGATTATTTGGCCCAAAAATTAACTTGCTGCACATCCAAATTAACTCGCTGCACCTACAACCAGTACATACACCTGCACGCACTACTGATGCGAAGTTGTAGTCAATGGTGACCTTGAGAATTTGAAAGCTGATTTTAAGTCCATTTCCCTCCCTATCCTCGCCCTGCCCCTCTATGTATCCATCACCATTTCCATTGACCACAAAATCATTAGCTGTCAATTGAGTCATTTACGTAAACCAAGATCCTGTATATATATATATATATGGTATCCAGTTGGAGCTCCGAAAATATGACCCTGCCCACCTACCTAAAAATGTACTCTCTCTCTCTTATTATTGGCTTGATATGCTGGACGTGATTCTGGGGATTGCCAAGTTGCTACAGCTTTGTATTCCCAGTTTCCCATGCCACCATTGGGGTTCGTTTCTTGTAGGGTAGACTGTGGTTGGGAATGTCTACCGCGACCATAACCCCTTACTTTGGTATGTCAGTGCACCATTCTCGCCAGGCTGTGGTGCTGTGTGCCATCCTGAGGATGCTGGGATGCCCCTGAACACATTAAATATGTGGATGCTTTGTCCAACTAAAAGGTTCTGCTGCCCCCTCCACAAGTTCCCCTGACCCAATAGCCAATACCTCAAGCTGTATGACCATATACCAGTACTTTGGTTCATCCTCGCTGGTCTGGACAGATCAAACCTCAATCTCTACAAGACATTCCTAAATGTAGGTCATTTGGGGAGGTAGAATCTATTAACCTTTACCAGCCTTTTAGGGCTTCCCCTAGGCTGGACCAGGATAAGAAGGAAGGGGTACTCAAGATCTTCCATGAACCTAGCCTCACCTTGCAACATCAGTTCAGCACCATCCGATGCATTCAGTGCTGCTGAAGGCTCCCAAGGTGAGGAGGGGATGACAAGGTCGTGAGAAATGGATAAGCAAGTCCCTCCTTAAATTCTGACTACAAAACGCCTGTCAACAACATGTTTTCACAAAATGCCTTTGGTCATACCTTACTTTGCATTCCACAGTTGTGATCTATCTTCATAGAAATGTAGAAGTAGATCATGCTACACACCATGTACTGACAAGTCTCATGTCAGCATCCAGTAGCCAGTTTCTCGAAATATGTAAAGTCTAGAAACAGACCTAGGTTCACTAATCCCCTTGGCAACCATTGTCTTTTCCATGCTTAAGCTCACTAGTGGACTTAAGATTTTTCGAGAAACTGGCCCCAGTAACCTATGCTGGCATGTGCTGCTGGGACATTTTTTGATAATGCAGCTTCACACCACATATGGTGATTGATTTTTCAGCCTTCAGAAACTGGAAGGCCTTATGGCCCCGCTCTTGGCTACCACATTCACTGACACATTCCTTTTCAGAGTGGGGTGGGGGTGCAGTTTATGTCCTCCGTGGAAAGTGCTGTTGCCAAACATGGTCGAGAATCACCTTGTGGTGTGGGAGGAGATTTTGTCCCTCCAAGAGAAACTATCCTAAACCTCAGGGGTCTCAACCAGTACATTCCAGTAGACAAGTTATGAATGGAAATCATAACCTCCATCCTTCAGAAATATTAAGAAGTCCCTGGTGCCCACATAAGTTAGTGGATCATGTGACTAGATTTCAAAATGCATACCTGCATGTGCCAATGCTTCAATCACACTGGGTGCATCTAAGATTTCCGAATCAGGAACCGGCCAGGAGAGCCGGTAGTCTAGTTGTACTCCAGATACAGTCTTTAAAAAAAGGTCCTGTAGCAGCCCCTCTGCACACACAGGGTCATTGGGTAAATTCTCATGTTGACAATCCCTGTCCCATATGGGCATCTTCACTTTGCTTGACACAAAATGTCAGCTTACGTTAAGCTTCATCATGAGTTAGATTTCATCAACCTACGGTCACACCAAAACACAGATGTACTACGGATGGCCCCGGACCGCCTCGGATCAAATCTTTGTCAATCTGGGGTGGTCCGGTGCCGTCCTGGGTGTTTTTGAGCTCCGACAGTCGAAAATTTGTCAACGCCTCCTCCTCCTCCCGGCAGCACTACGAATTGCTCCGGCACCGTCATGGAATAATTACGGATGGGGCCGGCGCCAACACAAAATAACTACGGTATTGCTACAGATAGTAACGGACCGCCACAGATCCACTACAGACCGTCCTGGACCGTACCCGCCACATTACGGATGCGCTAAGGACCACCCCTGGACCATCCCGGCAGCGCTATGTACCACCCCGGTCGCGTTACCGACAGTGTCCATGATCTGTGAGCCCTCCTGGATAACCACGGATTGTCCAGGATAATGCCGTTGCCGCTATGGATGATGCCGGTATCGCTGCGGTGCCATCACGGACGATGCCGGCACTGTCCTGAACCCACTACGGATCATCCCGGATCTTGGCCTCATCCCGGATCATCATGGACCGTCCCGGATTTTTTAGACAGTTTAAAATTCAAAAACGACCTCCCGGACCGCCCAGGACCTTCCAGGACCACCCCAGATGTTTCCAGGACCACCCAGGACCATCACGGCAGCGCTACGGATGCGTGACGGATCTAGCCACGGATCGGATCTGGGACAGTCCGTGGCGGTCCGGGAGCTCGGTGTGACCGCAGCTTTATCAGCCTAGCTGCAGAAATCAGCTTTTGAGACCACCCAGGTGTTGCCTTTCGTGTCGAGGCTTGGTTTATCCTCACCTGAGTCAACGCCCTAGTGACTGCAGTGAAGGAAATGTGAAGTTTGACCCAAGTGTCCACTCAATGCTTCAGGCAGGTAACAGGAATGAGAATGTATTGCCATGCATTCAATTTTGTGCTTGTTTCTACTCTTCTCCAGATGATCTACCTCGTGGAGTACATCAACATGTCAAAGGCATCCATCCGTCCAAAGTGATCCCTCTGTTGTGCCCAGTAGTTCAGCCAGCTCTGTCTAGAGGCTTGGATCATCCAGCTGAATATTGCCCAATGGGTGTCTCTTCAGCTTCCACCTTCCTCTCATATCCTCATGACACATGTGGATGTATATGGGTGGAGGTGGTGGAGGCAGTGTTGCCCCTTTATGCCTGGCGAAGAGAGCAGTTGCATCCCCTTATGTTTTTTTTTTTGAAGAGCCTATCTGTTTTATCAGCCTAGCTTGAAGGGATTCCAGAGTATGCTGTGTGTTCAATGTGTTCTAGTTCAGACGGACAGCACTTTGCTGGTTGTCTTACTGAACAAGGCTGCAGGGGCCAGACCCTGAAGCTTAAGTCCACTAATTTGAGAGATATAACTGTGGTGTTTGAATCACTGGATTTCTCCGATGACAGTTCAATATCCCAGGTGTGGAAAATGTGGATAGTGACAGCCTGTTGTCAGATAACGACCACTTGACGTAACCTTAACTTCTGTAGACCCGTTTTCCACCAGGCTGACCAATATAAGGACGTCATTCATACATGCCAGGGTGTCTCTAATATTCGAGGGCTTCTAGCAGTTCCCTTTTCTTCCAGTGTCCCCCCCCCCCCCGTTTTTGTCCCTTCACAGATATTGCATTGTTGACCTGTTGAGACCGTTGAGCTGAGACAACATAGATATTAATTTTACTCATGGTGTTCTGCTCTCTCTATTTGTGAAATGTATTCTGGATATGTTATAAACTAACCAAGCTTTTCGGGCCAGTTCCTGTAGTTTCGGGGGATGGGGGTGGGGGTAGGTGGTGGACTGAAACAGGTGTTGAATTGCAGTAATTAGCAGCTATCAGTTGTGGGCTGCGAGCATATGTTATTATTAATGAATTGAATTACATGACTGACTGGCAAGTGTAGGTCATATAATTGACACTCTCCAACTTGTGTATTATTCTTATATAGCGATTATTCTGCATAAGAATAACCAATTGCTCTAGCTGTTATCATTCTGTACACATTTTGTGTATACCCCTGTGACATTGCTACTAGCTGTTGTTGTTGTTGTTGTTGTTGTTGTTGTTGTTGTTGTTGTTGTTGTTGTTGTTGTTGTTGTTGTTGTCGTTGTCGTTGTCGTTGTTTACGATGCTCATTTTCACACTGCATTGCTCGCTGGTCGATCGTCCCCGGGTTGGCCGTGGACCTAGGCCCGGGAGCTGGGCAGGGACTCATTTGAGCTTGAGCGCTATCGACAACTATAGGGCATTGGAGACGTTGAACATCTGAGAAGCTAATCACTGCAACTGAAATCTTCGCCCGTTTACTTACTTTAAAGATTAAAATTAGCTATTGTTGAACATTACATAACGATGGACGAGCATCCTGTGAAGGTGTACATCTACGACTTGTCCAAAGGCTTGGCCAGATCTCTGTCGCTGTCTCTTCTAGGTTAGTAAATCACTGCAACTTGGATGTCATCTTGTGGTAACCAGTAACGCTTTGGCAGATTAAAATTATTTATTGTCTGCATCGAGCCCAGAAGGAGATTGCTCTACAAATAGCCATATTTATAGCAGGATATGATAATATTTTGTTTTCTTTCCAAGTTTATTATATCCGCTAGCTGCCCGCGTCACATATAGAAACTGATTAATAATTGGGCGATAATTGAACCAGTTGCACTGTCACAATGAGTAGGGGGTATATTTACCCCAAATGACACTGCCGTACTAGTCTAGACTTGATCTATCAGTCATCACTGGTTATAGACGACTGATAAATGGTCGTTCACACCTATGAGTATATTTGTTACCTAATCAGGTTCAAACCATGATTCTCATTTCTGCCCTTAGCACCTCTAACCCTGAAACTAACACATAAAAGAGAGCGCTATGATTATCCCCAGTTAAACACAAACCCTCAAAAAGGCCTCCAGTGAGAGCCTAGAGGAGTGACTAATGACGAAAGTTTTAGCAATGACGAGCCTCTGTAGACTTCACTGACAGCCGGCCAAGCAGTACCAAGCATAGCGCTTGGCAGCTGGCGCTTGAAAGTTGGACAATAAACTGTAAGCTGGCAACACCCTTGTAACCTCAGTTCATTTTTGCTCTCCTCAGTACGTGAATATTAGATTATAATAACAAATATATATATATTAATCACATTTTATATATTCTGTCAGGAAAACATCTGGAGGGGGTATGGCATACTGGCATCGTTGTGTATGGACAAGAGTATTACTATGGAGGCATGGGGATTGAATGCTGCCCACCCGTGAGTAACATTTCCATTTTTCCTTTCTTAATGTTAATATTAACACATACATGTATTAACTTACTAGCAAGTTACTGCAACTGACATAATTGAAAGCAAGGAATATGAGTTTCACAGTCCTGTGCATCCTCCACAGATCTGGATACATTGAGTTATGTATAAAATAACCGGTATTTGTTTTTATTGCCCACAAATTATCGAGGCAATTTAATACTGCATGGTATATTCCCCCTCAAATTTAGTAGGCTTAATAAAACACTGCACATCAAGTGAGGTGTTCTTTTGACTACACAATGAAGGGAAATGTGTAATTCGGTTCTCTTTCATGTGAGATCTGACATTGTATGTATTGTGGCGTATCGGAGTTTCCTAGTGATGGTCGTCAGAAGCTAGGGGATGATGTAGGGGAAACCCGAAAGTGATACTGGCCACACAAGTGTGCCTGCGAACGGCACCCGAAACCCGGACCCGGGAGACGGGAGCCTATTGTTTTGTTGGGATCGGCAGCCTAGCTACTTTGCAAGGTGGCTATGTGGTTGCTAGTGACCCGTC
>JAAUYG010137434.1_pt1 | contig 10795 bp, 11 predicted proteins | sample 7278091 | NCBI WGS metagenome assembly JAAUYG01 (sample SAMN14350201, study PRJNA611818) | marine sediment metagenome | isolation source: surface marine sediment (0.6m) | place: French Polynesia: Moorea | collected 2018-08
CTCAAAGGTCTCATCTGGCCTGAACCACGGTCAACTCGAACACTACTTGGCGCCTTTTTCACAGACAGCAAAGTAAAAAGTTGAAAAGATATCAACGATTCGGAGGGGGCGGACAGTCCGTTTCGGAGGCGTGTGGGTGCTCTCGCGTCCGTGCGGCGTTTGTACTTGTGCTTGCTGATCCGGAAAACTGACATGCCCATAAACGACACCATTGCTCTAAAGCCAGGGTGGCTTTCCCGATTCTTCAGCAGTTTTCTGCAATTATCTTGGCTCTCCTCGATGAGCGAGCGCCACATTTTGATGGTATGGAAGGGAGAGTGGCGCACAGTGGAGCAGAAGACCAAAGGTCTTGCTCAATATGAATAAACTGATGATCCAAAATCTTTGGTGCCCGAGCGGTTGTTTGCTGTATTTGAATTGCTCAAAGCCGGCAAAGATGTCTTTTGTGGGCATTTGAAAATTTTAGGCATTGAGTTCATTCAACAACAGATTGGCGAAGAACAAGATTTTGTTAATTTTTGGTTGCTTTTGGGAGCGAATGGTATTGGTAGATTTCTCGATTTCTCCTGGGTTTTGGTGCGGCTTCTCGCGTGTAAATTGATGCGCGTTGTGTTGCATGTTCCGTCTGCTCTGTTTTGTAGAAGACCCCGAGACCTGGACGGTGGACAAGCCTTTCACAGGTGAGTGTTTCCATTTCAATTTCGACTTAGCTGCGCATCTCTCTTGTTTTCCTGCGGGACGTTGTGTCGCTTGTTGTGGGCTGTTTTTCGCCCCTTGATATCGTTGCGCTCTTTCTGACCAGCGGATGGGCCTTTTCTACAGCAACTTGACACCTTGGTGGTTGGTTCCTAAACTTTGGGCTCAGAAAGACACTTTGCTCCCAAACCGAAAAAATTGGTCAGTGGAATGAACAACTCGCAGAGATGTTTTTTTTTGACCAACTATGAGATTCTAGTTTTGAGATTGTGTTGCGGCTGGGTGGGGGGGGAGTGCAAGAAAGACACTGCGACATAGCTACTTGCAGCTGCTTGTTTCGCGCAGAATGCCAGCAGTCAAACTCGCAGAAAGTTTAAAATTGGTCTTCGTAAAACAATCTGGCTCTTATATGTTTTGATTGTGTGTTTACGGTGAACTCTATTGTTTTGCCTCGCGCAGACTGCCCTGGTGATGCAATAATGTACACAGAAATCTGATGTGTTTTGATGGTGTTGACCCTGGGGTTGTTTTCCCCAGCTAAGCTGCCACAAGTCGCACTGATGTGCGCAAAGTCCCAAGTGCTGATCTTTCGGGCTGTTTCACCCAGAGTGCCCAGTGATGCACTGACACAACCCCAAAACTTTTGAGTTGATCTGGTGTGTTTTGATAGTGTTGACCCTTGGGTTGTTTCCCCCGCGCAGACTGCCCGGTGATGCAATGTGATGTGTTTTGATGGTATTGACCCTCGGGTTATTGCAGACTGCCCCGTGATCGGCGACCCGGTGGACGGCGGCGAGCTGAAGCTGAACACGATCCGCGCCGACCCGACCTTCTACCACTTCAGCTGCATCTGGCAACTCGCGCTGCCGGAGAGCCCCGAGTACGCCGCGTCGTCGCTCGCCATCTACGTGCGCCTCACCAACATCAACATCGACGAATACGGTCAGTGAATGCACAGTTTACAGCAAGGAAACATGAAACGTTTTAGCTAACCTTGATGCAAAGGCTAAAATACCAATTCGTGTTCAGTGATTAGGTTATTTTTGGATTTAGTTCAGGACAGCCTTTGCTGTCTGCCTCTTACGCTTCCTTCCTAAAAGTCTCTAAAAGTGTGCGTGGCCAACATCAACATCGACGAATACGGTCAGTGAATGGACGGTTTTGGGCCCAATCCACACTGGACGCGAACACGCGGGCAATTCCTTTGATGTTGCTCGCGTCCAGTGTGAACACTCCCATTCGCAGCAGAAGGTTCCATTTGCATTGTGCGTCCAGTGTGCATGAGGCCTTAGCAGGAAATGTGAAACGGTAATGCTCAAGTTTCACCTTGATGTAAAGGTTAAAAATACCAATTCGTGTTGTCTGAAGGTGGTTTTTCGAATCACCAAAGCATTAGCAAAAGTCTCACAAGTGGGCGTCACGAACATCAATATCGACGAATACGGTCAGTGAATGTCATTTTTTGAAAAGCCTGGGTCTATTCCAGAAACAACCTGCAGTTCCTGTGCTATTTTCCTGCTTTCAGGCCGCGCGAGGCTTTTAACCGGAGAGCCAATGAAATTTGTTTGTGTCATCCATTGTTGTCCGAATTATCATTATGAAGACTCACTCCTCTCCTTTCCCGGCACTGCACCATCGGCACCAACCCGAAGTGCAAAACGAATTTGCCCAGAAATCGTAAATCTGAAGCGGCGTCTCAGTGAAGATCAGATGCCTTGGGTTCACATTGCGTTCAGCAACAAATCATGTCCCCAAGAAGTGTTTCTGGAAGTCAACAGAGCAATCATTCTGATTTGTAGGCCGGGTGGAGATCCTGGACGACATCTACTCGGAGGCGCGGGAGCTCGACTTGTACCGCGACACGCGCGCCACAACCATCGACGACTTCACACTGTGGGGGCAGCCGGTCGGCGGCTACACGTCGCCCCACGGCCTCTACCTGATGGTGAAGAAGCCGCTCGACCGCGGACACGTCCAGTTCGTCTACGGCGTCTTCTCCGCCACTGATAAACAAGCGGAAGGTCGGTAGTGCTGTCGTTAGCTGAAAGCGGAGCGGCCAAAGGAGTTATGTATTTGTGTTGTTGTCGTTGTTGTTGTGAAACACCCCCCCCCCCTCCCTTCCCCTTTCTCAATCCCACCTGCAAAGACTCTTTTCAAATCACCACACCGCAGGTGCTGAGAATCATAATTACTATTTGATAGCCGTCATTTCATCAGGCAAAATGTCAAGAAAAAAGTGTCGGATTGCATGTTGGCTCGACCAATTATGACGCAAAATGTGAAACGTAACGAAACGTAACGTAAAACAAAGAAACAAGAAGAAAAGTCAGCAAACGAACATTTGCCTTGAGCTTTACCTCAAACACAATGAAGCTACGAGCACGCAGACGTTTACAGTTTCACTTCTAAAGCTGGATGTGTTTGTTGCAGAGTGCCACTACACGCTGCACGGCGCGACGTTCCGCGGCTTCAAGTGCCGCAAGCCGGACACGTGGTGCATCCCGCGCGAGCACCAGTGCAACGGCCTCATCAACTGCGCCGACGGCAGCGACGAGGACCCGCGCCTCTGCGACGGTCAGCCTGTTTCCGCACTGCAGCATCAAGGCCGAATCACACCAAGCGTATTACGCCCGTTGTAAAGGAAAAATACGCTGCGACTCATTCATAAAATTGAACCTGTCTCGATTTATGAATGAGTTGCTGTGTATTTTTGCCTAGCAATGGCTGTAGGCTAAAATGCTCGGTGTGATCCTGCCTTTAGAGACCTTTAGCACTTTTCACGCAAAACGCAACGTAAAGTTTTACCTTTGAGTTTGGGTTGACAGGCAAAGCCACTGTCTTCTGTATAAAAACCAAATGCAAATGTTGTTTACTTCCATTGTTTGGTCTAATGTTTTTACATTATGTTCGGGTATGGCAAATGCTGAAGGTGTCTATTTTGAGCTCATTTATTAAACAATGGAAGTAAACAACAACTGCATTTGGTTTTTGTGCAGAGGACACCTCCAGGATCAAGAAAACCAAAACAGATCTGTGATCGGTTGAACCCTGTACCAGCCGTCTACGCTTGTCATCTAGATCCTGGAGGACGTTCGTCCACATAACGCATCTATTCGGTTTTCTCGGTGTTGCAGAGAGGCCGATGATAGGGGCGTCGCTGCCCGAACCGGACCCTGATTACCGGGGCGCAGGCACGACACCCAGCGGCGAGGAGGAGCAGCAGCCGCTGTGCCACAACAACGAGTGCCCCTTCTGTCAGTTCCTGGGGCAGAAGACCTGCCCTGATCTACGGTGCTATCCAGCCAACCAAAACTGCCGTGAGTCTCCAGTCGTTACAGCAGCATTGCTGAATTGTTTCTGTTCATAAAACAGGATAAACGATCAGTTATCACAGTTCGAAAAAATCTTTGTCGACACGCTGTTCTGCCTGTGATATCTGATTATCTGATGAGATTATTGTTGTAGCTCTGGCTTTAGTGGCATCAGTTTTCAGGACCCCACAGTTGTTCTCTCATTGTTTCCAAGTGTGAACCCAAGCAGAGTGAACTGTCTTGATGTGTGTTTTGAATTGTCTGGTTTTCTTGTCTCTCCTGCAGCAACTGTCTGTGATAAGAAGAAGCAGGAGAAATGCTCGGACGGAACGTGCATAAGTAAATACTACGGCAGCTGTCGTAAGTATCCGTCAAGAACTCTGCAACACGAACAGACCCGTGACAATGTTCTGTCAATTTGTACTTTGTATCAACGCACAACGTAGCGTAACAAGGCAAAGCAAAAGTCAATTTGATAGTCAAATATCGCAGACGCCAAAATACCCCAACTAGCAATGATGATTCTGCGGTTGGTGGACCAAAAAATTTTGGTCTCGCCCGAATGACGGCGGACAGCCAAGAAGAGATCCAAGCTAAGTGACGCAACACGTTCAACTTTTCTCCCTTTGCAGCGGGCCATTGCGGAGCTCACGAGAAGATGTGCCAGGACAACTCGTGCGTCAGCAAGTACCTCCGATGTCGTAAGTACCTCCTCTGCAGTACTTACGCAGTACAACGCTGTTTGCTCCCTTTACGAAAGCTTCCGTTTCGCGGGGAAAGTCCTGAGTGCGCAGCTTTAGGCCTCATCCATACTGGACGCCACGCGAGAGGCGAAGCAAACGAGGACGCAAAAAACCATAAAAAGCAACAGTCCTGCACACACTGCATGCTAAGCAATAGGCAATGTAACGTCACGCGCACAAATGGGACCTGGCTCCATTTTGTTGGGTCGCACGTGGCGTGACGCGTGTTGCTTCCAGTGTGGATGAGGCCTTAGGGTGATGGTCTCAGAAGTATAAAGGCCCTTGCACACCAAGCGCTCAACTCCATCTGCGTAAACTATGTGACTTGCAGTTTGTGTGTTCGGCAATAACCTGAGAACAAGATGTACCAACTTACAAGACTCCTTTTTGCCTTGGAAAAAAATGGCACACATTTGGTTACCCCTGTATAAAGAGAAACTTTTCGTATCTTTTCCTTTTGGCACAAAAAGTGCGTCTTTGTGCCTGAGTACATCACTCGTCAGGCCGAGCGCGGCTGTAAGCCCGGACGGCCTTACGGAGTCATGTACATGTCATTGTCATTGTCATTGTGCAGGAGCCCACCTGACCCCCACCTCAACACCAGACCCCTTACCCGACCTGATGACGTGATAGGTATTACGTTGTCACGTGACGGTTTGGGGGGTTGGCGCTCGGCCTTTACGCTGACTAAGCGTGCTTGTTGTGCTTGCAGCGGAGGATGCGTGCCCTTCGTACAAACCGTACAAGTGTAAGACGGGTCGCTGCTACTACGAGTGCGAGCGCTGCAACAAGTATCCCGACTGCTTCGACGGCTACGACGAAACCGGCTGTGTCGGTCAGTACCGTGGTGTTCCCATCAGCTGGACACGGGCGCGAATTCATGCGCTGCCTTCATGTCGCGTCTTCAGAGAGAGAGAGTAAGATGGTGGTCCCCCGCTGGCACCAGGAGAGACAAGGCCACAGCATTCATTTGGCCTGTTCAGAGAGAGTAATTCCTATTTCACACCGGAAATCGTAATCAATGGTATTTTTCCTTGGAAAAACAACACGCCACTTTTGATCTTCCCACTGATCTTTTTGAAAACGCTGCGTTCTGCGTTTTCTCTCTGGTGTGAAGAGACCTGGTTGTCCTGACTTGAGTTGGCCCCCGTCTTCACAGAGCTGAAAGACTACTTTCCAGTCTGTTCTGATTGCAAGACGGAGAAACCATCAGCAGAGCCTAACCCCCCCCCCCGACCCATCAAGATCGTTTTCTCCTCAAACGACTGCAGAAGTGATGCGACTGATCTGAATTGGCGTCCCTCCTTGCCGCTTGGCCTTTACGTCGCCACTTGTTGAGACTGACGTGGCACTTGTTGTGCAACGTCCTGCAAGCTTTTAGTGGTTTGACATGCAGGTTGGCCGGTGTCTGTCGGATGGTTTCTCGGGTGTCAACGTCTCCATTCTCCAAGGGGGGGGGGTCATCTCCGTTCATGTTCTCCATTCTGCAAAGGGGGTCATGTTCTCCTAATTTTGATTGGGGGAGGGGGGACGTCGCACCCACAGTGTCCCTGCACTGCTTCTTGTTGGTTGCAGACGGAGACGCGTACCTGAACTGGGTGTTCATCAGTCTCTTCCTGCTGGTGCCGCTGCTGTGCTTCGCGCTCGTCTGTTACTCCCAGTCGCACTGGTGCAAGAGCAGGAGGAACGAAGGCTTTGGTGAGTGCTGCTGTTCCATTGTTTATTGACCAGAAAGTGAACAGGCTGGCTTATCCAGTGAGTGACACTGTAGTGGCACGGTGGTGTCGAGTCCAAATGAGAGAGGGACTGACTTTGCGTGAGGCTGAAGGCCTTTTCACACCAAGGCTTCCTGCATTGATTTGTTGCGTTGGCCAATGCGCATTGCTTTGGACAGTGGAGATAGGGCAATGCAGGAAAACAATCCCATTCATTTTCCTGTGTCGGCCTCTTGGTCATGTGTGTTAAACTTTTCTTGCATTGGCCAACGCAACAAGCATAACGCGACAAGCCAAGCCACAACGCATTGATGTGAAAAGGCCTTAAATCTCACTGAACAGAAGCACGAAGCCATTATCGGATGGAGAGTTCTGCTCCGCACTGAAGCTGTGTCCGAGGCATGTTGAAGCTGATTGGGAAAACAGTTTGAGCAGTGGGACCGACGTCTCAAAGGGAACATAACTCAAATTTCCCTCCCTAATCCAGTGTCCAGTCTTGGCAATACTTTCCAGGAAGAGAAGTCCGCTGGAGGCTTTCCAAGTTTTGCGATTGAATCGGGAAGTTCACTTCGTTTTCAAAGTTGCGTTCTGTTTCGCTTTTGTTTAGTTAAGCAGCACAAAACTTCCGCGCTTTTCATTTGTGAATTTGTGTTCCTTTCTTCATTTTCCAAAGCCGTGATGTTTTCAAGTGAGTAGATTTCTGGGTGCAGGTAACCCCGCCATTCGTGACAATAATGGTGTTTTGTCATTCTTTGGGTTTGGAGGCGATTCTTCCTTTCCCCTCTCGGCAAAGGGCAAAAGAAATTGAAAATTCTGTCATCAGATTTGTTCCAATTTGAATGGCTTTCACATTATCTTTACGGTGACTTCAGCCTGATGCAGTTGCAGTGCCTCCTGGTTTGGTCGTACTGAACGTCATGCAAAAGTTTCAGCAAATGCTGATTTCCCAGGCACCTCCTTTTTGCCAAAATTTGCGATACTCATTCTGCTGCCCCATACAAGTTTGTCAAAATCTGGTTCACCAATTCTTGTGCCGGACACACAAGACGTGTCTGACGTTGGGCTGAACTTACGCTTGACGTTGTGAGTTGTGACGCACCATCAGCTACCAAAGCCAGACTATGCCACAAAGTGTCAAGTTTTGCTTCAATCACACATTTTGGCAACTTGACGATGGCTATCTGAAGGGCAGCCTTGCAAAAATTCCCGTCTTGTTCTCATACGACTGACGCTTCATTCTTGCGTATACATGTGCGTGTTGCAGACCAGTGCAATGTGCAGAACGGCGGTTTGCGGCTGGTGTCGATGCAGGGAGCTTCAGCAGGGATCACTGCAACCACTGACTACGGCAGTCAGACCTTTACACAGGTTAGTGGGGCTTGTGTACAAGAGAGGCCTTTGTTCCCTTGGTTCTGGCAAAATTGAATGGTGTGCAAAGCCACACGTGTAGAATGAAGTTTTGGGCCGCGCGGCCGAAAGCAGAGGTTCTTCATGTTTGTAAGCACAGCGCCGTTGTAATCATCTTTGTCGTTGTGTTCGCAGACAGACCCCCTCCCCCCCCTCTCGAGAGCATGGATAGCCGTGGCCCTGATGCTGAGACAGCGAAGTGCAGCGCCCTTGTTTTGCTTTGCATTCTCGATGAGTGATTTCCAAGGCGCTTGTCTTTGACCTATACCAGGATTTTACTGACTCTTTCTGTTGTTTCCAGGACGAGTCGTCACACCTCGTGGCGGCGTCGCAACCAATGACGGTGGCGCTCCCTCCCGTCAACAGACAACTGGTCGCCGTCGCCGCCATGAACGGTCACGTGACGCGGAGCGGGGGCGGGGCGGGCGGAGAAGGGGGCGGCACCGACACCCCGCCCCCGCCCTGCTCCACTCCCCCGCCCACCTACGAACAAGCCATACTGGGTGGTGCTTGCCACGGCCACAGGAGGGCTGGTAAGTCCGTTTTTCTTTAAATCAGAACAGTTCACAACTGTTCAGTGTTGGCTGGAGCCTTTCAAGCAGGAAGCAAAAAACAAGTCGCACAGGCCAACAACACGGTGACAAAGAGATAACAGAAATGAACCGTTATCATTGAAACCCAGGTCGAATTTTGACACCTGAACATTTGCATCTGTTACAGACTGCAATTCTGTCTGACCTGTGATAAAATCATGTTTATGGGTGTTCTGTGCGCTTGCTTGCTGTTGAGGTCAAAAGAAACCAGAAGCCAGTTCGGAGTGGCTCTTGGTTTGCAGTGACCAGGAATTCCGACAATCCATATTTGGATAAAGCGGGACCCACCTGCACTCTACGAATCCTTGTGATTGCAGAGGGTCGGCTGGCGAGTGTGAGCGAAAGCGGAGAGGTGGACAGCAGGAGGAGCAGTGGTCAAGCGGTCAACATCAACATCCTCAACGTGTCCAACTCGAACCTGTCCAGCGAGCAGAACCTGCACCCCACCCTGCAGGTGCGTCCTGGCGCTCAAACAGTCAAGGCGGCAAACATTACACGAAGGGTTTTCAAAAATCAATCGTGATTGAAGACACCAAAACACTAGTGAATGCTGATATTAAGAGTTTATTGCTCTGGGTTTCACAGAAGTTTAATCAGCAGAGCCTGGTACTTCAATCACACATTTTAGCTCACACCATTGCATCTCAGTATCCACGAGTTGGGGACTGCAGTTCATCACAGGAAGAACACACAGTTCCAGGTTATTAGCAGGACTTCCTTCACACACTTTAATCAGTGACAGGTCCACAAAGATGTTTCTGGACATTTTTTGTTCTCTTTGAGGGAACTGACTTTTGAGAGAATTCTGTTCAGGAAGGGTCCAGTCCAGGCGACAAAAGTGTGTCATTCCGGCCAGACATACACTGAATATCTTTTCTGGTACGCAGGCACAGAAACAATGACATGGGGATGACATTTCGTGAGGTGCGTGCAAAAACGCCTCAACAGAATTAGCTGTGAACCAGGACCAGGAGGAAATAACATAAATGAGTGGAGGGGTACCGGTAATTGCCCACAACGCACACTCACAGTGCAGCAGACAAAGCTGGTTTTATTACTTTAGACGCTCAAAAGTTTGGCTTGAAAAAGTTCGCGAAAACTATGGGTGATTACGGTACCTTTTATCTGTGTTAACATCGACCAGCTCAGTGAGTGACAAGAGGCTGTGTTGTTGTTGTTGTTGCAGAGCACGAATTCAGACAGCACGTCTCCGAAGCAGGGTCTCAACTCCGCCGCCGGCACCATGTCCAACGTCTCGACGGTCGGGCAGGACGACAGTCTCAACCCCGAGGCCATCATGCCTCTCAGCACCAGCAGCGGAGGTGGGTCATACTTCCGGTTTTAGGCCGCGCAGCTGAAAGCAGAGTGGAGTTTGGTAGTCATGAACGTGTCATCGTCGTTGTTGTGCAGGACCCCCCCCCTGGGGGAGGGTCTGGCATTACATTGTCACGTGTGACAGTAGGGGGTGCTCGGCCTTTACACTGAGTCAGTGTGTACTTGTTAGCTGAAAGCAGAGTGGCCTGATGCAGGCAGTCATGTACGTGTGATTTCGGAGCAAATGACCCAGCCATTTGCTTCTTTCACATCAGCAGAAGCTGTCAAGTGAAGGTCAAAGGGCAAACGCCTTCAACAGAGCAGAACACAGAGAGAAATGCGAGTGTGCACCCGATGAGGTTCACAAACTCTTTTGTGAAGATTCATCTGGCAAAGGCCCAGTTCACAGGGGATCTTTTGATCTTGCTGTGTGAACACGACAAAAACCAACAGTTGGTTCCGTTCTTTGCCAGGTGCTCCGCATCCTGTGTGAATGGGGCCTTGTTTCTGCTGTAAGGGTTCAAAATGGTCTTTGGCCTGTTTCTAAAACCTCGTGTGGTTCAAGATGTGACCTCTTTCAGATCGTGAGTTTGTTTTGTGTTCCAGGTCTGGGTAGTATAGCAGGTATAGCACCAATAGAGAGTTTAGGAGGCGGTCTCGACTCCACAGAAATACCAGCCATTCCAGGAGTGGACGCTCCAATACCTGAATCTACGGTAGATCAGGTGAGTGTTGTTTGTCTGTCACCCCAATCCCACCAGGGACATCTGTGTGTCTTGTCATCCGTTTCCTGGCCCTTCTCCAACATCTTGTCTGTTACATTGTTTCCCATTCACATCACAGACTGTGGGCACATCTTCGTTTCCGTCATTCGGAGTGTCTTTTTAGGCCGCGCGAGGCTGAAAGCCGGGCGGCACGATGGAGTCATGCACGTGCATTGTTGCTGTCATCGTTTTGTGGACACCTTCCCCAAGGCCTCCTTCGGTTGCCTATTAGGGGGGGGGGGGGTCTTGACA
>JAAUYG010149620.1_pt1 | contig 10795 bp, 9 predicted proteins | sample 7278091 | NCBI WGS metagenome assembly JAAUYG01 (sample SAMN14350201, study PRJNA611818) | marine sediment metagenome | isolation source: surface marine sediment (0.6m) | place: French Polynesia: Moorea | collected 2018-08
AGGGCATAGAAGAAAGGGGTGTTCAAAATGATCCGTGCTTTTGTGCTGCCACAACGGCCCACCGCCATCAACACAAGGAAACGAAGAAATCTTGGGATTTTATCTTCTGTATTTCTGCGCGCAATTTTATGACCACAAGCAATTTTGGACAATATTCACTCGGCCCCAGGTCACTCCGGGCCTCTTTGTGCTGCAGAGAACTTGGTAATGGGCCACATCATCTGAATGAAATAAAGAGCCGTATACATCTTGTCGGCAGAGTACAGGGCAGATCAAAGGTTGGAAAATGAAGCTATCAAATGTCCAGTGCGTGCTTAATGCTTGCAACGTTACTCTATTTAGATCTCATTATTTGGGCTGACCGAATTACTCTGTACTCTGAAGGCCCAATTGCATCAATGCTCAAATCCACTCTTTGTGTAACTGAGCAGCGATGTGCTCCCCCTGGTCTCTGTGTCCCGGTCTCTTCCAGTTTCATTTTCTATTTTCTATCCGTTTTGACTTCCTGCTCCGAAACAAAAACGTGCTCAACTTGTGAACGTTCAGACCTGGAAGGCTTGTGTTCTCACACCTGCCAGGTGATATGCCCAAAACACTAGATTCAGGCGATTACACAGAAACATCACTGCTGGTGATGCATTGGTGATGCGTCCATAAAAGGCAAGACGAAGACAAAATTTTTGATGCTCAATTCAGGAACAACCACATGTGACGCGACCAGTCTCCTGTCCTTTGAACTCGACTATCCAAATGATCAATATCTGACAATGAATCAAAACTTGTGTTCAAAAAACTCATTGCGTTTTCATTCCGGTCCGCAGTTTCCTTGGAAAACAAAGTTGTTTTTGAAGATCAATGAAAAGTTGTACAAAAACTATATATTTCAGGAGCAGAGAAAGACGCGTCAACAAGCCAACTTTTTGCCTGTTATTGCTTTCTACAAGGATTTGACCGGAACCTTTGACGGTCTTGACACAATTTCTTCGAAAGAGCCTCTCAAATTAAAATTGTAAGCTGTAAATATGGTATGCCACTTGAAAAACAGTATCTGGTTTAATTGGATACAATGGGAGACTTTTTTTGCTGGACAGCACTCATATATGGAATGATAAATGACAACGCTTTGTATGGATTATCTGTCATTGTAGTGGCCATTGTCTAATCAAATGTCATAAAGTTATCAACGTATCATACCAACTCTTGGTGAATGTAACAGTTGGTGAAGTGACCTTTCGATGGTATACCTGATGTGACTTTTCACTCATTTTTCTTTGAAAGGTCAAAATGTGGACAGAGAAATCGTACAATTTCCTGGGCCGTTTCATTTCAGGTCACACAAAAAACTCAATTGTCTTGCCCACATAGGTATGAACATGCTTTTTTCAGTTAATTAACTGGGCTGTAACTATCGTGGGATCCCCGAGTCCCAGGACTTCATCATTTTCATCATCTCTTCCAGTGCAGGACTCACTGCACAATGCGTGGTGTAAGTGAGTAATTGTAATGGGGGAGTGTGGATTATGATGTATCACATAGATGGACACTGCTGCCTGTTACACCTCAAGCTCATTCTTCTTCAATAGCGGCTCGTTGCTCGTTACTTTGGCTTGATGAATGAGTACACTGTGAATAATCACAGCAAAATAGCTTTGTTGAAGGGATGGACTTATCAGTACTGGACAGACACCTTGTTATTTGACTCTTTCGTCCGCATACAACTTATATATCTCTTGTTTTGTGCTTCCTTCCGTTGGAAAAAAAACGTGCCGACACAGACACACATTTTATTCCAGCACAGGTCCAGCAAAATTACACTGAGTTGCATAATTCTGCGCCCAGTTGTGGTCCTCCTGATTATCCTTTCCTCACCGAGGGAGAAAATGAGAACATTGTGAAATTCATAATTGATCATTTTTGCTAATAGTGGTGGGTGGGTGGGGAGTGGTAGATGGATGAACCAGGGACTGTCCCCTGGGGACGTAGGCAGGACTGTATTGCACAGTGCAACGAGGTAATTTCTCTGCCTCCTCTCTTGTCCCGCATTCACCGTGCTCTGGGAGAGACTTTTTTCATATGATCTGTGATGTGGCCATTGGTCACATATTCCATCTGAGGCATTGATGGCATGCAGGTAATGAATTAAGTGTCCCCACGGTGAATTATGGTTTATTGCATGAATATTGATAACGCTTGATAACCACCACTACGCCGTCAACATTAGCTGGCTTGATCCTCGGCCACCACCAACTTCATTCAGCAGTTTTCTCATTTTCTCCTCAGGTTTAACAGTCGATTTTGTTGACGCCCAGATCATCACGACAAGACGCTCTTTTTTGTCCTCCAGTCTCAAGTCGTCCTTCTTTGTGTTTTTTCCAGAAGCAATCAATGACTGCATTCTGACTTCATTTACGATGCCAGTCAAGTGGTGTACATTGCAGAAAACCCAGGAAAAGAGTAACTCAAGTATTTTTATCAAGTTGGACAAAGCGAATGTTGAACAGCAGTGAGATACATTGTAGAAAAGCTCTTTCTGCCAAACAAAGGAAGATAAAAACTGATTTCAAAGCACAATGAACAAAATTGCTTCAATGTATCATAAATTTTAATCTGCATCTGCGATCACCTTTCCGGTCACTTTGATTGTCAAACCATAGAAGGTCAACCAGCCATGAGCCGAAACCCGATCACTGCGCCAGACTGCGGACAAAAGGTCGATGGTCACTCAGATTGGCACTGACCGATTGCTCAGCAAAGATCCGAAACTGCCTGACAAAAATCTGCTGAGCAGAATCTGAACAAAACTCGAAACTGACTTCCTCAAATGGCTTGCGACGAAGGCAAAGTTATGCTTGTCCTTTTCCTGAAAACAGCACAAGTTTTGATCATCTGGTCAAAAATTTTTTTTTATCAGTACGCCGGGTTTGTCACGTTCTGTGTGGTCATTTACGCATCAGAGCTCTAGTCAAGTGCATTTGGGTTTCTCAAACGATCTTTGTGCACTTTGGCATTCTGAAAGGTGACACGGGTTTCACAAAGAAGGGCCGATAACAGATTCATACGACGAGTAAGTACAGGTCCTTACACGCATCAATCGAGAAATTCCCACGTCACCACACTTCAAATTGTTGCATGAAGAACAAACACAGAACATTTTGCGGACGTTCTCTCTCTGAACGCGACTTCCAAGCAACAGCGACAAACTGGACATGGAAGTGGGGTCAGATGGGGGAGGGGTGACCTGTGACCCTCGTCTGACGATGAATCTCTACGGTATCTCGCAAGCATCAAGCGAAGCAGACAGGTCCGATAGGATCTGACCTCCTGGCCAGTGCCGCTCTGACCCTCTCTGCTTTGGTCATGTCAGGTTACACTCTGTTACGTCCTACACTGTGAACTCGCCGTTTTCAAATCTTTGCTCATGGCAATATTGCTAAACAGACGGGCGGACGACACACCGCCACCTCCCACCCCCGAAAAAGGGCAAGGTTCGAATGTTGATCATTTGACCAAATTGTTTGTCTATTTTTCTCTTTTCCTCTGCTCACATTGCCACACGAATTGACCACTTTATTCCCAGTTGGATATCCTAAGGTGCAATGATTCCCCAAAAGTGTTGCATTTTCACTGCATATTGTACTGTCCTGGTTTGTTCCCGAGGAACATTTATCAAAAGTTTTCCCCTGTCACTTCGACTGGACAAACTGAAAAAGCCTGCACAACTGGAATTTATTTATCTGCACTGAACACTCTGTGGCCGAATGTCCAAAATGATGTATGACCTTGCGCAGAAAGTATGATCCTGCAGAAGGAGAGTTCTGAAAAACTCACACCACTGGAAGGCCGCAAGGTTTCAGTCCCCAGTGGTCTGCCGCCAAGCGAGAGAGAATCGTCGCTTTCAGTGTTTTTTTCACTTCAGCAGCTGTGAAGCTGCTATGCTGACGGCTAGCGCCAAATAAATGTGCTTCAGCATAAAATATCAACGGACATCGACATCGATGGTGACCAAAGAAACCCGCTTTCTTGTTGCAGCCTCAAAGAGTGACCTGTCCAAAGATTGTACTGGTTGATTACAATAGTGGGAGCCGATCAGAAAACGTTGATTGGGAGAGACTGTGCTCACAGCATCCTGAGAACCAGCAAAGGCCCAGATTAATGTTATGATCCAGGTTAGGGTCTGTATAAACTGACCAACAATGGCCAGTGGATATTTTCCTCATGAAATGGTATCTAGGGCCGGATAAAGGTCAAATCCACCCGGATAAGTTGCGCGAATTCTGATAGGGACTTTCAATTACTGTGGTACCAGATGGATCTAACCTTTACATAGACTTCCGACCTTGGCTTTGTGTTTCAAAATTGTTTTGCGGTTTTTGTAACATTTTGGGGCATTTTGTTTCTTCCCTTTCTCCCTATTTCTTTTCTGGTGCCTGTTTTTACAATTGTTCTGGATGTTCAAAGGCATGCTTGTCTGCATGTTCATCTTTCAAACGACAACTTGAACACTGCAGTGTTCGCTGAGAATGAGCTTCTGCAAGACGAAATTGCCCAGTTTCAACTGGGGTCCGAAATGAGTGACCACATAGGGATTCCTTTCATACTGTGGCCAGTATATCCTGATCTGTCCAGCACTTTACAGTCTGCCACTGAATCTCTACCCAGTCGGCGGTCGTTGCCCCAAACGCGCTTCTGACTCAAAGTGACAGTCCAAATGACCGCGCAGAGCAATTTCAGCAGCAAACTGATACGAATTTATGGAATGATGAAAAAAGAGTTGTTGTGTTTTGGAGATAACATTATTTCACACAAAAGCCTGCTCCAAGATGTTTGACCAAGAAAATGCGAATAAACAAAGCATTAACCTCACTCAAACTGATAAGTTATCAGCATTGTCGTAACAACAGAAACCAAGCTATGCGCCTGTGCGGTCTTCCTTTTTATTTATTTCTTTCTTGCTGTTTTTTTTTGACGTGATCTCCCTTGAGACGTAGACCTGCTCGAAGGATGCGTGGCGTGGGATGTTCAGTACAAATCACAAATGCAGAATTCAATCAACTCAAAGAAGGGCGCAGGTTGTAATTTTTTCTTTCACCCGGCCTTCTGACTCAGAAAACTGCCAACAGTAAAATTACAGGACGATATCATATTGAACATAATTATTGCTTAATTTGATTAAAATTTAACTGTGGCCACGAACGCAAATCACCAGTGCGCACATGTCAGATTTGGTGTCGGCTGGTTGGTAGCTCAGTCACAAAAAGGTGAACACAAAAAGGAGGCCCTTTATCAGGAACTGCGGTTTGCCGTGAATTCAAAAGCACGCAGATATGAGGCCTAATGATGAAGTGCCGTAATTACCACACATACCCAGACCAATGGGTAGCTACATTAAGAGCAGACACCCTTATTAGGCAACCTGCATTGTGTATTATGCAACCGTGGGAACTGGTTCGACCTCCGCCTGAGGTCACCTGAGGTCACGCAAATCTGGACCTTGACTGGCTCGTGAGGCGCAGGCCGAATTACCGGTCCAGACTGACTGGGGGTAATTTTTGACTGTTTTGATAAGAGTTTTATGTTTGGCAGGCTTTTTGTGTTAGTTTTTACAAAAGGTGGTATTATACAGGGGGATGCATGAGGGTTCGAGAGGTTACTGGGAAGGGGAAGGGGGGCTGCATTGATGGCACTTTTGTCCGTGTGATTGGGTCTCACCTGTACAGGCAGGTGCTGCCTTCCTTCCTTCCTGTCATGCGTGCTTCCAGAATCTAGAGTAAATCTGCCAGAAATGCCTTTTAATGGCACCTTGTTTGATTTCGCTTTGGTCTTACATGTCAAAAGATTAGAAGCACGGGAAAGAATGTCACACGTGGATAACGGTGCATCCCAGTGGATCTAGGAAAAAAAGTGTTCTCCACCACTTCTGTTGCGCGTTCTCCAAAACACTGACGCAAACTGAGCGTCGGGCAAATTCTTCATTGTTGACGCGATGTTGATGTCCAAAACGAAGAGGCGTCTGTGGATCATACACAAAAACTTCCTTGTTAATTTCTGCATGTGGTAGCTGCTGAAAAAACACTCTCTGCAATCCAAACCACATTTGATGAAGTCGACATTTTCAGGCAACAGCCAAAGCCAATGAGAAAACCACAATATGTAACTTAGAATTCAAGTTTTTTGGTGGTTTGACTTCTCAATACCACAAATGACTCCACCACTTGCTTGCATTGAAGGTGGTGTTAGGTACTCTGCTATTTGGTGTTACGAGGGTTTACTTAAGACCGCGGATAAGTTCAAAAGGCCAAAACACTAAGATGAATGGAAAAATTCTGAAGCAAAAACCACTATTATTTTGGTGCCAGTGCCATGAATGGATGAAAAGGGAGGGAAAAAAAGTTCCAGGACATTTCCCTTTGGTGTCTCCTCGGGGCCTTGCAGGTCAAAATTAACAAGAACGCATTTTAATCAGAATTTAAATTGTTGAACTTGTTCAAAAAGCATGTGGCCATTCAATGACATTTCTTTATAATTTTTTGAATCAACAATGGAGGAAATACCATTAAAATCTGGGATGACCCACAGAAAACTTTCAATTTTTCTGCAGGCATATTTCAATTTGCAAAAAACTTTTGTGCAAAATTTTCCCGCATCGTGTACAATTCACATCGAAAATCAATGACTACCGAGCAGAAATCATACAAACACTTCCGCGCTGCGTGGACAGATAAAGGTCCTGGGACCAGCGCTTAAAAATTCATCAAATTTGCATCAAAGTGACATATTTTGATTGAAAATGAAAGGCAGGCCACGAAATAAGTTGTTGCCTGTATGAATGACTGGATCCAATGTACACATATGTGCATTGAGGCGAGTACAATACACGGCCGCGGAGAGCGGGGAAAATGAGTGGTCAAACCCATCAGAGTAATAACGGTGATTTGCATAAATTCCCAGTGATTATATCACAATTACATGGAAAGGCCATCCAGACGCATCCACGCAGTCCGGATCCGGTGATAAATCTCTCTCCAGGTTGTCAATACCCCTGCCAGGCAGTGTTGATTAGGCCGTTATGGATACGCATTGTGCTCAGGGATCTTTTCTTGCAGTGCGGTCTGTGTTGTTGGGCGTCGAGTGTGAAGTTATGTTGTCAGCACTGCTGCGAGTCGTGAAGTTCTTGTTTCTTTTAGACCAATTTGCTTCTCCAGATTAATTAAAAGGAGACCAGTGGCTAATATTTCTCTCCTGTGAGCAAAGTTCACCGACCAGAACAAAAATTTTATCGAGATATTTTGTTCGGAACATCTTGGTTGTGTCAATTTGAACAATTTACTGAAAAAATTGCCTGAAATTTAAATGTCATTCAGTTCAGAAAAAATCAATGCTGTAATGACTGGTATCATGTACGTGAAATATCACCTGACAATTCAATGTGAAACGAAACAAAGAGTGAACTCTGATTACCATAAAAGCATAAACAACCAAAAACACGGGATCAAAACCGTTTAATATTTAGCCTGGCCGGGGGCGTATAAATAATTGATCAAACGCAGTCTGGCCAGTGACCTTCACTGCATCAGTCCAACAGAAGGACCGTCCATGCAGGCGAATGCAAACAATTGATTGATTTCTAATTGGCAGCGCACAATGGGCTTACTCAGAAACGTCCATAACTCAATGCCAATGCAAACACAAACTGAGTAAAAAGGGCAGTTTTCTGCAACAACAATTTTGCTTGTGCCGGGTGTGGTTCAGTTGGGCAGCGAAGAGGGGGAGAAGATCTTTTAGTTTCTGCGTGCTTGATGGTTGGGGAGGTGACTTTGCCTCACGTCTGGGCGAAAGGGACTGGGTGGAGGAGGAGGTTCGACTTCTGTGTAAATGGACGCAAGCGTACATATGGTGATGAAACCGTCTGCTTTTCCAGTTATTAGACAGATTGGATGACCTGAAACTCTGATTGATTCTTTTGTCAGTTCGACAAAAATACCCTGAATCAATCGCAGAACGTATTCACTGTGCGCGGCTTTTTGACCAGACAACAGCCCAAAACCACCGTTGTTCAACTTTGTTCCCAGTGCTTGAGTTTTGAATTTCATTTCCATGAACACCTCCTAGTCTGCCACCTTCCTCAGTTTTCTGACCAATGTCAAACTACAGCTTGACGTGCCTGCCATTTCTTGGTGTTTTGTTTCGAAACAGGCAGGAATTATTCCACAAATTTGACGTTTACCAGGCACGTCTGCCACTGAGAGGTGCGAACTATCTGCTAGGACTTTCTGATCTTGGACAGAGGGTGTCTGTTGAGGACAATATTTGAGGTGAAAGGGGGTGTCAATTGCTGGACTTCTGCTTGATAAATTACCCCCGTTTGTGTTCGTAAATCTATCTGCTAATACGCCACGTACAAAGGACCTCTAATCAATGAATCTTTCCCCTGTTGCCTTTTGCAAAGATGAAACTTTTCAAATTTGAGACCTGAATGAGAAATTCCTCAGCAGACACAGCAGTCAATTTTCATTTGTCGTAGGTGTAACGTAAAGATAGATGATTATAACACTGTTTTCTTAAAAGGTTATGACTTGCCCTGACACTGATGCCTGTGTACCCAGAGATATTCTACCACGCAAATTATACACTGTGCATCTGTGATTGATAGTTCTTCAACCACCTCCACAAAACTGTAACTGGTAAAAAGAGACCACTGCAATTGAGATAACCCTCTTGTGGACAAAACACTGACATAAACCGAAGGCAGGTATTCTTTGATTTTGTGACATATTTCTCCCTCCCTTCTTGCCTGAGATGGATATCGGAAATTGTCCCCATTAGTGTGACTGCCATTTGAATGCATCCAGACTGAACAGACAGCTGGATTCTTGAAAGGCCTGTGTGATGATCGTAGCTCCTTTCTTAGTGACACCTGTGTCGCGAGTGAACTACAACAGGTCATAAAAAGCGGCATATTGGCATGCTTCAATTCGAAATTCATCAAGTTCAATCTCTGATCCAGGACCAAAAGTTCGAATTATTGCTGGGCACTGATATCACAACAACTGTTGCATGCATTTTCACTTTGTACCTGTTAATCTTCATCTGAACAATAAATCATCATTTTCCACGTCAGGGCAATTTTACCGGTTCAATATTTGTCCTTTGTTCTGGGGAAATAGCATTTTATTCGATTTTCTCCTTGTTCCAGTGGCGCATTTTCGACGTTCACTCGCAGAGATTTCTTTGGCTGCTCAAAGAGCAGAGTCAAGCAATCCGTGCCTGGACCCTGTCCCACCCCGGACAGCGGTCAATTCTGCAAAGAGCCCTTGACGTCTTTCTGATGTCCCGCAAATTTGAACTGTTTTGCAAAATTCTAGGTGGTTGAAAGAAGGGATAGAATTACGCTCAGAAATCTGAGGTACAATGAAGCTTGAGTCAGCAGACATCGAACTCTTCGTAACTGTTTAGCTGTTATGAACATACACAAGGAAAAAAACGGCCTTTTTAACATTTATGACACCGGGCCAGGCATCAGTGTATGTAAACATAAATCTACCGCTTATCAGGCCTATCGACTGGACCTTTGAAAGTTTATGTCTTGATACAGGGGAAACACAACAGCAAATGGGCGGCCTTTTTCTGCAGTATTGATGTCGCCATGGCAAAATTACAACTTTGAGCAAAAAAGGTGTAGAGGCGCTATCAGGTCCGAGCTGGTTGCTGCAGCTCACCTGTCCACCCTTCACTACGCCAGTCTCCAGTCACTGGACATTTCTTTGATCCTCAATTTTTGAAGTTGCCCCGCAAGGTGCTTTTGTTCCAAGAAAAAAAGGAAACTTGTTGACAAAGTTGAAAGCAGCAGAACGCGTCAGAACGCTGAAGCATTACGTGCAATGCCAACGAGAAAGAGAGAGAGAAAAATAAAGCCATCAGAGTGATGTTGTTATGTGGACACTGTCACCTCCTGTGCAAAATCAATGCAGCCAGGCATTACTTATTAAACACTGGCACGGCACGTCGAAGCGGGCGACCAACAATAGCAAGTGTGATCTCACTTTTCTGATGTGTCTCTGATTCCAGTCACTGTGACTGCACTGTGGATCTTCCTTGGTGGAAAGCGAAGTTTTGGTGGACAACACTACGTCCTTCTGCTTGGCATTCGTTCTTTTTTCAAGAATAAGAGGTTGAATCTGCCCATTTTCGTGATGCAGACAGAGGCAATGATCAAGAGAGGTGACGATCAATGCAGTCACAGTCAGAAGTGGAAGTCGCAGTGTCGGACGACCATCAGAAATGAACAACAGAGATATAGATGTGATTGGACGAGGTATTGATCCTCCTGCATCACTAGAACGCGCTGTAACCGATCCGACCTGTAACATCTGGCAGGCTACCAGGTAACGCGCACTCCCCACTAACTCCGTCACAATAAACTTTTCTTCATTCTCCCAAAAAAGAAGTTGGATTTTCTTTATTGTTCTCCTCACCCTAACCCATTCTGAACAAGGTACAAAGCCAGGCTTTCTCACAGGATTGGTCCATGTTTTTGCGTTTCCGTAGACATGGCCAGAAGCCTCGATGCATTGTCAAATGCATTGCGGCAACAAAAGGCAGCTTCAATGATGTTTCCATTTTGGAACTATGAGCATTGCAAACGTTTCACAATACAAAAGCAAGCAGTGTAGACAGTCGTATGCAAGGACACTGGCCTGCGTTGCATAGAATTGGCGGATAATGTGATATGGGTCTCGGGCTGAAAACCGTGGCAGGCCAGGCGTGGATCATTCACCTGAACCTCGGGACATTCACC
>JAAUYG010150803.1_pt1 | contig 10794 bp, 10 predicted proteins | sample 7278091 | NCBI WGS metagenome assembly JAAUYG01 (sample SAMN14350201, study PRJNA611818) | marine sediment metagenome | isolation source: surface marine sediment (0.6m) | place: French Polynesia: Moorea | collected 2018-08
CCAAATATGGCAATTTTGAAAATTGGCCTGTATCTCGGAAACCGCTGCCCGTAGAGCAAAAATAAGCTCAATTTCGACCCCCTGGGGTAGAAAGAAAGAATATGATCAGATTATGGCACTTATGAACGCAGCAATGTGGGTTTGAGAAATTTTGCATTTTCCCCATTGGGCACAATGTTAAATTTCAATCTTTCTTTAAAAGTTTAAATTTAAAATTTCAAAATTCCAAGAAGCAAGTTTCGTGTGGACTGCTACAGGGAACATTCAGAAAAGTTTGGTTAAAAAAGAATCAAAACTGTAAGGGGGAGTAGAATTTTGAGATTTTCACTTCCATAGGGTCCCATGTTAAGGAAAATTTCAATCTTTATTAAAAAATTTCAAATTTGAAATTTCAAAATTCCTGTAAGCAAGTTTTGTGAGGACTGTCACTGGGAATATGCAGAAAAAGTTTGGTTGAAAAAGAATTGTAACTGGAGGAGTAACGTTTTGAAATTTTCACTCCCATATGGTCCGATGTTAATGAAAATGAAAAAAAGTTTGTTAAAATTCAAAAATCCAAAAATTTTTAAGACAGAAAAAATGTTCTGGAGATATGGTGGATATAGCTACCTTTAAACAAAATTCAGCATTAATTTGCTTGACACTTTCTGAGAAAACGCGTTTTACGGACCACGGACATAGAACCCCTGCACCACAGCATTTGAGCTCTGCTGACACTTTAAGCAGAGCTAAAAAAAGCAAATAAAACTCTAAGAAAATCCCAAGTCATCTTGTCTAGTCCATAGAAAGTCATATATGGAGAGTCCAGCTTGAAACGTCAAATTCAATGTCACCCATGTTTAAGCAGTTATTTCTTAGGATATCAGGGCATAAAATTATATTACTCACAAATACTAATAGAAAGTCGCAGGCAATGTGCACCAGTACATGTATATTTGGTCCAGACACTGAAGATTTCACTTTGAATGACCTTGAAAAGTCTAGTTCAAGGTCACTGATATTTGAGGCTCACATATCTCAGGGAAGAGAAGAATTGGGCATATATATTGCTACTCAACACTAATAAGAAGTCATGTGGGGATCCACATTAGATTGACCTTGAGATTAAAAGGTTAATAAAGGAGCACAGTTGAGCAGTAAAAGGAAGTCATATATGGAGAGTCCTGAGTCAGAGTTAGATTCGAAATTGAGGAGCGCTGAAAGTTCAAGGTCACTCATATTTCAAGCCATATCCCAGAAAGCCACACATAGAGTTCGGTCTTTTCTGCCATTGAGCAAATAATAGGCAATCACATGGGGAGTCATCTTCATGGTTCAGTTTGACCTTGAGTGACCTTGAAATGTGAAGTCCAAAGAAATAATTATATGTGAAATATTGTGACAATAATCTGTATTCATTAGGTCTATTACTGATAAATATATGTAGGTTGCAACAAGATGTGACAGATTTGCATTCACAGATGCACTCAGTGTCCAATTACATGTCCCTTTTCATCAAATTTTTCAGTCAGAAATTACTTCATTGCAATGCATGGTCTCGCAAACTCGCACCCATCTGATCTAATGCAGAAAATTTGATTAAAAGTGCAAGCTCTTTATATCTCAACAGGGATATCAGGGAGGTAAAAAAATGAAATAAAAAAAAGGTCCAAAATGAGAAACTACTAAAAAAATGGCGAAAACACTGGGAAAGATAGAGCAGGCAGCTTTGCATTTCCTGGGCACATTTCCTGTTGGCCTGAGCGGCGGGCTGATGAGGCATTCTGTATGGCTGTCAGGTACACCAGGATTAATTCTATTTCAGCTTCTCAGACAACACGGTGCAGCTTCAATGTCCTGGAGACCCAGCCTGTGTCGTGGCCAGAAATTTCAAACGCCTATTGTACCATGGCCATGAATGCCAATAGCCCCATTTGTAAACTCCTGCCGGAGTAGTAGAGATGTCCAGGCTATTTTATTGGACCTGACGTGAAAGTCAAAGTCAGGTTTTCTCTGCCAAAAATGCTATCCCGGCTTCATTCATCAAATTTTGACATGCCGCCACCCCTATTGAACTGGCAGGCAAAACCTTGCTGAAACAACGTCCTGTTGTGATCCCTGGAATTACGCAGCTTATCCCAGACACGGAGGGTTCCAAGCCATGGCATTCACACTCCAAACCCGGCTATACTGCTCTCCTGGGACGAAACTACTTCGGAGATGTAACGTTTGCATTCCCCTCCAGTTTCTTGCCTGATCAGCGGCCAGAAGTCCCCCTCTGGGGCGTGGAAAAGCTTTGGCAGCTTGGAATGAATGTTACAACCTGATGCAAGGAAATTTGCAGCCATTAGCATATTTTAGTTCAGCTAAAATTAGTTTCCGATTTCAACATGGATCACCAGAGCAAGTGAAATGGAACACTGAAATGCGAGGCTCTTTCAAATTCGAAAATGATTTTGACGACACGGAAACTGCAGACAACTGAAGAAGGCCTGAAGTATCGGATCGAAAGCTCTTGATTTTCACTTGAACACTGGTGATAACGTGATTTTCTATCAATAAGATTTTGAGACTATAAGTATTTCTGAACTCGATCTGGAATCCTCATTAAAATGGAGTATCAAATGCATTCCAATTTGAATGAAATCTGCGAAGGAGTACCAGGGATTTTGATTTTGAAAATGTTTGCCAAAAACTTTGCGAGTACCGGTATGTAGACTTTAGGACTACAAAGTCGTAGGTTTCATCTACAATTTTCACTCTATGGCCAGCCATTTTCCAGATTTTATGGACTCCTATACTGAATTTTCAAAGTGCCTTTTTTTAAAGCTTGGCCGATTGCCAAAAATTAATAGTATCAAACTTTACTCTCAAGGGTACCAATGTCCACACAAAGTCTTGGCTTATATATGATTTGAAAACTGCAGGAGTAGCATTTAAGAATATTTCTCCATGTACATGTATATCACCTTATTTAGAAAATTTTTTCAAAGTCCCATAACATTTAAAGATTGCCCCAAACTGGCACTGTATTCACAGATGATTACCATATCTATCATGAAGTTTGGTTTTAATCTGATGAAAGGTTTGGGAGAATTAGAGTTTTTGAAGATTTTACACCCATAGGGTCCATGTTAACAAAACGGAACAAAAAGAGTAAATACTAGGCTCTGCTTGACCATGCATTAATGTCAGATAGGGTCAAGTTAGGTTTATGACTAATAGCCATGTAGCTGCATGATGAGGTGAACTTGGTTAGGCAAGGACTGGAATAAATGTGGTACCCAGGTATATACTGACACCAGAGACACAGATCGAGGTACCTCATATACATTATGCATGTTGTACTCCTGCTCCAAATGTCAGTCCATTTTCTCCATAGACAACAGGTTGGAGTTGGAGGGGATTTTCAGACAAGTCCACCAAATGACCTCAAAATGACCTTTAACATTGTAAAAGGCACCCTATACATGTATATGTATTACTACCATTCCCATTTCCCAAATTTCAGTATACTGAATGATCTCAAAGTAACCTTGACACAATAAAGGTCAAGAGTATCCAACATATACATGATATACCGGTATGTTACTAATGCCCTTCATCCCAAATTTCAGTCAATTTCGTTCTACGCATGTCCAACTAATTTTGACTTGGGAGGCCACTCTGTGAAAAGTGCACTGAATGACACCAAAGTGACCTTGAACACTACAAGGTCAAATGTACACCATTATGCATTACTAGTGTTCAGAGTCCCAGATTTCATGCTCTTTCAGTCTATGACCAGTCATATTCGAGTTAGCGACAAGTGTGTTAAATGTCAAAGTGATCTTGAATGATACTGAGGGCCAATAATAATAGTGTCTCAAAGTCTAAAATTTCAGTCCATTTCACTCAGTGACAAAAAATTTACAAGTTAGATATCATTCGGAGTCAAGTGCACTGAATGACCCCAAAATGACCTTGAACACCACACAAGGTCAAAGGTACATTGGTAAGTTATGACAAATTTGGTCCATTGCCAACTGATGAGTAGTGGATGTACCTACATGTACTGTTGCAGTGTTCAGTAAGACATTTATACATGTACTCTTAGGTAGTGTTTCAGATATTAGCATCAAGGGTCATGGTTACTGGGGCCATCTCTGGCCACAAAGGTGAAACTGACAGACTATAGATGTAGTTAGAACACCCATACATACATGTATAGCCATGAAGGATTTAAATACAACCCATATAAAAAACTAACAAGCTCTATTTATTTTTACCAGGGGGAACTATGAAACAAAATATACAAGAAAGACTGCTATGACAGCAATCTGCTTGCCTGCAAATTCCAGGAAATATACCGGTATGTATAAAGCAGCGTTCTCCTGCCACTTAAAAAGTATAGTGACTTTTGATATTTCAAGGTCAATCTAGGTCAAATCTGACAATGCATTTTGACTCCCCATATAAGATTTCCTATTAATGTTTAATAGTAACAGATTGTCTAACTTGGCTCCTTTATGAGATACAAGCCTTCAAAATACATTATGCGACCTTGAATTTGACCTTCCAAGGTCATTTAAGGTCAAATCTGATGGTGCAATTGGAATGCCCCCATGTGATTTCCCACTAGCGTCTAATAGTAACCAATGTCTATCTCTCACCATTTAGCTGTTAATAGGCACTTGAAAATCGCCTCCACCCCCTTTAAATGGGCCCAATTTTCGGACAACCCTCACCAACCCTTACTCTGGGGACATTTTTCTCAAAATCGAATCAATTTATGTCTGGGTCAGAAAAAAAAAGCTCCCACTAAAAATCAAGTTGAGTGGTAATATAGTTTTTGAGAATATTATTGTGTTAACAACACAAATACACATAGTGACACCACACAGGGGCATTACAGCATTTAACCTCTCCCAGCAGTCTGAGTTGGAGGGGGGTAAAAATGCAAAGGAATGGGTTGTTTTTATATACTGGTAAATATTTATTTCTTATAGAGGTTTACAATATACATAGTGAAGATTATAATGTCCAATTCACCGGAATTATTATGGGAATCAAAATTCACACTAAATTAAATATACATGTGATGGTAGTGGTTCTTTTGAAGTACATATTACAAGTAGTGACGTATGATATGCACATCACCAACCTGCAAGAAATGTCTTAAGTTTCCGACTGTAATGACCAATAGTGATGACATTGACCTGTGTATCTAACCAGCTTAATTTTGCTTATGGTAGTGCACTTTGTTTTTCACCGTGTGCAAGTACAATAACAGGATATTGTTGTGTGTAGTACTATGACGTCAAACGTTAACGAGATCAAGGTTTAAAGCAAACTGAACAATAAAAGTCTGAATAATCTTCACTTCTAATCATCGGCAGCCAACAAGATCCAGGAAGACTTCCTCCACAGACATCCCCTATAATGCAATTACTGTTCCATGTCAATTCTGATTTTCTTTATTATGTATCGTCTCAACAGCAGCCAGAAAAGTACGCGGTAAAGCGGTCATCCAATTTAATTAATCCAGCGCAAGCATGACAACCCGGAACCAAATACCCAGAGATACCCCAGGCACGTTGGCAGCAATTATTTGAAAGCCTCATTGCACCTTCCCACAGCCGCTTCCAAGTATTAACTGCTCTGCAGTGTTGCACGTCAAAACTTCTGACTGCGCCGTACGTACATCTGCCATCTGATGTCACTCTCGCCCCCAAACATTAAACGCATTAACTTAGCACATGTAGCAAATATTCGTCCTAAATTTGATAAGAGGGCACTGGAGACAAAAGCCGCCGATTTGGTTGGTTGTCCATAGTCGGGCAAAGGGGCAAATATGAAATTCCCAGCCCGGCTGTCCCTAATCAAACTTTTGCTGTGCGGCGACGCCCCGCCAGCATGACAATGAAGAAAGCACCATATGAATTTGAGGCCAGTCTGACAGGGCCGCAATGTGAGGTGAATGTGGATTAGTCCCGGTTACCACGCCACCAGTGTAATCGGCATCAACTGGATGAGTTAATCGCTCAGATCTGATGCTCAAATTGCTGGCTTGCTGCGTCAGTTTTATTTATTTCATGGGCATGGCGTGATGCCGGGAATGGGGATGGTCTGCTTGCCTGATAACCAGCCCTGATAGCGCCAGAGTGATGCACCAGTGTCAATTACCCTCCGCCTCGTAGAAATGGATATTGTGTTCCCTCCCAGAATACTGAAGACTGTGACTTGATCACGCCACAGCAAAAGTTTAGTAGACTAAGTTTGAAAAGTTGGGGCCCAGCTATATTTGGTGGAGAAGAAAAACTTTGCAGGAGATCCTAGAAACCTGGTAATACCCACGTCTGCTGCTGCTGTATGTATAACCTCAGGTTCTCTCTTAGACATGTTAGAGGCCATCCTCCCTAATATTTGTTAATATTGTTTCCCAATATGGCCAAAAATGTTGGCTCCTACAGTAGACCCTGTCTCCAAAGAGCACCCCATTGGGCATAAAATATGGTCTCTCAAGGCAGGTGATCTCTGGTGACAATTTGAAATGTACTTAAATGTATCTTTAGATTCTGTCAGAAAGATGTGGTCTTTTACGTAAGTCAGGTCTGTCCCTCATGGCAGTGAAACCTGTCACCAACATACCGGTTTACCATGTACTGCATTTACATTCTCACTCTAATGCCAAAGATCATCTCTCTAATGGGGCCACAAATTTTTGCTATGCACATCACAATCCTCAGCCATATGATACACGAATAGATGTATTATATACAACAGTTTCAATAGATCGAGAACAATGGATTTAAGTTTATATTATATCAAAATGAAACGCATAACATTTTGCGTAGCTACCTGCACATACTGATATGCCAAACTGGGCATTGCATTTACAACAGAATAATGTGGTAAAGTAATGACGTTTTAACTATCGCTACTTAGGTACATTAGGACTTGACATGTTTTTATTATAAAATTATTTCAACAGGTCATTCTGCTCCTTCATGAGATATGGGCATGAACAATGTACGACCTGAATTTGACCTTTCAAGGTCAGTCAAGGCCAATTTTAATAACACATATGAGCTATCAACATATGACTTCCTGTCAACGTTCAATTGTGATGTTTGTTCTAAATATGATCCTTCAAGACAAATAAGCCTCAAAATCTGAGACCATGACCTTGACATTTCAAGGTCACTCAAGATTCAGTCTCATGGTGTACTTGGACTCCCTATATATGACTTCCTACTAGTGTCTAACAATAACCATATATCATGTATATCTCTCACCATTCAGCTGTTATGGAAACTTGAAAAGTTTCCTCCCATCTCTTACCACGGTGCCAAAATTTCAGACACCCCATACCTGCCCTTACCCCTGGGTGATTTTGTCAAACTTAAACCACTGCAGCTCCCTGGGTCACAGGAACGTGCGTGAAGTTTATTTGTAAAATACTTTTTGAGATATATTTCAGTATTAAACAGACAGACAACGCAAAAAGGCAAGTAATAAACCCTGCCCAGCAAAGCTGAGCTGAGGTGGGGTTTAAAAATATTAGCATGACCACGCATAGAAAGTCAGAGAGACTAGGGAACAATGAAAGGTGATGTTTCTTTCCCCTTGGTGCCTGAGGTTGACCTTTCTGTAGACAGGGGTATAAGATAGCGCCATGTTGTCCGCAGTGGGTGGGGGCAAAGGGTGGGGCACATGGCTTTCCTGAATACAAATGCAAACTAGCCAGCAACCCCCTGCCATAGACAATACCTAGATACATGAGGGGGGAGACTGATGAACATTTGTCATGAAAGCTTTCATGCCAAGCAGACTTTGCAGCATTGAAGGACAGCGGGCTATTATCCCGGTGTGGCACCAATGGCGTGTGGAGAGGTAAGGTACAGGGATAAGACCTGGAGACCAGAGCCTACATATATACAGTGGGCGTGGGTGTGTGGGGGTCTGGACATGGGTGGGAAAGGGGGACGGGGGAGAAAACTCGACTGATAAAGTCCTCACTTGTCTCTTCAAAAGCAGGAAGCACATTTCAGCACGTTAGGTAGTTATAGGGAAGAAGCCCTGAAAGGCCCGGGTCTTGTATGTACATGTGTGTGTTAATTGTCAGGAACTTGCCTTTAGTCTTACTCTGATAAACAACTGAATGAAAGAGATTCTTTTGTGAAAGGAGGATGAGAAATGTTGATGTCACCTGGTACATTACGAAGTCATGTCACCGTTGCCCTGTCATCGGGACATGATCGGTACAATACTTGAGACCTTGCCTTGCAGAAAACTGAAAGTGATTCTTGTTCGCTCTTCAGGAAAGGTTGTCAAAGAAAAACATGTCTTCATGAGTACATTTTAGGTTAAGAAATGGGTATAAGGGTAAGTGGTGTTTTTGTGGCCCAGTGTGTCTCGGGACTGAGGTTTTTGAAGTACGGGTAGAAGGACGAAGGATTGGCAGTGGTGTCATGAATGACATACCACAGGTCATTACTGTTGTCAGGCTCCTAACAACCTTAGCATTCATTCCATCAAACCAACAGCCCACCCCCTTCCTCCTCCACCCTCGGGGTGCTTTATCCTCTTTCCCTAGCAACAGGGGGAATGCCTTGGCCTGTAATGACTGGGAGGAGAGCACCAGGCAAAGTATCCTCCCAACAGTAAGCTGGGGGTTGTGCCTAGCAACATGAAACCAACTGTGTCCCGCTGTACAAAAAGCTGTAAACATGGACGACTTGAGCCTAAGATTTCCTAAAGATTTCAGGTTAATGTCACTCAAGCCACCACACTCAAGATTTGCAGTTTCCCAGGTCACCCAATTTTATAACTCTTAACTAGACAGTCGGTTGCTGTGCAACGCGATGGGGCATCCCGATTGGCCAAAAACCACCCACTATGACACTCTAGGAATGCATTTTAAACCTATTTTTACTCAAAAAAAAAACACCCATAATTCAATAGAAAAATTACCACAACAGAAACAATTTAAACTTGTGCTGAAGACTACCTGTAAGGTCACATACCGCATGGGAAAAAATTTAAACTTGTTCTGAAGACTACCTATAAGAAGCTTGTCCTAAAATACCAGGCCAATGCAAGGTCTTCTTCATTGTATTTGGTCTCTATGAATGTTTGTTGTTTTTTTCTGAGCTATTTTCCCTAAAAAAAAAAAACACCCATAACTCGGGAGAAATGACCGCACCGGAAAAAATTTAAACTTGTTCTAAAGACTACCTATAAGAAGGTTTTCGTAAAATACCAGGTCCATACAAGGTTTCATTCATTGTACTGGTATTTGGCCTCCGAGAATGCCATATTCGGTGGCAGAAGGAAAAGGAGAAAAAGTCACCAAGCCCATAGGGGATACCGTCAGAGGACAGGATACCCCAATAAGACTAATGACCTGCTTTTAATTTTTGTTACATGCATTTACAGTTGATAGTTTGTATATAGAGACAATGTACACATGTATATGTAATTATTATGTGTATGCATCTGCGTAACTTCCCACTAATTGTAATGTCATTTCTCGAATGGCCAGGGACGTACATTAGTACAGTATTCATAACGTAAGTATAGAGTATCAACATACACAGTATTAACATACATGTATGGCATGAAACAATCTGCCAAAAGAGCCTAGAGATAATTCCATCCCTCTATGCAAACTCCTACGTGGATACTCTATGAGGACTAATATCATACTGGTATAATCTGAATTCAACTTTTATGTGTCAAGACACCATGATGTACTTAGTTCTAAGGAATTTAGTGCCACAAAAATTGCCCAGTTTGCCTGAGGGGCTTCTGCCATCTACATTAAGCAACATGAGCAATATGTTTGCATGATCTGAAACAGATCACTACTGGCATATCATTTCACCATTCTCACATCCTAATATAGACAATGTCTTCCTAACTGGCATTACAGGTACTGGTACCATACATCTGCTGCAGTTACTTTAAATTACATATGTTACTTGTACTAGTATTTATGACAACCTGTCGGTGATGTGATTTGTATATATATACCAGTACCGCATTAACATGGTTCGCTGGCTTGCACACATTTCCTGTGGCCCTTATTCGGGCTTCCTCCAATGAAGGACAGTCTGGGCCCCGATGACATGTTTCGAAGACAGGTTTCGGCTGACAGTTTCCTCCAAGGCTCAGGAGGGGGAGGTGACGTCAGAGAAGTCATCAGTTTAAACCTGGGTCCCTTGAATGACCCTGGCATGGGGCAATTAAAGCCAACCAGGAAATTTGCTGGGCATGGCATCCTTGCTAATTGGTTGGCCGGGTTGCCAGGACACGCAAATGCAGCACCCTTTTCTCCCACCCTAGTAGACTGGCAGGCATTACTCGAGGTTACAAAACCAGTGCCTGAAGCTGCGTATTCCAGTTTGGGGATGATGTTTTTTTCTTCAAAACCGTGATGTCTTTCAATAAAACACATGTATATTTAATTGAGGATAAGTTTTATTTCACCTATCGTCAGACATCAAGGTCATATTGAAAAACCAAAAGTGTAGTGGACAGCTACAGGCTACACAGAGAATGTGTACCTGCCTAGGTTGACATATATGATATACAGTAGTTCCTCTATTTTACAACCCGCTATTTTTAAGACCACCCTTGATTATAAGACCGCTTGGTTTGGTCCCAAAGCGCAATGTCTGTGTTAAATTACCTTTATTTTAAGACCACCTGCAATATAAGACCAAATTTTCTTGGTCCCATAGGTAGTCTTAAAATAGAGGGACCAATGACTTTACAGGTACAGTGGTCCCTCTATTTTACGACCACTCATGGGACCAAGAAAATGTGGTC
>JAAUYG010198252.1_pt1 | contig 10794 bp, 10 predicted proteins | sample 7278091 | NCBI WGS metagenome assembly JAAUYG01 (sample SAMN14350201, study PRJNA611818) | marine sediment metagenome | isolation source: surface marine sediment (0.6m) | place: French Polynesia: Moorea | collected 2018-08
ATGTCAGCCAAACTTTATGAGGGCATTAGCTACTATGGTGGAATACAGGCTATCACTTTTCTTGGCAATCGGCCAAGTTTTAAAAATGTTGTGGCACTTTGAAATTTTAACATAGGAGTCAATGGGAAACCGAAAATGTGGAATATCTCAAAAACGGATGATCGTAGAGCAAAACGGACGAGAATTTGGGACTCGGTGTACTACAGTGTACATATGTAGGGTACTTTTGATGCCCGATTCCTTGAGTTTAGTTTGGGGTCATTCGGTGCACTTTGCAAAATTTCCGATGTTAAGATTTTCAGAAGGCTACATCTCCCCTAGTTTTCATTCAATATCAACCAAGTTTTATTGTAAGTATGTTGGTCATGAGGGAATTCAGGCTGTAACTGTTTTTGGCGATCTGCCAAAATTTTATGGTACTTTGAAATTTTGGTTAACACAGAACCATATGGGGCTGGAAATTTCAAAACGCTACTCCTCGTACAGTTTTCATCCGATCATTGCCAAACTTTATGATGAATACGGCAGTCATAGGGGAATATAAAGTTATGGATATTTTGGTGATCTGCCAAAATTAAAAAATTTTGTGGCACTTTGAAATTTTAACATAGGAGTCAATGGGAAACCTAAAATGTGGAATATCTCAAAAACGTCTGATCGTAGAGCGAAACGGACGAACATTTGGGACTCGGGGTACTACAGTGCACATATGTAGGGTACTTTTGATGCCCGATTCCTTGAGTTTAGTTTGGGTTCATTCGGTGCACTTTGCAAAATTTTCGATTCTACGGTTTTCAAACACTACCTCTCCAGCAATTTTCATCGGATCCCATCCAAACTGTATGAGCTCATTGCTTACCATGCAGCTCATTGCTTACCATGAAGGCTATTACTCTTCTTGGCAATCGGCCATGTTTTACCAACTTTATGGCACTTTGAAATTTTAACATTGGAGTCAATGGGAAAAGCTAAATGTGAAAATATCTCGAAAACGGCTGATTGTAGAGCGAAACGGATTTTAGATCGTAGAGCGAAGGGAAAATTATGGCATTTTGATTTTTTTATTAACACAGGACCATATGCAGCTGGAAATTTCAAGGTGCTATGTCTTCCAAAATTTTCATTGGAGCCATCCAAACTTTATGACAACATTGGTTACCATGATAAATCTAAATGCCTCTTTGTGATACTGCAATGAGAACTTGGCATCTAGTACCTAAGATAACATTTTTTATTCAACAAAAATTCAAAACATTCTTTTGTACTACGTCTTCAGTTCAAGCAGAGCGTCAAGGCCCCTGGGCCGCTTGTTAACTGCTAGGAGAGAATACTTATTGTAACTGGCCCACCCAGCCAGTATAAATATGTTCAATAAAATAAAATAAATAATACACATGTTTGTCCATTAAGATCAAGATCTCAGTCAGGTTGCTGTTTTGGCATTTCCGTGCCATTTTTTGTGTCGTGTATAATTCCCGAATCTCCTCGTTGACAAACATAGCATGCATGTATGGTATACGGTACAATGTATTACTTGCAGGAACCGGTATTGGCCTGGTATACGTTCCCACGAATGTCATCGTTCAGAAATATTTTAACGAAAAACGTGCCCTCGCCGTCGGGATAGCATCTACGGGCCTCAGCTGCGGCACGCTCATATTCGGTCCCGTGTTTCGCCTACTGATCACATCGTACGGTTGGAGAGGCGGTCTTGTCATGTATGCTGGCGTTCTCGCGCAAATTATCATCTTCGCTGCTCTGATGCGACCTCTTCCACATGCTCCGAGATCTAGAACAAAATCCAGAACGTTTATAAAACGTGGCAAACAGAAATCGGACAAAGCACTCCCCGAAGCGACTGAGGAGGAACTGGCTGCGATTGCAAAAGAAGAAGCTCGCCCGGAGTGCAACCACAGCCACAGCAGCGAGAGTAATCACCCCACAAAGACCAGGACGATCAGAGACCAAAGACGAAGGTCGTCGGTCGCAAAATCCGTCGTGAAGATATTCGACTTGAGCCTTTTCCGAAACCCCACGTTCGTGCTGTTTCTTCTGGCTCGAGGATTTTCCCACTTCGGGATTGCCTGCATGTACAAATACGGCGTGGCCAGGGCAGTGTCACTGGGTATCGATAAACTTCAGGCGTCGTTCCTCATCGCCTGTATAGGCGTATCGTCAACAATATCCAGATTCAGCTCGGGAGCCTTGGGCAGCCTGCAGTGTGTCAACCGAGTGGCCCTCTTCGGGAGTTTAATGACCACGGCTGGAGTAGTAGTCATCCTATCCCCCTTAGCGGGTGACAAGCTGGAACTGCATCTGTGTTTATTTGTCATTTATGGGTTATTTCTAGGTGAGTCCCCTGATACTATATGGATGGGAAGTGACTGACGTCTGACTAGCATTTATTTGCGCGGTTTGTGAGTTCATCTGTTCTTTAATTGGTCCAGTGTGAACGCGAGTTCAACAGAAATGCCAGTTTTAACATCCCTTTAGTGTGTAAGCAATGTAGCTGTAGTTGCACAAATGTTACATATTTATTTTAAAATTGCGGACAGTCAAGTAGCTGTTTGAGTGGAAGAGTCTGTTCGGGCTGGGTGTGGGGTACAAGTATGAGACAGTTAATATTGGTCGCATTTAAGTGTTTTATAATCAAATTCTCTATTATAATATCAACCATATAACAGTTGCGTCATTTACATGAGTGGATACTAAAACGGGATTTGAAGTTCTGGAGTTGTTGAAAACATATAAAAATCAAATTACATTCAAAGGCCTGCACATGCGGCTTGTGATTTTTGATAAAACGCATGCCCGATACGTGCTACTGTGTTCCAATGTAATTTATGTTTGATAAAGTTGACTAGCAAAGTGTTACTTTCCAGGAGGATATGAAAGTCTTTATCCCACGGTAGCCTGCGATCTGTTTGGCATTGAACGGCTGACTGGGGCACTGGGCATGGTCTTTGGCTTTATCGGAATCATGATGTTCGCCTATCTACCCATCATAGGTAATACTAGTACTGTAATACTTATAATCAGAGACAACTGGAATCGTGTGGTATCCGGGCATGCGTCAGAGGCAGTTAAGAGGTTTCTCAAATAATGTGTGTACTATTTAGGCTTCCCCATCCTAGGAGGAGGTGTCTTATGGTTTTGTCGGAGTTTTTTTCTGATGTTTTTTTTTATTTTGCTGGCTTCCAACCTCCACTAAATTTGGGTTTAGCAGCGAAAATCTCTATGGCTGGCTTTCATATTTGGTATAGGGCTTCCCTGGGCTATAACACACTAAGTACGATGTTTGGTGTTGAGCGACTTCCGCTTAATTTTTGTGAAAAAAATAATCCAAACATCCTTGGCCAATGTGTCCTATTTCAGGAAATTCAGTGTTATCTGCAGATTAAGTACCCTCTCTGGGATTTATTTGTGTGGTTGTGGCTTACATGGAGTGCATAGGGCGCATATGAATGACCCTACTAATTTTCGCTAACACTTTTTTATCAGTCAATACTTGACAAGTCATTAGAGAGACAGACCCCTTGCTGCTATTAGACAATAATAGAAAATCATATATGTGGCGAGTTCAGGCGTGCTACTGGTACCTTTGATCTTTTAGTGTTGAAGGTCACTTTGGGGTCATTTGATGCACTTGTGACTTGTCTCAAAACGGTCTGTAACTTGAACACAGGTGTCGGTAGAGAAAGGAGGAGTGAAATTTGGAAGTCGGGCGTACCTGTAAACGTATATGCAGTACCTTTGACCTTATACTTCACTTCAGCAACATGTCCATTAAGCATGAAACTTAACTGGATATCAAGTTGTTAAGCACCACAAGCAGACAAGCGGACAAGATCCGTGGGCCTCCTGTTTTACATTTACATGTAGTCGTGTTTATCTGTTATGGACCACATACCGAAAACTACATCTAAGATGCTGTCTTGTACTGTCGAATTTACACAATTTTTTATATTAACATGCATTTTATCATGTTCATACCGTAGCGATGTTTTTTCTTTCAATCAAATTTTATATCATATGAACGGACAGATATTAATTAAATCTGAAACTGTAATTGATGTCGCTAACATTGTACGCAAGGCCCCTTCACAATTGGTTTGTGACCACTTTAAAAAACTTTGCGATCCTTATTTTTCTCAACTTCGCACGAGCTCCCGCTTACAGTGCACGTGGTGTTTTCAGATCGTAATAAGTTGATTCGCAATTTTTCGAATCCTGTTTTGTGGTTATCATGCTGTTGTTCGACATGTCGCACATGATCTTGCAACGATTTACCACGGTTGCACGATTTAAAGACTCCATTTGGGTACCTTACCCACTAGTAGGTATATATACCCCGTATGAGCATTTTGTTCAGACAGCATTTTATCTTTCATAGGATGGCTGCTGCTATACCAAAAATCAGCCCATCATCGGACGGCACGTGTGCTGAATGTCCGACTACAACTACAATACCTTTTTGGCAGGCATCTTCTATAACAAATTCTTTTTTAGCTCTGCTTGATCTTGTCAGCAGAGTTACTGTCGTGGCGCAGGTGTCCGCCCGTCTGTAAACTAAGGGTTCTCGGCAACCGTTGCATGGATCCAGACGAAATTTTGTGGGCAGCTCTCTATCCACCATATCTCCAGACCATCTTTTTCTTTTTTTCAAATTTTTCAATTTTTGCACGATTTTTTTTTTCGTTTTCATTAACATTGGACCCTATGGGAGGAAAAATCTCAAAACGCTACTCCTCCCCCAATTTTCATCTGATCTGAGCCAAACGTTATAATAGATAAGGTAGTCATTGGGGAATAATAAGTTATAAATATCTGGCGATCTACCAAAATTAAAAATTTTATGGCACTTTGAAATTTTTGTTAACACATGACCATATGGGGCTGGAAATTTCAAAACGCTACTCCTGCAGTTTTTATCCGATCTGATGTTGGTCATCTATGTTAAGATTCGATGTATGTCCTACAAGACGCCCTACTTGACGCCCATAATCCGGCCTTACATTCTGAACTAACAATTGTACGGTAAAGCACCATCATAATATGGGTATTTATTAATATAAAAAATAGACAGCATAATATGCACTACATTATTATATTTAATTCGTCTTGGTAGGTTAAATTGTATTTACTAAACATAAAGCACAAACTCTGTTGATGATGATCTTGTAAGTCGAGTCCATATTAAACATTTGATTTCATTTAAAATCCTGTTATTTAAATGTAAATTGTATGCAAACAATATCAAGGGGACAATTATCAATTACCAGGGTATTGCTCGCTTAGGAAACTTATTGCAGCTTTACCCCCACTGGAAAACAATAGGGGTATATTGTATTGATTGTATCGTTTTGGGTTTGCATTTCAGCCCTACTGTTCGATACTTTCGGCACCTACACTCCGTCCTTCCTCCTGGCTGGGGCTGTCAAGATAGTCGGGGGGATCTTTGCCCTGGCGATGCTGCCTTCAGAGAGACGTATCAGGGAACGACGGGCACGTGAGACACAGTCGGAAAATATAGCTGAGATTAAATTTGACCAAACAAGCCACGAGGAAGACACACGTATATCGAAGGTTAGAGATGATCTCCCAAAGATGTTAGAATGTGTATCGGAGAGTGAAGAAGAAAAAATGGCGACGAGAGAAGGGGAGACGGAAATTGAAGTATGACAGCATCACAGCTCATATCACTCTAGAGAAAAAGACGATAGGCCTAAAATGTTCCGTTTATTCCAGTGTCAAGCAGGGTCTTGCCTATCGGGTGTAAAAACCAGGTTTATATAAGGAAGATTTTCTACTTTATGTGGCCTGTACACGACATGCCATTAGCGGGGAAAGCAGTGTACATGTACAAATAGATTGGAATACATGGCAGTTGGCTTATATACGTGCAGAGTCTTTCCAGATATAAACTGTGGAAAAGATATCTATATATACAAAAGTTAAGAAGCTTTCTGATTTTCTTATGCAGAATGGTTGTTAAAAAGTTTCTGCAGGATGACTAAGAGGAATAGATCGAAGTATATGTACATGTATCTGAACACGTTTTAATGAAACAAGGTACATTGTAATTCTACTTAAGTTTTATTCTAAGTTTACTTGCATGTATGGATACAGAATTTTGACATATGCTTTTGAAAACTGTGGGCTGACACACTTTATGCAGGACTTCACAAGCAATGAAATTTGGGTAGCGCGGCAGACTGCTGCTGTTGATGGTGTTGTTGCTTCTCCTGCATTTCTTTAAACTATATACGGAAGTACTATAAATCGGCAAATGTGACACTATCTCATTATCAAAATATTAAAAAAAAACAAAAGTGTCGATCTTTCAGTATTTTACGCTGTAAAATTCACATCCATACTGCAATGGGAAAACGAGTTGACTGTGCTGTTTTTTTCTGCCATAAATTGTTATTTAATATTTCCGTTCTACATTGTCGCAAATACAAAATGTATGTTTCTTGATTAATATGGATGGAAATGTTCTGAGTTATACTGCACACAACACTTATCTTGTGTAAGGATTTTTGTTCATATCAAAGAGATTATAATTATCTCCTAGAATCTCTTAGAATCCTCTTCACCATTGAGCCTGTGAAGACTATACGGTGATCTTTCATTATTACGTTGTGTTATTCTAAAGTATTTGTTGTGTGGCTAAAGATCTGATAGAATTATTGATCTGTAGTTTACGTGGGATTCCTGATATTTCAAACTCGACGTGTTTGCATTATTGCAAATTTCTCTTACGAGGAATTGAAACTCAAAGGATGTCATGGCATTTACTTCTGTTAGAGTCTATATAAAAATAGGTATACATACACGCATATAAATGTATTGTTTATTTATATTTTCTTTCGTTTATAAGGCATTTCGTGTTATTCGGGAATATATTATTTTATTTAAACTGCATTATTGCTTCAATAACGTTGACGTGTTTACATTTTGCATCTTTGCGAAGTTGGTTCTGCAAACATTAGTGCCGTTACATTCATCACTAGGGTTGCGTAGTAGAATTTTAGGTATTTTTCCTTAGTTTCATTATTTTATCTAATAATTATAAAATCAAAGAACAAATTACGTGTTACATGAAATTATTATCTGAAAATACATGCACATATGAAAGGGGGAAACATACCACTGAGTTGATCCGTTTACATGTACACCTCTAGAAAAAATATAGGCGACAACTTGCAATTCTCTTAAGCTCTTGTTTTGATATTGGCCTGTATAGGGATCCCTGGCCTGTCACAGCCCGAGAGTACGATAACCACTATAATAACAGAGCCGGTTTAAAAGGTGGTAAATGTTTCTTGTAGTGATGATGTCACCTACGCGTGGTCTTTTGTAACTGCCAATATATACAGCGTTATAATAGTTGAGGTTATTGGTAATGTGAGGATGGAATATAACTCCAGCTTGGTGGAACGAAATACAAACTAGTTGTCTCTGAGATAAATACATATGTAGTAAAGCTTGGTGTCTATGTATTATGCATTCCATGTGTGTGATGTATGTCATAATGTGATATGTGTGTAACGGTTTGGAATATATATCAGTTAAATGGAAATGATAAGAGTAATCAAACGCAAACTAGTATACCCCCCCCCCCCCAGCATGAACTGAGTCAAAATGAAAGCATAAGGCGGCAAGCTATTAATATTTATTTTAATAATTGAGCGAGTGCAACATTATATGCAAAAATACTCTCTCAGAACACAATTTTATCATACATATCGAATTATTTTGTTGGTTCCTCCGCTTCTCATTATGGACCACACTCTGTATTTCATCTAGAAATAGAAGAGTCTTTGTCGTTTTGTGTATTCACATGGCTGTCTTGCCGCAGACATCTTCGCCAGGCATGTTGTTTTATTGTTAAAATTTTCATGTTAATAAATTAAAGTGCTTATGTAATTTTGATTGAAAGACTGTTGTTTCTCGAAATTGGTCTCATTTTGTGGCGCACTGAATTACAATATTTCAAGATGAGCCAGTATATCTGAGATCATGATAGGAAGTGTTTAAGCATTCGTCACCCATATATGCCGGTCTCCGATATTTTCTACAATAGTACAAGTAGGTATCTACAATAGTAACTGCATTACAAATTGAGTTTTCAACCCACATCATCATCATCATCATCATCATCATCATCATCATCATCATCATCATCCAATCGTTTTATTTTTTTCGCGAAGTGTTTTACTCTTCACATTTTTGTTTGCTGCAAAACAAATGTCTGCAGCCGAATGCGTCTTAATAACTTTATATTATCGCTCGAACATTATATACGCTAAATATTTTCATTACTTTGGCAGTTATTTTTGCGTTATTTTCGCTACCATGTATATTTCTACACGCTGATGTAACATGGCTGAGGCCATCCATGACCGTGTGGAAAGCTTGAATAGGGTTCCGTCATTCCACGAGCGCTTGGATGTGTTAATTTAACAAATTCCCCAAACCAGTCTCCAAAAACGGAAGAATTATAGTTATTTCGTTTAGAAAAGGGCCCGACTGTGCCAAATATTGAAAATAAAATTTTCTTTTCTCTCACACTGTCCGCGGATGGGCGGCGATATTTATATTTGATGCCAAAACGAGTAGCTAACTATTTTCGGTGCCCGCTAGACTACGCAGCAAGCCCCGGCCATTTAGGATACTCTGTACAGGTTCCAACCAATTTTCGCGCCAATTTTTAGTCTGTGTATATGTTTGTCCAAAAAGTATATTAAGAGCAATTATTACTTCATTTTGATGGAAGCTTTCTTTGTGACCCAAGGAAGAAATTTGATTTCTAATAAAAGTCGGCCAGAGGTACATGTAAGGGTAGGAGTGGGGGATGCGAAATTTAGAGAAAACTGATATTCGCGGGACGACAATTATGACAAGTGCAGGTATTTTTACACCTTTTGTTATGTTGGTGAATATGGCTGAAACAAAGATTTTTTATTCATTTTTTTCTTGCAAGAAATGTAGGTGACAACATTAATGGTATATATTGTGAATGAGTTACACTTCATCAGGACCACGCGTTAGAGTCTCGTCTCGGTTGAAAATGGTTAAAGCCGAATACGTCACACAGCTTGCCGTTTACCTACAAATGATGGTACAATGTGTAAGTGGATATTTTCGGGATTGTGTAGATTTCTCTCTGGCAGGGTTAAGATGCCGGCCGTCTTATTTAGGAAGTTTACCTAAAGAAACTCTCTAAATTTTATATCGCTCAATTTTATTTTGCTATAGTCTCCATGGACGTGCCCAGGGTTTGTTGGATCAAGCAGTCTCACTGCTAACGCGGTCCCAGTACATCATACCAGCAAGTGAAAGACAGGCTGTGAAACACTTTAATGTTTGCGCTTTGACGAGCAGGAAGAACCTCTGTTCAAACTTTTTAGCAAAAAAAGTAATTGCTCCCAAACATTGTAGAACAGAAAAGGATTCCCTTTTCACACTTCTTGGTAATGTACTACTGCGCTTACTTTCGTTTGCGCGCAAGTCATAACTCCTCGGCTCTGTCAGAAGATAAGACAAACAAACGGCTTCCGTAATTCATTTCCTCCGCCTTTTCCAAACAAGAGGTCCATGGAACTTGACGATCTGCTTGACGACAGCAGTAGATAAGACATTCGTTTGGCAACCGAATGGATGGATTACCTCAAACCGATCGTAAAGAATAAACTCATCTTGCAATCAAATAAAAGACCATTACAATAGATGTGATAAAACTTAATCAACAGGTTTGTAACCGGGATAGCAACTAAAACTTGGCACAACCGGAGACCCTGTGGGACGAATAAATATGAAATGGAAACATTACACAAATGTTCTATTAGGTTTAACCAAATGTTCCATCAAAGTTCACCCAATTTTAAGACAAACGCATCGAATGACCCCAAACTGATATTAACCACTACAAGGTCAGAAGTAGTCCCCGATGTTACACAAGTGTTCCTGAGTGCTGTTTTCAATCTATGACCACATACTTTCGAGTTACAGGCCACTGCGAGACAACTACACCAAATGGCCTCGCAATTACTATATGTTTTATACTACTACTGCCCCGCATACCCCCGGGGCCCCCCCGTTTCGCTCTATGAAAAGCCTTCCCTGAGTGGCAGGTCATTGTCGGACAAGTACAACGAATGACCTCATAATGACCTTAAACAGTACAATAGCAAAGGTTGGACTCAGGGACACTAGGAACACATATATAGGCCACTGATTGTGTGTTACTAATGTCCCATGTCCCAAATATCAACCCGTTTCACCCTAAGGCTAGCCGCTTTCGAGTCACATGCTATTTGGGGAAGAATTGAATGACCCAAAATGATCTTGAACACTACAAGGTCAAAAGCGTCCCATGTATGTAACTCCGAGTCCCCAATTTAACTCAGTTTCGCTCTACTACATGTATTACCCATTTCCATGATAGTTACAATTTTTAATTTTCCCATGGCAACAATGTGAATTTTTTATTTTTTTTATTTTGAAAATTAAAAATTCCAAGAAATAACTTATGGGATAATTTGGTGGGTTTATCTCGAAAAGGCCTGTAACTAAAAAATTAAGTGGTCGTAGAGCGAAACGGATTGAAATCCTTAGAGTTTGCTTGGAAGGCAGGGGCCCGATGGGGGGGGGGGGGTCGGATAGAGCATTGAACTTGTAGTGTTCAGATAATTTGTTTGTGTGTCTTTGGGGGGGGGGGGGGTGTATTTCGGTTCAATTTTCAAAAAAAAGAAAACCGTAAAGCGAAAAATAATTAAAAAATAAAAA
>JAAUYG010235989.1_pt1 | contig 10793 bp, 7 predicted proteins | sample 7278091 | NCBI WGS metagenome assembly JAAUYG01 (sample SAMN14350201, study PRJNA611818) | marine sediment metagenome | isolation source: surface marine sediment (0.6m) | place: French Polynesia: Moorea | collected 2018-08
CTGTGAATGAAAAAAGCTGGTAACCAATACAGCTGTCACTCCACCAGAAATGTCACACAACTTTCACTGAACCACAATCTAATATTGGTACAGTAGGACCTGCAACCAAATACATGTACAGTGAAACATTAGTTGCCAGCACTATATGTAGTTTCATTATTTTCCAATACAAAACTTGAACATGTTCAAGCAACGGCAGTGTCAGAATTTTGGGCAGTGTCACATTTGCACGCAAAACTGAGTTTCCAATGTACATTATAACAAAAGGTTCTAAGCTTGTGATTGGTTGGCTTACTGTTGTAACCATGGTAATATCTCCACACTCGCCGCCGTAGCCGTGACACCATGGGCAGTGTTGGACAGCAGATGTACAGTAGATCCATCCTGGGCCCACACAGGATGACAAGCCAGGCAAAGCCCAATCCAGCTAGCCACAGCTTCAACATGGGACACCCCAAGACATCCACCCTCAATGTCTCCAGATCAAGCCTTAACAGTGCATTCTGGATCTCTGATTAACTAGTAGAACGTTAGTCATAACCCGCAACATGTACATGCTGTAGGCCTAGGATGATAAGGTTCATATCCCAGCCTACGATGATGTTGCTGACAACAACATGGCGGTGATCGTCGGCTGTGACAAGCTGGTACCCTCTTGTGAAATATTGACTGCTGGCAGTTCAAACCGCACACAAGAGCCACAAGCAGCAGTCTACTAGATCATCTGTAGATCATGCTTTAAGAAGTGAATTTAATCCTGTAGGTAAACTGTACACAAAGCTCTAGCGTTTTTCTCAATTGTAGAGGCCAGATCTCTCTGCATACTACAATCAGAAGAGAGTGTCGCTCATGGCAATTATTTCAGTAAAAAGTGGCAGCACGATCATCCCGCACAAATGGATGTACCAGCACTTGCCTTCAAAATGACACAGTATTGATTGTGCACAGAAATTGATTTTTAAGGAGTTGGTTTCATTGTAAAGCCTACCCACACAGCAAAGCCATGATGATGTCGATCGTCTAAAGTGCACTGCCCAACAATCTACTGCCAGGGCCCCCATCTGTTGCATAGGGTAATACTTGCCCAGTGTAGGCTGATATAGTTGAACAGATACCGATCTTGGTGATGCTGCTGTTGCCTTTCGAAAACGGTGGATGAAAACTTGCCATCATTGATTTGCACTTGCGACAACACAACAGGTGGAATGACTTCATCATCGAAGTTCAATTTCTGTACAGGCATGAAAACCCGGTCTCTAGACATTTAGCTAATGTAGCTGCACACTTCTGACCAGAAAGATTTACAGAGGTATCGATTGCCTGGGTATGGTTCGCTACAACTGGAGGTTGCACGACATACCACCAGATGGCAGGCAGAGATCATTCCGATGTTCAGCCAGTCGAAAGACGCCCCAATGAGTCACAGATTATGGACGTTAAAAGTTAAAGGTTGCTAGATGGCAAGATATTATGATCCAGTACTGTAAATTCATTAATGTTTGTGGGGATTAATGTTTGCATTTTTGAGACAATAATACTACGTTTGCAAGGATTAATATCCGTGGGTAGCTCAGGCCTTGTTAATTTTCTAGGCAAATGAATTATGTTCGCTGGTATTTATTTTTACGATCTAAAGATGAATGCGAAATTTGACAAATATATCCCTCAGAAAGATTAATGAATTTACACTAATTCAGTTAATACCTTGTAATATGCAATAGCAAATACCTTGTGATTAATTCATTGTGTGAAGGGCGAAAAGCAATATTTTTAAACACTGGAAAAGGTTGTATCATGGTATGCATATTTGAAGTCACAACAATAATCACTCAGACCAAGCTTGTCAACCAAACTCTGGTTGCAATGACAAAATAGGGCATTTATACTACAATGGACCCTCAGAATGAAGACGTCCCATGGGAGTGTTATAAACTCGCCCTAATTGTGAGGTGGTCTTATTTTTGAGAGAACCAAACATTGAAATGGGACTTTTGGTACTAGTAGGAAGCGGTGTTGATTACTACCCGGTGTTAATTCTGAGGGGGTCACAAAGTGTGATTTCACTGTATCCTCTATCACTGCAGTGAGGGAATTTTTTGAAAGTTTTAAACCATTTGTACAACCAGAAGAAAATTGTCACCTCCCATCGCCAGATTGTCACTCTGTCATCGGTACTCACTGTGACTAGTTGTGCTGTCGTTGGCGCTGTGGTTGATGGCGGTCTGGCTCTGTTGTAAGGTTTTTCGCGCTTGTTTTTCGAGGCTGCTGTGCTGTTTGGCCAGCTGTTCTACCATCTCCTCCAGGCGGAGGCGCTGCTCGTGTTCATGTTGCAGCATCTTCTGCCAGCGTTTCCCCTGGCTCTGGGATAGGTCAAGGTAGTCATGGCAAGCCTGGGGGATGGGGGAGGGGGAGAAAACCACAATTGCTATGTACATGATGCATAACATATGGGTACTAGTATTCCATAATATTAATATGGTGAACTTTTTTAAGTATCATGCTTGGCCATGTCGGGTACGACATGTACCATAGCTTTGCTACTAGTACATGTAGTAGATGGAATCTTTTAACCGGTTTCTTAAAAACTCCTAAGCCCACTAACGGTAGTTACCGGTATTTTGAGCATGGAAAAGACAATGGTTGCCAAGGTAATCAGTAAACTAGAACATGTTGAATAAGCCAATTTCCAGACTTAATATTGTTTCTGGGAACAATCTCTCTGACTCGAGTTAGGTGTAGTAACCTAACCATGCCTAACCACAGCTAGTCCACTCTGGTATCGCCAAGGAACACTAAGGATGTAGGAAGTCTTTGTGTATAAGTTGTATCATCATTTGCTACACAAACCAAACCTCCCTCTTTTCGTTGCTAGTCAATACCCATGATAACTGAATAAACCAGCTAGCAACAAGGTGGCTTGCTGTTAAACTGTTTGTAAATTGTAAAACTATCAGTCCTAAAGTATTGCAATACACAAGTATATATGTGAAATTTCACACACAAATCTAATAACTTCACAAAACTGCATACAAGAATACTCACATTTATCATAGCATTTGACGTAATTCTGAAGAGAGTGGCCCGTTCGTTGACGGATTTTATTTTGGCCGAGACGTCCGCCGAGGAGTCGAGTTGTTCCAGCTCCCCTAGCGCCCTCTGGAGGGCAGCGCCATGTTTGGTGATCAAGTCGTTGCACGTGTTTAAGTCTTCGAGTTTAGCACTGAGGGTTCGAACTGTAGTCTGCAGCTCATTCTTGTCCACCTGTGCGGTCTCTACCTCCTCCTCCTCATCTGAAATGTCACAAGAAAATCAGGACTGATTTAGTAAGTACATATTAGACATCATGATCATGATTAGACATCATGATCATCAACAGTACTATATCTCACAGGATTGTGCCAGAAAAAGTAGTTCAAGTACAATGTCCGGTGGCCCTAATCAGGCTCACTGAGGAACTCTGGGATTGTGCATTTAAAATCAACAACTTCCGACAAGACCTCTGGGGACTAGCTGCATTAAGGTGACATTGCTAGTGAAGGGAGGAGCACGAAGGAGATGGCTTGGGTATTTGACGCTGTGGTCCATGTGTTGTCATGATACCTACTCAGTATAGTCATAAGCATGATACATTGATGTGATATAGACACTTTCCAAAGAAAGTTATTAATTCTTGAGAATAGGGCAACTTCAAACTCCCCCTTTGAACTATATATACCACACAGACTGTCAGTGGCGTAACTGGCTATCTGCACATAAGCACTGTGCCCATCATTTTGCTCCAAAATTTCTCAAAATGACCATAGAGCACCCCAAACCCCCCTCTAAAGAGCTCTGTGCTTACCAATTAAAACAAGCCAGTTACGCCCGACTGTGGTCTACAAGCAGTCATTCTTCCCACGGATGACTCGTGACTAGAACGCCCTCCACCAAAGTTGTGCAACTCAAACATCATCAGAAGCCTTTCAGACCAGCCTCCATCTGGATTGAGTCTCCTTTACATTGCGCCCCCTCCCATCGCCCTAGTACCAGAAGTGGGCTCTGCCACGTACCCCAACAGATACAAACAGACACAGCCGAAGAACTACAGTTCCTTGCTCATGTTGTACATGTTGTATACAGTAGTCCCTCTCTAATAAGGGCACCTTATTTGCCAAGACAGTCACACTGTGGCCACATTAGAGAGGTGGCCTAGCTGTGGTGGGAGGGAGAAATAAATACATCGATAGTAGTAGCAACAAAGATTTATGGCCACATTAGAGAGGGTGGCCTTTGGTGAAACTGACCACTAAGAGAGGAACCACTGTATTTATGTTGCCCTTCTCATTCTCAGTACACAACAGTACATGCATTTTAATAGTACAGCGGTCTCTCTATTAATGAAAGACACTTTCTGGAAAGGACTCCCCTCTATAAAGGACATAAATTTTTGGCACCATGAACCTGTGTACTATAATGCATGTGGTGCTCCTTCTCACCAAAAGAACGGAATTTTTTGGCAGAAGGGGTGTTAGAGGGGAACTACTGTACTAGCATAAAAATGTACTAGTACCTTTGGACTGTTGATCCATTCCCTCTATGTGCACACCACAAGGTTTCCTACAACAACTAGTTAACACAGATGTTACAATAACGCGGATGTATATGTAGGCAGCTGAATCAAACTCTGATGTTTCCATTGACCAACTGAGTTAATATCCAGCTCAATATCATCAGGATTATTGCGCATTTATGAAGGCGCACTGACGCAGTTGTAAGGGGTCCCATCCCTGGCTTTCCATATACCTACATGTATCCCCAACCTATCATCTGATCATTAAATCAAACTAATGGTATTTAAAATGGCCCCATCTGATTATCAGTTTTATCATGATATTCATAATCAATTTGGGGAAACTTTGGACACCCGGCTTTGTCTACAAATCCTGGGAGGGGGGGGGGGGGGGGGGATGTGAGGAACAAACCTTTGCACCTTCCTGAGACTGCCATTCTGATCAGATATCGCAGAGATAGCAGAAGACTTGCCAATCAAGCGAAAGGGCATAAATTACTGCAGAATTTTCAGTTTCCACCTTGCAGGTGTCAGGTGAATATTATGGAGAGCAGCAATCAAATTTCCTTGCAAGAAGGCAACATGGGAAGATTTTTTTTTAATTCAAAATTAGGACCACATTTTAAGACCAACGGGCCCTGAACCTGGCTTGTTTTAATTACCCCATCAGCATGATCACCAGTAAACTGGACTTTTGCATACTGTGTACACATTATCAGTCCAGTATACAGTACTGCACTAACTGTGGTACCATGTAACTGATTTTGTCTTTACCTTTAACTGCCTTGATCTCTCTTGCAATTTGTTCTTCGATCCACTGAACCTCCGACCTGGCAATGTCAGATTCGCTTTCCACTGACGGCAAACCTTGGCTAAGCGGAGGCTTAGACAGCAGGTTATAATCTTTGTTATCTGGTGTTGTGTCAATGTTACTACTACTACTACCAGAGGCACTACCATCACTGGGGCCATCACTGCTACCACTGTCTGTCTGCTCAGGATCTGCAGTATCACCATCGATGCTTATTCTATCACAGACGATATCATCACTGGCAGATATATTTCCCGGACCGTCAACGGAATCCCCTGGATCTTCTGAGTCCTCTTCATTGTCCTGCAGAGATCCAGATTTTGAAAGATCTTCCATATCACAGCCGGCATTGGAATCATCTTCCGGGGTTTGTTCCTGTAGTACATCCACGCTGTCATTGCTTTCGGGTTTGGTATTGCTTCCTTCTGATGCGATATCAGAACTTATTGCACAAGACGATTCCTCAGAGGATCCGGATTGCTGTGATGTATCCGTTACAACCACATCCGGAATCTGTGTAACGTTCAAATGCTTCATCTCATTTTCTATCTGACGGAGGAGGTCCTGGCTGACCACTGCCGAGGCTAGGGAGGCTGTAGTCCGTAATGCCTCATCCATGTTACACAACGAATCGTCAATTATTTCATACGAATCCACCACAGAACTGTCCACTTCCACAGAGCCATGCTCTTCGTCATTCATCCTGGACACGATCGAGGAAAGTTTGTTTTTTGCTTTTCTGGATATGTGATCCTCTGCTCAGAGTCACTTTTGGATTGACCGCTTTCGATGTCAGTTCAACGATTAAATCCAACAGATTCAGCCATATGAGTTCCTCCAAGCTGCTGACTTTGGCACACGAGGAGAGATTTCATACAACGTTAGCTCATGCTTAGAGGCATTTATAATATTTCCAAATGTACCGGGTACACCTGAACCTTCAGTTTACATACATTGATCCAGACCAAAATTAACTCTTTCAGCTGGAAAGCCTGCTATCAGCCTATCTCCACATTCTACTGTGAAGGAAAATGCAGCATATGTGTGTGCATACTACCGCTACTAAGTACAACTTCCATACCGTATCCTGAATGTCAAATCTCCTGTGGTCATAGTTTGTCGGGTGCAAATGCATATATTTCCTTATTGCGCTAATTAGAAGCCTAGGGCACCTCCAGGGTCACCAAATGAAATGTCCCAAACACATGTATCCTGCGTAGAGATATATACATATATATGGTAGGCCCCACCATCAGATACAGACTCCTGGGTGTTTGGTTAAACACACATCTCCCGCAGACACCCCAGGATATGTGTGATCTGGTGATCTTTCACAATACCCTCAGCTATACGCTCCTAGCTGAACCGATCAATAATGATATGCGCACATTGTCACTGCCAGCTGTCTGCTGGCCAAATCCCGCAGATGCTGCTGCTGCAGACAACCAACGAACCAAACGTACTGCAATGCAATGGCCAGACGTCCTTGCCTACGATTCCTCAGTGGTCTGCTGCCAAACTAATGTCTTATTTTTAGTAACATTAGCCTTGATAGGGCTTGGCAGATCCTAAATGGAAATCAGTGAGGTAGCTATTGACTGGGCAAAGCATCAGAATCCACTGTTGGACCTGTTCTATCTGCACTTTACAGCTGCTATATAAAGTCAGGTAGTAAAGCCACCAGTTCAGTATTGATCAGAACAGGCAGGCCCCAGCCTCTTTCTATATACTGCTAGTATCTCCTCTTCTGTCTCTCCACAGCTTGCCAGCCCAGCTTGATGATCACAGCTGCAGACTGAAGTATTTGGTCCTTACTAATCTCTCCAGAATGGTCTCTACCCCTTCGAGTACAAAATGGTGACGACTGAACACTTGAGCGGTTCGTTCTACAGCTGAATTTCTCTGCTGCGAAGCTGACTAATATACCGGTATGTCACACATTAGGATGTTTGGCCAAATTTGACTTCGAAATCCTTGCCCTGATATCCTTGCTGTGTCAGACTACCACTGCCAGCAGAAAGTAAACACAGGGTGAAGGCCCTCCTGCTTGTATATGGCTTAATGACCTGAGCAAAGGCACAGCGCCACAGCCTTATTATTATTATCCCTTTTGGCTTTAATCCAAGATCAGCACAAGGGATAAGGATAATCTCTTGTGACTTGATTAGTATTTGTCTTGGTTAGCAGTGTTATCCCCAGTCAGTACTGGTATTTTACTGAGTAAATGTATTTAAAGACACGCGCCAAGATGAGAAAGGCTTAATGGGTCAAAAGTTCACTTCAAGTCCAAAGACCACTTTGAGGCTAAAACCCAGGAATTGTGTACACAGTGGTAGACAATATGGGAGTTTTCTTTCCAGGCTGCTCCTTTGAGTCAATCAGTAAAATCCGGACACCATTAGACTATTGATCCCGAGAGAAATTCAGCTGCTGCCAACTGCATCGCATTATGTATCAAAACTTGACAGGCATGACTTAGTTTCCTACAGCGGCTCATAACACAATCTCATGCATTCAAAACACTAGACAATGAATGGATGTCAAGGAAAGCATATACAAAGCTGAAGACCAAAGTGAGTCAGTGGAGGCACAGTACCTATCAGCCAACCCATACTAGGGGTAAAACATGCCTGCAATGTATATCCCACTGCAAAAATTCCATCACTTTAGTAACAATCTTTGTGGAAAGCAAGCAATGCAAAACTCATGCAGTCATTCGGTCTATCAGACTGTCACTGAGGTGTGACTGGATGTACAAGTATGTCACCTAGTTCACAGTGCACTGGCCCGGAGCCAGATAGGAAAATCTTCACGCTGGGCTACTTTGTGCAGTCCTTGCGCATGCTGTATCAACAAGTACTCCTGTTCAACGCTAAACATTGCTAACACAGAATAATGGGTAACCTTATTTAAAGCTTTATGGCCTGCTTTCTGCCCTGGGATTTCTGTACCCACTTTTACCTTCTTTTCTTTTATGCGTTTGTGTAAATGGCTCAACTGCAACAATGACGCATCAGTTCCGATTAGATCACAATCAATTTGTGACCTATGTCTAAAGAAGAGGGTTGGTCGAACATGTAGCAAATCCCCATTGCCGCAAGTCAGTGTTTTGACATGCATGCGAGATGATATATAAAGTAAAACATCACAGCAGAAACACCCATCCTTCCACATACAAAATCGTGCATACATGTATATATGTATGGAGACAATTAAATTTAGCATTTCATATTGATATAACACCCTCATCCGATTATTACAGGTTCATTATTATCATCTACATATTATCATCTTTCTAACTAAATACGATATCAGGTATCATATTTGATTAGAAAGATGATAATATGTAGATGACAATAATGAACCGAGTGATCGCGTAATTTATAGTCATCATGCAATCATTAACTGCTGTTGGATGTGTAGCAATTATTTTGTTGTATGATTGCATTATGATTGCTGCTCTTGCAGACCGAACATCCACCACCACTGACTAATGCCGAAGTCAGACTGATGAAATGCCTCTATTTATGGCCCAGAAATAGATATGTATATGATATCGATGCCATGCAATATGAATTTTGAATTGTGCTACTTGTATGAATAAAGAAATATTAATATAAACCAACTTATGCATTGGATAGTGGCAACAGGATGAAAATCTAGATTCAAGTCCTATATCTTTGCAGATATAATTTGGTATAAATTAGAAAGAATATTATTCATTATATTAATGATGCTGAAGCATTTACACACTTGCAAGTTTAACCATTTGGACGCAGCTGGTGACTACAGTCGACTGCTGGAGGCAACTACAGTCACGCCGGTAAAAAACAGAAGAAAAAATTCTGCGCCTAAAGTCTTTAAATACTTGTATCATGTATCTTGTCATTAATTAATCTGGTGACAGCAATAAGTTAATACTGGTTAAAGTAATACCTTCTTTCCAATAAATATTTTATAAATCCTCCTGTAAGTGATTGGCAGTTCTCCTGGGCTATGGAGGTTTAAAATGTGCTGTCCCGAATTTACAATATTAGGGTATGGATGTCTTGCTAATGAAACCACAGCACGGTTTTGAGTTTGATCTAGATTGTCTGCTAGACTGGGAGCTCAGGACTGCTTATATTCAACTACCTAAGTCCACATCTGCAGCTGAACCAGGGCTGCAGTTTTCTGGAGAAAATACTCAAGTCTATTTTAAGTTGTGACTTGAGTCATCATCAATCTGAGAGCTGTGATTGGTTAAGAATTTGACTTAAGTCGAAACTTCCATTTGGATATTTTTGAGAACTCAAGCCCCTGAATGGGCATTCAGGGTATGTGATAGGACTAACAAGAGAGGGCGCTACATTCACTGTGCGGTGCCCCAAATCTTGTTAGACCTGACCTAAAGTTGACTGCGCTGTCAGTTACATTTAGGGGCCATATACATAAGAACATCTGCACAGAAACAGGGCATCTTGTCCATTAATGAAATTAAACAAAACCAGGTACTGGCATTCAGAATGAGTGCATCAATAATAAAATAAATCTTATGAGCCTTCGTGAATTTTGTGACCTGCTTCCATCAGTCACGACCCTCCAGTAGTGTTCTTGGCTGTTCTGGGCCCGATTTTTAGGAAATATTGCCCAGAAAAAGTCTAAAACCGGGCAGCAGCATGGAAACACAGCAGGTTATCTAGGTGATTAATTGAAGAAAATTTCATTTCTAAGATTTTTTTAATACTAACCATTTTTCAAGGTCCCCCTGCCCTTGATCAATTCTGAGAGAAGGATGAGCCTAAAGAGCTTTTACTTTATCCCTGGACGCTGCGATCCCTTCCCACTAATTAATTCCTGGCAAAATCTAACCAGATCCCATGGAGTTTGTCCTGGATTAGAAGATAAATCCTTTACCAAGCTGGACTGGATATATATCCAGGCACAGAGATTTCTCAGTGCCCTTGCGCTATTGGACACGATGGTCAGCAGGTCGCTGAACCACGACAGGCTCTCTCACAACCAATCACTCGCTACTAATAAGTCTGCCCGGGATGCCACTGGATTTCATTAATTAATCTTAAATAAATCTTCCTGGTTGCTTTCTTGGGGTGTGAGCATGGTGAGAGGTCGTTGATCAGACCAAAACAGTCAACTGGTTAATGTGAATGACTCTTGACAAGTCGAACATGACATCCTGTTGCAATGCTTGAGATTTTATTTACCTGCTAAAGAAACTAATTTGTTTGTATTTTGTTCTTGTATGAACATGTATTAAAAGGAGTGGAACCAGCGAATGCTGAGCCAGATTAATGATCAGTATTTACCTTTTTTTTGTGTGTGTGTGTGGGGGGGGGGGGGGGGGAAGGCCAAAAAACCAGCAAATTTAAACAAAAAATTTTTTAATAATTTTAAAAAAAACAAAATTACCTTGAAAAAAATTAAATTTTTACC
>JAAUYG010012195.1_pt1 | contig 10792 bp, 8 predicted proteins | sample 7278091 | NCBI WGS metagenome assembly JAAUYG01 (sample SAMN14350201, study PRJNA611818) | marine sediment metagenome | isolation source: surface marine sediment (0.6m) | place: French Polynesia: Moorea | collected 2018-08
CAGGTTGGAAACCTTTGGTTTACACCCCCTCCCCCTTTTCAGTCAGTCACCCCGTGACATGCCCCCTCCATGGATGTCACCCTCCCCCAAGAATGACGCCCCCCCCCCTCTCTGTTGTACGCGGTAGCGAAGTTGTAGTTTCTTGAATTTCCCACATTAAAATAGAGGTGATGTGTTTTACAGTAGATGTCAGCATGATATTTTTGGCCGCAGAGCATCTCAAGAAGATTCCCACTTGAATGGATCAGGCGCCACATTGTGTGGACTTCTTAATTTCGTGATGAATTTTGTGCGGTTACATTAGTGTTGCTTGTCGTCAAGCAATTTTGCAAAACATGACGACGAACTTTTAATTTGAATACATGAGGTTTACTTCCTGTCTTGTTTTGCGAGAAATGATGATTTTTCTTCGGTGGGGAAAAAAGAAGAAACCCTCGATTGGTCTTTTTGTAGTCAAGCTTTCCGCGCGAATTCAGATAGTGTCTTTTTCAGTATGTAGCATTGGTGTTTGCAGTGTGATTTGTTGCCACTCGTGCCCCAGTACCAGAGGAGCGAGTGTTCCGTCAGAGGCATAAATATGATTTAGGTCTGCCTCAGGGCAATAAGACGTGTAACCTTGATAGAAATGGTCTTTTCTCATGAAGGGCAAATGTTTCTGTGGGGACTTTCAGGGGGAAGGCCGCGGGAAGGGAAATGGCCTCTCTTTTGGGGATGAAAAATTTCCACAGATTGTGCATTTGGCTTCTCTCTTTGCAGATCACAAGAACAAATCTTCCGTTTCTTGCCTGAGGAATAATAGCTGCGTTTTTGACTCAAAAGTGTGAAATAAACTGAAGCAACTTTTTGCCAAAAGGCCAGTCAGTTGAGAAATGGTTTTATTTGGAGCAGTTGCAAGAAAATTGTGTCAATCCAGGTGACTTGCTATTTCTTCCAGATTTGTGTCAGTGTCCGATATTCTTCGTGAGCCAATTCCTTCAAAGGGAATTGGTATGCTTTCCCAGATTATCTGCGTGCCACCAGTAAAGAGGTTATTGTCCAAACAGATGGATGGAGGAGCTGTTTTGACAGATCTGTTTTATCAGATGCTGCATGCAGATACATCATGTCATCAAATGATGCCTGTGTCATCCTTGCGAAGATCGTATTTAGCCACGCGGCCAATTCGAGTCACCCTGAAGGGGTACGGATGGCCGCTAGGGCTCGACGCTGAGAAGCTCCCTTGTTACAAAAGATACTCCTCCTTGTCGTCTGCTAGGAACACAGTAATTCTGCAAAGATTCAGATATTTTCGCAGTTACTCGCGTGCGATCACGGTGTTGTGTGGTCTCATTTCCCCACACCATTCATTGCACAAACATTTCTGAACCCATCAAAATTGCAAAGTTGAAAGAAGGTGGGACAGTGGACAGAAAACACAAGGAATGCCAGCATTCGATCTTGATCGCTTCTTTGCCTGAAAGAAAAAGAACTGCGTTGACAGTTGCGCGAATATATTTGAAGGTCAGACCTTTGAGCTTAAAGAAGATCTTCAAGTTTGAACTTCTCTTGTTGGGACCATGTGCTTTTCTTCGGAAATGAGAAAAAAAAAAATCTCGGATTCTTGAAGGACAGTTTCTGTAGAAGGCACAACCTTCTTCCATGTTCGAAACAAGACTCCTTGATATCCGCGAAGGTAAACAGATTAAGCACCAAATTAATTAATGAAAGCTGTGAAAGTTACTTTCGTGGACATCAAATTGACATTTGACTGGAGAAGCTGCTGAAGTGATACTGCGGGACCTGTGCACCTTTTCTCGTGAATCCTGTGTAGTTAAACTTTTTCTTGCCTGTGGGACAACTAAACTTTTATTGTATGCTCGCAGAGTCACACGGTACACCTTGTGGTGGCAAAGGGTAAAACGGGCGAGCCTGTTTTGTTGTAGCAGTATCCTCTCCTTCACGAAAAAATCAAAAAGACTCAAAAACTGAATCTGGTCTTTTAGCTTTAAAGGGTAGGGTAGAAAAGGAAAATACAATGTCTTGACTTCCACACAAAGATTTTGCAAAAAAAAAGTGTTTTGGACAAATCTGTGCTTGGGGTGCTGCAGGAGATGAAAAAATGTCTGCGTGATGTCATGACCAAGAAACGCGATCATCATTGGTTCCTCTTTTGACGCAGCTATTTGGACCACCAATACCTATGCTTTGCCTCTGACCCTCTGAAGGTTTTGTAATCTGGTGGTGAATCAGAATGTCAGAAGTGTTTTGTGCGCCCGTTTTCTAAGATGATAGAGTCACGGGTAGCTGAGGTCAGACTGTTTGTGACCCATTTTGTGGTGGGGTTCTTGAGAGATGCCAACAAGTCCAGGGCATTTAATAGGCGGTAAGCTCTTCATTTTTACCCGTAAAAGGCCATGAACTTCAGAGAGTAAACCCTTCACATTGCAAGACATGCTTTCGAGGGTGCCACTTTTTGCTGTGCGTTTGAGGAAAAGGGGGTCACCAAATAATTTATAGGTCTAAATGTGGACGAATTGTCCTTCCCCTTTATTTTGCATAAAGAAAAAAAATTTGACCAACCAAGAAATTCAAGTTTTTCCTGCAAAATGACCGTTGAAGAAACCAGTTCTTTCTTTGAGACAAGTTTTAGTTTCTGAAAATGTGAAGTGAATAAAAATTCTCCTCTGAATGAAAACCTGCAAAAGAACGCAAATGAAAGTAACTTTTGGTCTTCATTTTGGCACAAAAGGCCTCAGTGTTGATTGACTTGATTTGCATGTTGCAGATCTTTCTGCGTCAAGGATGACATCCTTCACTTGATGCTCAGTGAAGTTTTACGCGCCATTCACTGATGCCCTGATTAGGAATTTATTGCCCCTGTGGAAGTGATCAAGTGAACTCGAGTGGTGCTTTCAGTGCCTTTGCAGGAGTCATTGAGAAGACAGCATCAGCATGTATGCACATCACGTCGCTAAAGACGGTATTTTGATGATGTCCTTTCCCATGTTGACTTGCTTTGAAACCCTAAGTGAATTATCAGGCCACAAAGTGCGTCAACTCTGGGAGGAGGAAACTGCTTTCCTTCCAGAAGGTGACACTGCCCCCCGTTCCCCATGCCTCCAGATGATGGGACAACACTGAACATGTTGTGTTTATTTTCCCGGATTGTTTGCTTTGAAACTTTCAGTTTCAGCAAAAATTTTTCCATCACATCCTGCAACCTGGAAAGCAATGTTGCTTTCTTTCTCGTTGACACCAATCATGAAATCAATTGACTGGGTCCATTTAACTCGGATGACGCTTTTCCTGATGGGCACTACCCACATGAAAGCCGCCTCAATATGGTGGAGAATCTCAACAATTGCTCCTCAATCGGCTATCAGTGTCTCGCATCAGAGCATCATGAACTGGGCCATCATCCTACACCTTGGGAGGTTGGCGCAGTTGTTTGCGGTTAGATGTCGTGGGGCTGTTTGACGCGAAGATCCCATCGCAGAAGGAGTGGTGACAATCTGAATTTTTTTTTTGGCTGAAATGAAAGGAAGTGTGTACAATCGTGTTTGTCAGTGTTTTCTTTTACCTTTTACTTTTGCTCTGTGTTTCAATTTTGGCTGGATAAACCGGAAAGAAGAGAGAAAAAAAGAGACAGTCCCCACCGTGCCGAGAGAAGAACCAACTAAATGTGTTCTGAGGTGGTGGTTGTGAGGAAACAGCTTTTGATATTGATTACACTTGTTCTCTTCATTGTTAATAAGTACAAGAGGAAGGCTTGTTTGGTCTGACAACCACTTCACAGATCATGTTTACCAAGACGAGGTGTGACAAGCATGGATTGTTTCAGTTTGTTATTTTTATCTTGTTCCTTCTTTCTTCACCAAAGAGCCTTAATAGGCCCTCTGGAGTATCTTTGCTTTGATTGAGACGCACAAAAATGAAAAGCCAGTCGTCGGGGAGTTTTTGGCGTTGGTGTCAGACCACACATTCTCGTTGCTGGAAGAAAGCACCCAACTTACCCACTTCCATTTACGGATACGGAGGTAATCAAATGGGATAAGAATCATTACGAATCCAGGAGTGTTCATTTACTCCAGATAATGCACTTTTGTTATGAATCTCAAAGAAGATTTCATTTCCAAAAAAATATGCAATTTATTTCCATTCGGGTGTCATTTTCTCTTTTGGAGAACTTTTTCTTCAGAAGCGGAGAAGTCTCACCGCAGCGTGTCTGCCCTTATTCCCTCCCAATGGCGCATTCATATCATTCCATATTAGTCACAATATCATAAGGGAAAGGTTGATTTGTTGACTGACACTTATTGATTCTTGCCCCGCAAAGTAATCATAAATTCACTTGCCAAGGATGCCCGATTATTGATGCTATTCCATAAGCTGTGATACTGCGGCATCTTCTGCTTGAGGCCTCAGATAGTTGCGGAATTCCAATGAGATTCATGAGCTGTTTGGCTTTGATCATTTCATGTGGAGCTTTTTTGACGTCGTGCATTGATAAGTTTGTTTCTTTGAAACGGTAGTGCCGTTGGTCTCTTAGACAATCAGATTTTTTGTTCCAAGTTTAACAGACCTTGGTTCCCTTTTTCCGATTAGTCAAGAAAGGTCCAACAGGAAAGTACCCCCAATGTATCCCAGCTTCCGTCGTGGTGAATGGGCGGTGGTGAGTGTGGTGTGCATCCGTGCTGGAGTTCCAACGGGAAGGGCGTCAGTTATGGTTGGCGGTGTTTTCCCCAAAGTGTGATCAAATCACCGGAATCATCACGCAAGTGCGTTCAGTCTGGTCAATTAGATTTTGTTTGATGCTTCAAGTGTGCTCCATGATGTGTAGGAGACAGGAAAACAGTTCCCGACGAAGACAGGATTATTTTCGTATCCACCACGCTGTCTCCTAGAATTTACTCAGGTTACAAATATTTCCCTATCTCGAACGCTGGGAAGCAATGTTCATGTGACAAAACGGCCCACGTCTTAATCCCTCCCCCCCCCCGGCAAGGTGCGAAGGCGTTGGGCCGCCTCATGGATAAGCAAAGACGTGTGCTGTTTTCGTCACGTCGCATTGTGTTGTGAGTTTGAAAGTGATTAATCTGTCCAAAAAACAGCGCTGTGTGATCAAGCAATTTATGAGGGGAGGGGAGGGGAGAGACAGCGTTCAACTTCCACTTCGCAAAAGGGAATCTATCTGGACTCGAAACAGTTGAATTCTCCTCATCTGCAGTGGTTTCACTCCTTGTTGCTCACGACAGCATGGATTGTCATTCTACTGAGCTTCCGTCTGTGTTTTCAATTTGACGACATCGAAGTTGACACAGAGTTGTCAAATATGAACAACAGAATGTTGTAAAGACCTATGCAATTTACATGTACACATGTCTCCCGTGATAGAGCAAATTGCCTGTTGTCGTTGAGAATCTGCCCATCTATCATCATTGTGCCACTGGCTTGATCTCTGCCTAATAACCATGTCTGCTTGTGCAGACATATTATTAATACGGATAATTTGGATATTGCGGAAAATTGTTTGTTGTGAAGGGCATTATGTTTGTGTAATAAATTTTTATGGCATCACTGTCACTATGACAGAATGGAAAATGTGTCTTCGACAAAGCCAACACAGAAATTTAGCTGTGAAATTTGTAATGACCCTACTTGGTGCCGGCGTTGTTCGCTTGTAGTTTTCCCCCATTAAAACCTGTCACATCCAGGAAACCCCCCCCCCCCCACGCACCAGATCGGTGCAACGAAACACAGGCAGAAGGCATCGATTTTTTTTTTCTGGATATTTGGTGCGACTGTTGAGACTTTCTTTGGTCATCCCTCCGGACCAGCGTTCCCGTCTCTCTCCCTGCCACCCGGACAAGAATTCCGCCAAACGTCTGCTTGGTGCAGAGACAGGTGTCTTTCAGGTCAGTCTGATTTGGTGCATTGAACTGGGGATGAGGGAACTCGCCGGATTGTCTCGCTGTACAGCAGAGGGCATTGTTGAGGCCTGTTAGCGCTGTCGTCCTTATGCCTCCCCTCTTCCGGTCAGTGTGTTCTGTTTTCTGATAAACGCCCTTGTTTTCGTTTGAGTGACATCTTCCACTGAAAGTGGAAAGGCGCAGGTTTATGACTCTTTTTACCTTTAACTGTTACAAATATTTTGCAGGTTGCGTGGAGTGCAAAGGAACCCGGTGTTGGACTACGCAAGGGATGAGTGACTGCGAGTTTCTTCTTTCTGATGATAAAGTGATCCGGGAGTGATTTTTCACCTGCCAGAGAAGAAAGGGCCCTCCTGCACAAACAGTATCTGCAGAATTCTAAACGTGAGGTAAGTAACACTTGATGCTAACTGTTGCCACTGCTGCCTGAACCACAGGTAAAATGTAGGAACAGATTGTGAATTGGTTCTGGATTAGAAGTTTTTTGCTCCTTGTTGCTTCACACAGATGTGAGTTTTGATAACAGGGCAGAACGTCAGTTTTTTCTGATCTTGTGAGAAGTTGACTGGATAATCTTTCTGCTGCAGCCATGGTGAATAAAAGTCACTTTAGTGGGGAGAATGTGGACCCAAAAATACCCAGTACAAAATAAATAAATAAATAAATAAAAAATAACAGGGGGCGGCCGGCCCTTACTAAGTTGGGCGTGGACTGATTTGCAAAATGCCAGAGAGACCTTTATTCGAGGCTCGATGGGTTTTGTTGGACTTTTCATTCCAACAACCGAAGCCGGAAAACAGAAGGCTTGAATTCTTCTATGCCAGACGCACCACGATTGCACCACTTTTGGCAGCCGGTGCGTTGTGAACAAAACAGGCAATTCGAAATTTAGAATTTAGATTTTCTTCTTCTGGCAAAAGTTTCTTTTGTTGGGTTGATTTCTTCAGTTTCGAAAAGAGAAACAGGTCCATGTAGTACTTCCGCGTTGATGCGGCTTCTGGAAAACAACCTGGCGCACCGCTTGTCGGTCTTGAATTTATTTTGTGGCAGTGGAAAAGAACGGTAAATTTGAGAAAATTCTTTGAGAGGAAACTTATTTTTCTCAAAGAGCCCAACCTCATTGTCTGACAGGCAAATTTCTTTTTTTTTTCGGTTCATGGTCCAACTTACAACTGTTGTGATGAAAGAGTGAAAGTGGATGTTTTTTGAAAGTTCTTAGGACTCTTTTCTGCCGATTCTGTGAGTACTTACGTCAGAATCTGTAGAATTCTACATCGTTGGCATTTAGCAGATTGTTAAATGTTTCCTATTCACCGGTGAAAAACTCCCAGAAGAAAAAGCCCAGCTCCTGATAGGATCCATTCGCTGTGATCTCTATTACATTGCATTTACACGACAGGAAGTACAACCAATGCGTACACCTTGCAATTTGCTGAGTTTCGGCAAAGAGTATGAACACGAGACTCTTTGGTTCGGTTCCTATCGCTGAGTAAAAACTGTTTTCTTTTGGGAGTACCGATGTCCACCGTAGAAGTTCGTGGCAATGCTGAAACGTGACAAATGCTTTTGGCTGTGCAGGATTCATTGAAGGAAAAAAGGAAAGAGCATTAAAAGTGAACTGGACAATTTACAAGCGAAAGAGGGGATAAACTTCGTCCAAGGACTGTCTGTCATGGGTCAAGTCCAGTTTTGGCGGGTTTCATGCCACCAAAGGTCTTCTTGAGGCTCAAATTTCAAAAGTCATTTGCCCCAAACAAATTTGTGGCCTCTTTGGGAAGCGAATGAAAAACATAGAAAGGAATAAACAGGCACCACTCAAAATTCTCAACCACCTTTAACCCCCCGACAATATGTTGAATCGACTCCTGAGGTCCAAACAATCTGTACAAAAGAAATTTAACATTCCCAAGAGAGGAGATGAGATTTTGGATTTTCCAAAGTTTGTACTTGGGAGGGAAGTAGGCTGCAGAAAAGTTGATCGATTGCAAGGAGAAGTAGAAACAGCTGAAAAAGGTGGCAAATCGACAGGTAACTCTAGAGTCCCGGTCGTCTGGCAAGTATCAGCTGAAACACTGCGACCTCTCACCCGCAAACATAGCCGAGAAATATGCCAGCAGTTCCAGCCATGCCAAGAAAAATACCACTGTTCAGAAGAGGGAGGGGTCACTTGAATTTTTGCAAACCACTAGCTTTCAGCAACATGCCTTTCTTTGATTGACTGTGTTGTGTGAAAAAAAAAAAAAAAAAATAGTTTCAAATGCCCAAAATTCCCGTGGTCTGGGTTTTTCGGAAGGTGATGGGTCTAGGAGGTGGGGACATCTGTCGGCGGCAGCAACGGCAATGCCCTGTTGAAGTCATCTTCGAGTGTTCGTTCGTACCAGAGTACCCTTATCTTGAGCTGGTTCCCGAACACGCTGGATTCGTCTCAAAGTGCTGATTGCAAAAAGTTTGAAAAGGGGGTTGTTTCTCTCGCAGTTACATTTCTTGTGGTCATTAAAATGTGAACAACTTGTGGGTTGTGGCTCGTTCGTCTGGCGCGTCCCCGAGATAAAACATGAATTTGTGGATCAGGACAGATGGATCAACGCAAAGAACCCTTGTTCGTCGCATTTACTGCGCTGATGCAAAAAAGGCTCCTTTCCTTGGGCGACGTCCCGACGTCCATATTCGTTGCCGCATGATGTGAGATACTTTGACAATTGGCTCTTTTCGGCATTCTGGTTTGAATTTAGCGTTTCATTTTTTCATTATCCTCGTTGTGATCTTGGTTGGCATAAATTGATATCTCATATCCAGATGCACAGTTGAATTGGTTGTTATTGCATGACAAAATCTCTTTGTTTCGTGTTGGGTTTTGTTGTCAATTCAAAAACGTTTCTGTTATCATTGAGGCGGCAACTTTTCATTTGAACAGTGCAGATTGCTTGTGACAATATTTCACCACCACCTGCCCATTTGGTCTCGCCTTTGTTGCCGAAGTCAGTTTGTGGAGTCCTTTTACAGGAAACGAGCTTTTTGTTGCTCTCCCTCTGAAATATTACCCGCTGTTGCTTCCGACTGACGCTTTGCGCTCTCTGACTCAGGCTGTGACTAACTTTGTGGTTAATTTTATTCTGATGTCTTCTGGTTGGGGCTGAAACACACATTCTTTTTACTCGTGCACATTGTTTCAAGACTGAATGATACAACAGGTGTAAAGCAATTTCCTTTTGTGGCATCCTCTCTAGTTACAGCTTCTTTGGTGTGATATTCCTCTACTTTTTTGTCGGGAAACTCAGAAGTGTGAAGGAAGTGTGATCATTTGTGTCTCAGATGTGTGGTGGTGCTTGCTCAATCTGGGGTGGAGAGATGTTTAGCTTCCTGCGATGATGTCTAGGAAAGAATTATTTGGGTGCGTTCTGCAACTGACAGAAAGAAGGTCCGACCAAGAAAGAGAAACGGGCTGATGATCGAATCGGACGGAATCCGTTGAATCGGGATTGTCGGAATGTGCTCAATCTTGCTTCTGTCATCATTCAATTGAATCAGATTTGTGTGACATTTTAAGATGCCGTTTAATTTGATATTCTTTGTGGTCCAATTTGGAAGCAAAGGGACTGATTTGTGACGGAACGAACCGTTCTTTGGAGTCTTCGCCAAACAAAACTCTTGGATAATGCCACAGATGAAATATGTCAGCCTGAAGTCCACACAATGCCGTATTTGTTAGTATGAACCTAATTCAAGGGATTTTTTGCGCCCAGTGAAAACAACTTTTTAACATTGGCAGGAGAAGATGTTTATGATACACATTTTTGTTAACACCTGCCCAACAAAGTATGGCTTTGTTCAGCGGGATAGAGCTCTCAAAGCTCCAAATCCAATTCAAACTTTTTCTACCTAAAGTGCGCTCTGTCTTTCTATGGAAACATTTGCCTTGCTGTAGAAGAAAGGTATTTTTGCCCCCCTTTTTCAACAATGACACTGAAGACCCGACTGTTTTCCTGTGTCACTGTGTCTAAACTCAGTGTGTTTTCACCTCTGCGGGCTGCTGTCTCTTTGTGTGCTTCGAAGTTTACCTTGTGCCCACTTTCACGGGCCTGAAAAATGACAATTAATTTTCCTTTGTCACATCAACTTTTTCATTGCCCCGTGCCGCAAATCATTTGAAATGACAAACTGTTTCGATACGGAATTGTCATTTTGGATTTGTAAAGCTCAGTTGGGAAACATCTTGGCGCACAAATTGTAGGTTTCCTCAAAGGAATTGAGTTTTCTTCCCGACATCTCAACAGTGAAGTTGAGGTCGACTGGCTTGAACTTGAAATTTCGACGGTATTTTTGTCCCGAGGTCAAGTCAATCCTGTCGCATTCTCATCTGAAAACTTTGAAACGGAGGAGATTACGGTGGTGTTGATACTCACCATTCTAACTCAAAGGAGGGGGAGCAGGGACAAGGGGAAGACGCCAGAAAACGGAAGCACGGAAATACATTTTTCTCGTCGAATAGTGTTCCCAAGCACATGGTCCAGCAGTGGGAGGTAAACAAGTCACTTTTGGACCTGAAGGGGGGTGGGTATTGAAGATTTCAATGGGCCGGCACGGGGGTGTCTGGGAAGACTCCACAACTGTCTTGTTTTCTTTCCTTGTTGTTGACGTGAAGAGGGTTGTTGAAATTCTCGTGGGAAGTGTAGAATTTCAACGGTGGAGAACTGTTCTGTTCCAAATCAACCTATTTTGTTGTTGTTTTTTTATTTTATTTTTTTTTTTTTTTTTTTTTTTGCTTTTATTTGAGGAACTCAACATTGAAGTTCCCCAAATAAAAGCAAAAAAAAAAAAAAAAAAAAAAGAAAAGAAAAAAACAACAACAAAATAGGTTTATTTGGAACAGAAAAGTTCTCCAC
>JAAUYG010171925.1_pt1 | contig 10790 bp, 7 predicted proteins | sample 7278091 | NCBI WGS metagenome assembly JAAUYG01 (sample SAMN14350201, study PRJNA611818) | marine sediment metagenome | isolation source: surface marine sediment (0.6m) | place: French Polynesia: Moorea | collected 2018-08
ATTTTGGGTGGGTACAGCCTAGGAGGCTCTGCTGTCGACCTGCGGGTCTAGAACAAACAGAACTTAAAATGGCACCATGTATATTGAACCTGTTCTAACCCCGAATAAACTGTCTATCTATCTATCTATCTACACACACAGCTGTTTGCACATCTTTCACTCAGCTATAGTAGGTATTTCACGAGGTATATACTTCCTAAACAAGATACTATCTTTTGCAAGGTAACCCACACAGGTATCTTGTCTGCCTCCTCAACTGACAGTGACTTGTTATGTCTGAAATAACGCGCTCTGAACAGAGCTGATATATTAAAGCACTAGCCTTATCTCACATACATACCAAATCAGCTCTTATGCTGTTATCTCACATACACACCAACGCAGTACGTTATCTCACATACATACCACTGCAATGCACATGGCCATGCTTTAGTAGGGAAGCAATGCTATTCGTGTTGATCAAGGTGATGTCGTAGTTACCAACTGTAATATCGTTGTTTAGTGCCAGTTACAGTTTGCGAACTTTCAACATGAGTAAGACTTAGTTCCTTGCTTGGTCTCTTTACTTCTCAAACCGCAGTTAGGGTCGACCTAACACAACTAGGTGAGTTAAGTTTTACGAGCAATATTCAGAGACAGTCACGAGTAATCCGCTGCCCTACACCAGAACTATTGCCTGAGTATTGAGCAATTACTCCTTAAAAAAATACGACAGTCACCACCTGTTTCAGTTGCCACTTTGCACTATGCAACCAATACCTGAATGACATGCTTGAAGATACCTGGTTAAATATGTCGGATAGCGAATTGGCATCTGTGAAAAGATAATGTGTTGCATTTGGATACTGGATAATAATTGGATGCCGTACAATCGGCATTTGTCCAAAAATAATGGAAGACGTGGCTTATCGTGCAATGCAAGCTATGTACAGGACCTGGTACCGGGTCACAAATGAACAACTTACATTGTGCAGAACCGACCACCAATCCTGTAAACATACCAAAGATATTAACATGAATTGTACATTTCCTAGAATTCGATGCAGAATTTCTGTGCAATTGTCTTCATGCGTTGGCTGTAGAGTTCTACATTTATTTTGCAAATTGCTTGCATGTATCCATTCCTATAAGAGAGGAGGTGTAGTACCAGAAATTTGCATCACACTATCCAGTCATATATAGCACGTCTGATAGAAGGCGCGTGCATGACCTTTCAACAATTGCATATTTCTATTGTTCAGCATATTAATGGCTCAAATATATAATTTGTATCGTGCAATTTTTAGCTGTTTTATTTTGCAGAAATATTCCAAAGTAATTTAGAATATTTCGTGCTTTTTTCTAAGTTCGAGAGTCACCGTGAAGTAGCTCGAGTGAAGCGAAAGGTGCTTTATAGGTGCTCGATCAGTAGAGGGGAATAAGCTGTTTGGGAAGAGATAACAATTCAATCTGCACGCCCTCTTTTCAAAAAAAAAAAAAAATAAACATCTTTGCTGAAGGACATATGATGCCCCCATTGTCCCATGATATAAAACTCTATAAGAACTATATCTGATTTCTGAGCTTCAGTTAGCTTTTACCAGAGGGTAACTTCACGTCGGCACCCTTGGCAATTTATGGCATAACACATCATACGTAAAGCCTACATCTACATCACTTACCAAAAGTTATTAAAAAACATGTGGTCCTAAGTGGTACATTTTGGTGAATTTTGACTTGGCCCTGACTTATATGGGATATGGTTGTCCGGCTGCTTTACTGCTGAAAACAGCCTAGCCCGGACTAACCACGTCCAGCCATTTTTAAGATAATACATAAAGATAATATGAAAATATTTTTAACGTGTTTGAACTTGGGGAAGAAAGTGGAAAGTCACTGTGGCTAACCGCATCGTCATTGCCTCTGCAGCACGGCTGATCTCGTGATGAGTGCAGACCAGAAAATGGCATTTCATTGCATATCACTGCTTAATCATGGTTTGGCTTCATTGGAAGGCTGGTGTAACTCTCTGTACAATTGTTTACTGTTCTGAAGGTACTTCGATCTGTATTACACAGCTCGACAATGAGACGGTCATAACGCACAAGCTGAGGTGTCCTTGCAATTCAATAATGCAGCCAGATGTTTGGTACCCACCTCCTTCTTGTTCTTGTTCTTGTTCTTCTTGTCTTTCTTGTTCTTCTTCTCTTCTTTTTCTTTTTCTTGTTATTCTTCTTGTTCTTCTTCTTTTTCTTGTTGTTCTTGTTCTTTATGTTCTTCATATCTTCTTCTTCTTCTTCTTCTCTCAGTAAGAATATGTTGGATCTGTATCAGTTGGCTCTGTTGGTGTTGGATAATGAAGATGAGAGCATCACGTTTCATGCTTATATCCCTTGACATCTAGAATGCAAGTGCGAGATCTGAGAAAACGGTATTTACGGTATTTAGTTATATGCTGCATATCAAACGTGATGCAGAAATGATTAAGCAGTGATGGGTCGTATTTAAACTTGTTCCAACCGTCGTGTAACAGGCTTAGGTAGTGCATACATAGTGCATAGTGCGCAATCAATTTGTCAGTGATAAACCACTAAACACATGCTATTTCAGGTGATACCAACCAATCTGATGACCGGGCACTGAACAGGACAGACCAATTCTTCACACCTTTCTCAAATGTTAATACACTGATTTATAGCCTATGTGTTCATGTGTGTTGCACATCTTTATCACATGCGCTGCCTGTGGTTGCCCGGAGATAAAAAAGAACATTTTAAAACGCATCATACTACGTCTATAAATCTACTGTTTCTCATGTTAAGCTCGATATCAACGCTAAGAACATCGTCTGCTTTATGGGAGACCAGTTTTTTGGCGACTTGTGGCCGTGATAAAGCCATAAAGTGCTGTGCAATCTACCTTTAAGTACGTTTTCTACAGACACTAAATCACACAATCCAATGTACACTGTTTTCAGGCAATATATTGTTTCCATCATTGTCATTACTTACTTCATTCTGTGGCTCCCTATTAATTTTTCTAGCAATAGCTCCGGCCACAACACACTATGAATATAGTTCTGATTCATGAACTGACATTTTACAAGTCGCATCTATCACAATTTTTGGAACTGTGACCAGAAATATGTGTACCTGTCCACCAACAATATGTGTGTAGAAGTGTGTGTACACCCTCAATAGGTAGTTTGTCTACAATACGAACTGCCAGATAAAGTCACATATTTTGATTTCACACACACCTTTTGTAACGTCTATGACTGAGAACCTGTATCTCCAATACACTCAACCACCATACTCTTGCGCATATCTCTGCTCTGAGAACACTTTTTATTCACCATGACCGTCTGTGTTGCGCCCATGTCCCTCAGTATAATCACTGCTTTCTCAGAGAGAAAACTCTTAAACACAACACTTTTAAACTATTCAACGGATTTAGAAACTATATATATTTTGGTCCGGCAATAGCTAGTGCGTTCAGAAAAGTTACGGCAAATGCGCCACCAATTGCAAACCCCAATGTGTTGTTGAGTAAGTCTGCAGACAAATACGCTTTTCCATTATGAGTTCCTCCATCCATTCTCATGGGCTTTGCCGGCACTGAAAATCCTGTTCCGTGAGAAATAACAGCGATAAAATAACAGTGGGGGGCCATATGGCAATAGTACACATTCTATGTGGGTTTTTTTTTTTGCAGTCTATTGGTGAAACACGGACGAGTTTCAGGAATGAGAGGTAAGCTGTTGACATTAGAGACAAAAATCAACAAAAACAAGACAACACCCATAGCAAGTGCAATAAATAAGAAGCCATACAGTGCGGATACAGTGGTCCCTCTCTTAGTGGCCACTCTAAACAGAGGCCACCCTCTCATATGCCACAAAAGCAATACTACTATCAATGTGTTTACATCTCCTCTCTAATGTGGCCACACTTTCATGGCATATTAGGTGCCTTTATTGGAGAGGGACTACTATAGTTCAAGGTGCATTGATGGTGATGTTGTAAAATTTACAAATTAAATATACATATACCCAATTACACAATATACTTGACTTCCTTCATACAAAAAAATGTATTTAGTTGAGTGCCAGCAAGCACTCCATATATATGAAATTTCTTGCTTTACTTGATTTATGGCATTAGGTAATTATTTCCAGATTTATGATTTGTTGTTGATACTGCTACATAGACTGAAAACACCCTGCTTCAGTTTTGGGGGAATAAGTTTGGTTATGAGTTGTGCATCAGACAAAGAAAACTCAAGCACATCAGCTGTAAAATGGAGCTAAAAACTGTTGATCCGCATGCTCAATTGGTCAACTATTGCTCAACTATTGCACGTAATACCTGCCTTATTAACTTGGAAAAGGACTCCATGCAAGACATAATGGCTAGCAATGGACACCCCCCCCCAACATCCTACATTTGGCGTCAATGTATCCCAGTCCACTGATAATATTGATATGGTGCAGTACTGAATGGACCTTGCAATAGACATTGGTGCCAGCTAATATCCTGTACTTGTAGCATGCGTTGCATACCACAAACTTAATATCACATATATACCATTTATTTAACGTCAGTTCTGCCTTAAAGAGCCACGAAAATAACTCTCGTTTCGTCCAATAGTAAATGCAATAAAATAACCCTTTCTTACAGCGATTTGAGGCCCGTATAATGCTAAAAATGAGTGACATCGGACAACAGGTGCTCGACCATCAATTTCTGCCGCCCCTACAGACATCGATGTTACTCCTACCGGGATATCTCCTGTTGAAATGATACCTACACTAGATGTTCGATGGATGTAATATTTAATGGACAAGTACTGTGCTTTGCCTGGGTTGCAAAGAAACTTTTTCTCAAGCCAATTATTGTCTACCATTGCTCACAAATAGACTTCGTTGCCTTACCTGTAGAATGTGCGGCATTGCCATAGACTGCGATATGGTCCCCCACCATGAAATCCCGATTACATATGATGTGGAAGCAAGGATATTCTATAAGGTCAGTGATTGGACAGCCTGTTTGACGTTATTTTCTGGAGAAAAACATATATGACATACACCATGGCATTAACGTCCTTTGACCATAGCATGCAAAATGACAGGATACCTGAATGTTTTATATTGGCAAGCCATAACCACCACCAAAACTACAAAAAATGTATTAATCACTCTGCAATTACAACTCGCCTAAACCGATGTGACAGGAATCAAAGTGTATATGCCATATATACATGAAAGACATGACACATCATATGATAAGGTAACTATAACTTACATTTGTTAATACACGACAGAAAATTTAAGTCTTACGTTTCAATGACCTTAACTAGTATGACGGCCAGTAATAATCCGTGGCTTCTTTTTTCAATCGGAAAACGAGTTCTTCAACTGAAGACGACTAAGAAAGTCAATTAAAAACAAAATATTTTTATAGAAACGGAATGGTACATTACGAAATGGTTTACCAGAAAAATACAATAACAATGCAGTTTACACACATGGCACACAAATAGTACATCAAATTATACACACTGCACAGTTGCATATAAAGCCGATCACGGTATTACATAATAAATATCAGATTATATGTAAGAAGATAATCAAGAGGCAACCGGTGAGGCAATATTTTCGTTGAACGATTAGACATAGTTCTTGAATTTTCAGATCCTCTGCATAAAATGTGCCCTAGAATGGCTTCTCGGCTAGAAGGGGTTTTCCTTCACGGCCCAGATGAAGGCAGCCCAATTGAATAAATTAGCCACTGTGTTTCATTCACAGAAGATACCATACCAGCCAGTCTTGATGGCTTTTTGGTGTCTGCGTCGTCACGCTGGAATCCCAAGTATTCTGTAATTTTAACTACTCCAATTCTGCATCAACACAACTGTCAGTTGCGGATCAGTAAATATATGTTTTAACCACAGAAACGGCCATTTCTGATAATAACAGTTCGACAAAGCTTCGTTATTTAAACTGCAACATCTGAATATAACTTACCGCTACAGTTTAACTACAGCACATATTAGCTGATTCAACTTAGACAATTAACTCTTAACACAGGTAAAAGGAATTCTGTCACAATATCATGCATACACTAGTGATCCCCGTAACGCTCTGTAGCATGGTACAGCAATGGCGTCCTGTATATCAAGACTATATAATATTATCCCCATTCTTCATCTCCTTATATACTGCTGTCACGGAGGTATTTAATTATTTTTACTAGTCAACGTTTCACAATATTGCATCTGCGTTCCTAAAAAAAAAACCATCATAAATAAGCACGAGAAATCGCCAATGAACTTAACCCATTGGTACATAGATATAATTTTTCACTATTGAAAAGTAATGAAATTCACGTACATATAACACTGTGCCACCGTTTTGGATATTTTTTAAAATTAATGGACAGTAGTTAGCAGAATATGCCATATGACGATTTAACTATAATTGATATTCGTTATTTTTAACAGGAAAAGTTTTATTCCGGCTAACTACTTCAAATTCAATCCGGTGCGATGTAGTGGCAATGTTAAACTACCACATAGAGACTTACTACCTTCTCGCCATTGGGAGGATTAGACGCGTCAGTGTCTGTCAACAGGTTGCTTCAGTATTGGCTGTGGATAATATGACCTAAACCACTGAGCTGTGGATAGCAAACATGCATTAACAACACCAAACAGATATGAGGCGCTTTAACATATCACTGTTCCTGAGAGGGTTTGCTCGAAAAATGCTAGTGGTGTTGACTATGGCGAACGTTTTGATATTTCTTCGAATGCATTCGTTGAGTAGGGGCGGAATACATGAAATAGGCATCAAGAAGAAAATAGCATCATCATCAGACATCATTCTGGTGGATTTTCCTAAAAACACTGGACCTAAATCCGCAAGTAAATGGTATGCAAGAATAGCTGATGACACACGAATTCCTATGGAACACGATACAGAGACGAAAAACAATGGTAAGGAAAACTTTTGTCATTGACAAAATGCAACAATAACAGTATCACTTGTTTAATATTTACTGCTGAATGTGGTTGCATTGACATCATTACATATTCTTCATATTCTTCTTATAACGTTAAAATTCTGCTAAAACCTACATTTGCTGGAAGATTCTGGGAGATACTGGGAGCCATACTAAAATATAGGTATGTTGTGAAATATATATGTAGTGAAATATATTATTATGTAGCAAAATATATCATTGTATTATGTAAAAGATTGATCATATGAAACAGAAATTGTAATACAGGAACCCTAAAATTCTAATAGCGAAAAAGAGATCTGCCAAAATCATATAAATTACACAGTTTTAGGTTCATTCACTATGGTTACCATGCAGATCACACGTACAACTTATACTTAATCATTGTTGATTTGCTTTTCTAATCAGATACTTTTACTTGTCTTTAATTCGCCAAGATCATCCAAAGCAAAGGCCTGAAGAATTAGCCACACGTTTGTGCACACAAAAGGAGCGGCTGGCCCACATGAGACAAGTTTGTTCAGACAGTCGATCTTCCATCAGTTTTAGCCAGTTAAAGCCGGCCACTCGCATTTTGGCAGATGACAATCACGGTATCCTATACTGCTGGATGTCCAAGGTAGCATGTACGTCTTTCAAGATGCTCTTCCTCCGTGCATCGGGAAAGGCACCGCGGAATCTTGCCAGAGCCAATGTACACAATATTCCGCTGTTGGCTTCTAGCAATCTCCCGCTATTTTACCGGCTTAATGTCGAGGAACAGGAACAAAGAATTCGAGACTATTTCTCTTTCATGAACGTGAGACATCCTTTCGAACGTTTGATCTCTGTATACAAAGACAAAATTCTTCAGTTGGATACCGATCTGCCGATGATAGTCGTGAACGTGTTAAAGAAACGTCGTCCGGTTGTATTCAAAGATCCCCAAATGAACCTAAGTTTGCATGCAAACAAACGTGAGTTTGCCCGCTATGCTCGACAAAAACACACTCCAACGTTTAAGGAATTCGCTGAATGGTTCGCACTTGCAAACATTTCTAATGACCACTGGCGGACTGTCCAGGCATCTTGTCATCCCTGCTCAATGGACTGGAACGCCGTCTTAAGGATAGAGACCATGCAAAGCAACAGTTCAGTTGTATTATCCAAATTAGCATCGGATTTAGAAAACTTGACCCAAGTCCCTGTTAAGCATTCAAATCAGGCTTTGACTGATAGACAAACTGCATTTTCGCATACCTATAAAATTCTTGTAAACTATACAGATGTAGCGGCATGGGCTACAAGTAAAATTCTTGATTATTATGAAATGGATATGGATATGTTCGGATACAAATGGGATGATCAGACCCATACAGCCTTTTGCTCTATAGAAACAAAAGACGGATATTGTTGCTAGTAAACAAATATAACCAGCAGTAGATGAAATAGCAATTTTCTCTTTACTTTTTTTTCATTTGTATGCCAAGCGTATGAGCAAATGGTACATTTTTTATGGGCCATGGCATCAGAGCAAAACAAGATGCCCATGGACACTCTGTTACACAGTAGACAGTAGTAAGTATAAAAAACGTAAATTTTGTACAAATCTTCCCTGGCAGTCAATATTAAGCGCAATCACCATTTTGAGAAAGTGACTTTTGATGTTATTCGCATGTGAGCATGACCTTAGTTATGTCATGTGGCGTGAATTATGTATTGTGTTATTTGTGTTTGGCAATCCACAGTTTGCTTGCATAGAGGGACGGCGTATGAGTCAACACAGTCGTTGGACAAGCTGTTAGCAATGTTACTCTGGCTAACCAGGTATATTGCATTTGTCAGTTAACATGTTTGGCAGAAATTATATACAGAGAGCTCCTCAGGCTGTTGGAGAGTCCTATACGTACTGCTCAGCTGTTTTCCACTGCAAATAATTGATTTGCTCACTTTGTGACGACAGTGTCCGATAAATTTAATTAGTAGATTTGCTACTTTCACCATATTAGGCTAAATAGCATTGTATTCCATCTAATGTCAACTGTCTTTCAATAGTTTAATCGAATATCTGATATCCTATTAGTATCTATCATGTATTCCTGGTCTGATTTGGTTTTGGTGAATATTACAGAATATTATATTATTATGTATATCTAGTCTGTCTGTAACGCAAGAGTATTAAATGCTAATATTTATACTGCAGGTTCTTTTCGTCCTACTCCTTATGACTGGAGTACCGGAGTGGTGAAATAAACGTGTGAAACCAACTAGTTCCTGACCTACGCCCTGTTACAACTTTGACGCCAGACACGAGGCTTGCCCAGCAGACAAAGTATTTGGAGAAGCCGTAGAAAAGACTTCTAAGATTTCTATGTCCATTTCTATTACAATATGAGAGTTGATTCTACGTAAGTCTGTCTACATCGTTTCAACGCCCTTTCCCCAAACGTCATTTCTATGACCTGTTTTCAACGTCATTACTGCTTCCAGGTTTCAACGTCATATTCACGTCCAGGTTTCATCGTTATATCTACGTCCAGTTTTCAAGTTCATGTCTACGTCCTTTTTTCAATGTCTGATCTACATCGTGCTTTTAATGTTTTGTCTACTTCCTCATTTCAGCATTTTAAGATGTTTATTTTCTTCTTGTACCCAATCTAGTGTATCAATCTGATAATCAATCTGGTGTACCAGAATGCATAAAACAAAATGGGCGAATGCATTTAAATCATTTTGCTTGCATTTTTGTAACATTTATTCGCTATAAATAACTATATCCTTCTTATAGTGTAAATCCCCCAATGAGGTGACCTTAATAAACAGTCAACTGCACATGCGGGTTGTAATATATAATATAAGCACTATAACATGTCTATGACTTCCATTATGCATTGCTTGATATGATATACATTTGTACCATAAAGGAGCATGTAGTCCTTCCAATACTTCTTGTTGGCAAATTCAATAAGCCATAGTTACAATATACATTTTTGGCAGTTGATGCAGTAGAGCACAATTTATATCAAAATCATAAGTTCGCACAAACCACAAACGTAGTATTAGTTGTAACCGCTTCCAATTATGTAATCACGTTTACATACGTTCTAACATAATCTGCAGTAAAGAGACTAGTACTCCAAAGTTAAACTACCAATTATACTAACAAAGAGATGCACGTGGACTTTGACGGTTATGGCCCTCAACATGTATTTCAAAAGCAATATGTTAATTGCAGGTTTCACTGTCATTTGTGAATTTTAGTTATACTGCCATATATGACACATATATCTGCATACAAAAGGAATTCCATATTCTTGACAACACACTTGTATCATTTCATAATGACAGACACCACCCTATCAGGCAAGATCCTATTTCATCATCATCATCACCATGTTGAGATTATTTTGAAGCTCACTATCGGCTCTGTTTCAAAACTATAATCACATATCGATATTCTAGAACAGAGCTAATTTTGTTAAACATGACACTGTAACATGCCCACCTTTGCTCAGTCTCTAGATTAATCTTAACAATCACTAAATTAATCGTAACACACCGGACAGTTGACCGGGAACCAAAATCGTCCATCACGAGTATCAAAGGAACACATAGTCTGCATTTGTGGTCCCAGGAGTCTGCATGTAACATTCACTGTGATGTGAGACCAGACACAGCCATGCGCCTTTGCTGAGGCTGATGAACCTTTCCCATTTCTATAATAATAATGATAATAATAATAATAATAATAATAATAATAATAATAATAATAATAATAATAATAATAATAATAATAATAATAATAATAAA
>JAAUYG010220293.1_pt1 | contig 10790 bp, 10 predicted proteins | sample 7278091 | NCBI WGS metagenome assembly JAAUYG01 (sample SAMN14350201, study PRJNA611818) | marine sediment metagenome | isolation source: surface marine sediment (0.6m) | place: French Polynesia: Moorea | collected 2018-08
CTTTCAGGCTGGCGAAGTTAACCGTTTCCTTATGAAGACCCCGGTAGATATCGGTATACCGCTGCAGATAAAGGTCTGGCATGACAACTCTGGCAAAGGAAGTAAAGCGGGCTGGTTTCTGGCGAAGATGGTCGTAGTTGATATACGGACGAAAAAATGGTAAGGGATCCCTACAATTTAGAGCATTGAATGTTTGTGACACGCGTCTGTGATTATGTGCTAGCTTTTCTTGCCTTACATAATTCAAGCTTTAGTTGCTTATCCGCATGGTGTTTCTGCCAAATACAGAGGACCGAGTATCTGGTTTATGTTTCTAGAAACAAAGTTCTAAAACAAACATTGATGATTGAAAAGACAATGTTTAACAATGGGAATAATGGGGTTAGTTTGTTGTCCTCAGATTTAAAAGCTTAGTCATGTGCTATTTCCAAATTCTCTTGGGTTTGTTTGGAACTCAAACAAACTTTGGAGCGTGAGAGAAAAATGTAAAATTTTTATAATAATAATAACAACAACAACAACAACAACAACAACAACAACAACCTGTTCAACTTATATAATTCCATCTTAAGCGCACACTGGCCGGTTTTGTCTTCACAAGGTATCTGTTCATGTGTAATGACTGGCTGGCACTTGACGCTGGGAATGGAAAAATCCAAAGGAATCTCAAAGTGAGCACAAATTCTGAGGACGCGAACCCTGGTGTCTTGTTACAAGGGAATATAACCCGCAAGCTATTTGACGACCACATCTGGCTGTCTGTTGGATACAGACAGACCAAATCCAACTTCACCCGGGTGCAGAGGCTGGCGGTTTGCCTGGCAACGCTCTTTTTGGCTATGGTTATCAACGCAATGTGGTGAGGGCACTTTAATTCCCTTAATAACAACGTTACGATACCTTGATGTCGGTACCGGAAAAAAGAGGCATTGCGCATCCATTATAATATACAATGTATGTGTAATAGTTGCAATGGCTCTTTTGAATTAACGACTGGCAGATGCTCAGCTGATCTAGAAATGCGGCAGTAGAATTGTCACAAATGGCAGGGTAGCCATTGGGATAAACAGGTAGAAAACCATACTCTTGAGTAAGCAAATCTATATTACATGTACACACTGTGGCTGTAAGGGTATGTGGACCAACGTAAGCATAACATATAATAACACGTTTTGTACTTCAAAAACTAAGAGGCATTTCTCTATGATAATTAAATTGATAATTATATTTATAATTATCAAAGTTCTTTTCCATAGAGAAATGACTTAAGTTTTTGTGCCACAATTGCGTAGGTGCTCTACGTGAGCATAACCCTTTGCTTACACTTATAGGCACCTACGTGACACAATTCTTTGGTTTGTCTGTCGTAGTAACTGTGAAGTTTATAACATATTTGCTTTTCAGGTATGGCACTGAGAGTTCGACAGGCAAAACTACGGCTGCCATCACGATTGGACCGATATCTCTGACTACTCACGAACTCTTCACCAGTTTCATGAGCAGTTTGATTCTCTTGCCTCCACTTGTTCTGATCACTCTTCTGTTTGCCAAGGCGGGACCTGGCCCTCAGAAACAGAAGCAATTCGAGGATGCGACTAGCATCAACGCCAACAAAAGTAACAATAATAATAATGGTTGCAGAACAAGTAGGTGGGTGTGGGGCCAAAGTTCAAATGACAAACGAAAGAAGCGTCACTGGCCACATTGGTGCCGCTACATCGCTTGGTGTCTGACAGCCCTGGCCATTGCTGCAGCTGCGTTTTTCACGATATTGTACAGCTTTGAATTTGGCGGTGAGAAATCAAGGGCCTGGCTTGTTGCTTTCTTCTTGTCGTTCTTCCAGTCGGTTCTGCTGCTTCAGCCTGTAAAGGTAGGGCGATTTGCAGGACAAATGTCTGTCTGATCTGACAGAGAGTACATGTTTTATTATAGAAAACCGCAAACGGTCAAACTTAACCTATTCTTATCATTTTGGGACGTTACAAGCGAGCGACTGATATGAACTGTTCTATAACTGCGCTACTAGAGATTAGCTTTGTCTGCAGCAATTCAGTCAATCTATAACAATATTTGTATCAGATCATTCCACAACTCTGCGCATGACATATGATATCATTGAGCACTGTCTTAAACAAAAGTTGGGGCTTTAATGGGGATTTGAAAATGTTAATTGAATGTGCTATTCTGATTTCGAACGGCAAATATTCCACAAGTGAGCTTCTGTGATTTAAAAGGCACGTACGGTCACAACGTCGTGTGGAACAAAACAGGTTGGATTTCAGCTTATCCCTGCTCCAACGAACATTGCGTGATGGGTTGGGGGAAATCGTAATGCATTTACTACCCATTGCTTTATACTGTGCAGGTCGTTGTTGTTGCGTTCTTGCTAACGTTCATCCTGAAGCAAGACTCGGACGTGGCTGATTTTGAAAGCAGTCTGGGGAAGACTGAAGTTGATCTGGAGTCAATCAGCCTGAAAAATCTAGGTACGATTTCAATTTCAATTCAGGTTCAACTTGATTGTGTTCTTCTTGTGCACCTGACAAGTATAAAACTAAATTGAGACCACTATAATTTATATAAGTCACTTTGGTAACCATTGCATTTTCATGCTTAGGACTGAACTCCAGATTTGCCTTTGATCAGAAACCTCAAGGCAAATGAGCTCAAAATTTGGGTGGAAAGTGTCTATTCACCATATTTCTATACCGTTCTTTGTTTGTCCAAAATTTTGGATTTTGTAATTTTAAAGATTTTTCTGTTTTCTTTTTCTTTAACAGGAAACCTATGGGAGGCCAAAAACTTTAAAACACTATTCCTTCAACAGTTAATAAATTTGGCATTTAATTTTCAAGAGCTTTCTAATGGTGGCCCACATAAAAGTGGTATAAAGTGGTATAGTGATTGTTTAACGTTTTGGTTTTGACAAGGTTTTGAAAATATTGCTCTGTATTCAACGGCAAAATCAAACATTGCAATTATCTGGAAAGTAGCTCAATGTAGAACGAAACGGACTGAAATTTAAGACTCTGTGATACAGATAGAACCTTTGACTATGTAGTGCTTAAGATTATTTTTGGGTCAATTGTTAAGTGGCGAATTTTCCGAAAATAGGATTAAATTTTCATCCAAGATTTTATTGATGATACCCGTCATAGGTTTAGAAATTGAATTTGAATACTGTGGTCAATGTCAAAGCGAAAAATGCAAATATATTGTAAATGACTTACCGTCAGGTTGTTGAGCGAAACGGGGTAAAATTTGGGATTCCGTGACACTAGTAATTCATACATGTATACAGTTGATGTTATTGTGGCCTATGCCATTTCTCAGTTATTCAATGCATTTGTTTCACAATTTTTACGATGGAACGTTTGTGTAATGATTCAATTACCATTCCTACAACTGTCTTCAAACAGGACCAAGGTCCTTGGACCTTTTGTTTACACAATGTGGTTAAATGGGGAATGGGGTACTTCGGTAGACAGAGCCTAGCTTAAATAAAAGAATAAGGTCTTGAAGCAGATCTAAAGTTTAATAATAATCATGATAAGCATTGCCTATTACATGCTTAAGATCTGTTATGAAGTTAAACATTCTTTAGCGAAACTGGCCGCTGGTGTGGTGGTATTTATTGTAGAAATCCCTGATGTATTGCTTCTGTCATCACCACAGACCTCCTGTGCGAGGTGGACAACCAGTTGTCAACAAACGAGATGGAGTTGGCTAGGCACAAAATGGAGATGAACAGGAAAATGAAGGTCATGATCCGAGAAATCTGCTTCTACGTCCTGTTTCTGTTCCTTCTACTATTTGTGGTAAACACCAACCAGGATGGCAACACCTACTATCAGAATGCTGACCTCGTCAACACTTACACCTCTGATATGGACCAGGTACGCTACTAAAGGCTCATTTTATAAATGAGACAGCAATTTTAACATATGTATGAATATTTAAAACCAAACACCTTTAATACTACATATAATCACCCATCACATTGTTACAGTGGGTATTTGACACCAAGGTTTCTTTTGATGTAAGTTCCAGAACAAATGACAGAAGGTCAACGGAAAGTTAAAATATTTATTATTAAAAATAACTCTCGAGTGGAAATTACAATATTTGCAAGAATTGATGAAAAAATACGACAATCAAGGCAATAGTCAAATTTTACCAGAATAATACAAAAAAAACCTGCACAGATATACTTATTGACTGTCTAGGGTAATACATCCAAAAAAGTGTGGTATAACAATTGGGCAAACGTCTGAATAATCCTGTGCTTTAGTGTATTCTGAAATTATAGTTCCAGACACTTCTGTTTTATAAACGTCACAGTTAATTGTTAGTTCTTGTGACTACATAGACCTTCGTACATAGTGTTTACACAAACCTTTTCTCATTGGGCAGACAGGACTCTTTTTGTTTACAGGCCACGCAATAACCACGTACTGACAGACGTACCCTAAATCACCACTGCAGTGATTCACTCTGACTGGAAGGCATTACAGCCTCTGTTGGTGGCTTCTCGTTTCCCCAAGCTAGGAAATATCTTCTGAACTGGCTTTACATTCACAGCTTTACTGATGTGTGAAATCTCTATACGATTCCTGCACAAAGCGACCAGTTCTTCCTATATCAGTGTCACAACTCTCTTCACTAAGCAGGCTTTCTTTGATTCAGCTACTCGAACTATTCAACCTTTCTTCTCAATAGATAGTTTCTGCTGATTCACAGAACACGACACAACAGTGGAAACAGGCGTTAGTCCATTCGATCACTGTCACAATTGGCCTCCAGTTACATCTTACACCACAAGACTGGTGTGCAGCAGCCGAGTCTCCCACTGAGTCGCCCATTGATAGACTGAACCCAAAACATCCTATAATGGTTGCACAATAAGATTTTACCTGAAGAGTCATTAGGTACATATCGATGCCTGTGGGGGCATCTGCGTACATATACCCATAGCAACATCTATGTTGGTATGGCGGATATTAGCACTGATACCTCTTGAGTATTGAAAAGAGGGAAACAAATTTACACATAATATGGTAACATGGTATCGAAGACGTTATTTTGCAAAATACTTGTGAAGTTGTAACGTGTAGTGGTTTTTTGTTGTTGACTTCATACATGGCAATTAAATATTCTTCATCTAATACCTGGCATGTCAGGAATATTTCTTCAAATCAAATTACACCTACTTTTATATAGATGCGCATAAGCGCTTGCCTTGCATGTCTAACAAGTCTTGCAATGACTAGAGACCACTAGTAGTGTTAGTTGGGAGGGAGACAATGAATAATGTCCATGCTATATGGCATTGTGTCAACGCGTACATACCCTCTGCTTATGGGGGATTGGTGCACTTACTTAGCCTTCTTACATGTTTTTCAGTGTATTGTTGCATATTGTCATATGCAGCAATGATGCATCTGACTTATTTCAATTTAAAATGTTCCAACATTGATCTTGGGACATTAGAAAGACTTTTGATGCCAAAGTGAGGCGCCACTTCCACGATTGTCATACCTTAACATAAAGTGTCGATTATGTCATTCCTCAGATTGCTGTCCCAATGGATTACTACGACTGGCTGAATGACACAGTCCTTCAAGAACTCTACCTAATCCAGTGGTACAATGGAGAAGAGACATCGCTTTATGATGAGAAATTCCTGTCCAACATGTTTGCCTTTCGCCTTGGTCCACCTAGGATACGGATGTTGAGAACAATTGCGGGTATAACGCATATTCGTTCTAGAAATTGTTTTTTAGCCATGTGCTTGTAAAAACAAGAACCCAATAACAGAGCTTTCCTCGCACAAACCGACCAGTCCAATAATTTTGTGGGCGGATGTCTTCATGTGAGGAAATTCAGAAGTTAATGAAAGCACATACCCATGCTTATTTCCGTTACGTTCAGCATGAAAACACCATTTGCATATTTGATTCCCGTAATATGCTACTCTGCAATGCATGTTTGAGCTGCTCGCTGAAAACGTGTTTATCATGCTAGCTAAAATAAATTGACGTTGTGAAACAAAATGAAATAAATCGGACACTTCAAACTTTAAATTTGATTTCCCTCTACTATACCGATACATACACTTTGTATTTATTATTTTCTTGAAACTCGCAATTAGGATTCGTCTGAGTAGCACAGCATTTAATAACAATGTTTTGGAGTAGTTCTTTCTCAGCCTATTTAACTGCAAGCTTTGTGAAATAAATATTTCTTTTCGAAATTGTATATCTAAAATACATGTGGCAACATTTGCTCAGTAGTGTAGACATTTGTCCATCCCATTAATAGTACCTGTGTGCTCTATGCCGGGAGTTTCCATTCTACAGGAAACTGCACTGCACGAGTGTTGGACGTGTCTATTACTATGAGGTGTCTGACAGCGTACGAGACGGACCTGGTGGATCAGGGTAATTGGTTACCTGGATGGGAAAGAACTCTAAACGACACAGAAATTGGTCAAACTCTGTACCCAGCGCTGGACATGGCCTATATGTTCCAATCTGAAGCTGTCCTCAACGCCAGACCGTACTGGGGAGAAGTGTATTGGTACAGTGGTGGGGGATTTATTGCTAACCTCGGAAATACAATCCAGGTAAAGGTATAATATTATACGACATTAATTCCATGTCATATAATTAACTGCTAACGTGGTCTTTCTTGGGTTAGTTTTAATATTATATGGGTTTAATGTGTAGTCTTTGTTGTTATATACTTAGTCTAACCGTAAATAGAGTAAATTTAGACTTAGTCCAGACATTATTTCTAGTGCCGTAGTTATCTAAACCAGGCATTCTGTCTTTCAACACTAACAGTGCAAGATTTGTTAAGTTAACATTATTTCAAGGAATACAAGAAATCCGCCAATCCTTATAATCAAACAATTCAGATCATATTTATACATATACGCCTACTTATATCAGTACATAAAAATTTTAGAGCTGTGTATTTTACCACTTTCAGGAAGCTCAATCGATAATCAAGAGTCTGAAGGAATCTGGCTGGCTGGATTACAATACCCGAGCCCTCTTTCTTGAGTTCAACGTCTGGAACCCCAATACCAACCTTTTCAATATGATCACCGTTGTAATGGAGTTCACCACTGTAGGCCACGTCATCTCCTCCCACACCATAGAGACCGTACAGCTCTACCGTTATAAAGGCCCTGGTGGTGTGGTGGCATTACTCGTAGAAATCGCCTGCATCATATTCATCATCGTCATGGCCATTTTGGAAATACGCAAGATGGTCAAAGAGGGAGCCAAGTACATTCGTTCGATCTACAACACCACGCAGTTGGTCATAATATTGCTGTTTACTGCTGCACTCGTAGTGTATATTTTTCGCTCATTGTGGACAATATGGACACTAGAAGAAATGATGAACAACCGAAGTGAGTGACAAGAGCATATTCATGAACGTGATATTATTAACCATTTTACAAGAGCAGACTTTTCCTAAATTAATTACCTTTGACAATTGTGGGTGTTAACCTGCTGCAAAAAAAAAACACTATGATAAAGGCCCTAATTGAAGCTGCTTGCAGCCATATCAACCTGAAGTTAATGTTTAATGCAACAGCATTGTAAATGTTATGGCCGCAACTTAGTACTTGGTCTGGAACTCCAGACAAAATACATCAGATCAGTTGGAGTTATGACGCAAGTCGTAATTGTGACTTAAATCACATTATGATCATAGTGATTGACTAAAGCTCTCGCCAAAACATATTACTCGAGAATTTCAGAGGCCTTCAGAAGAACTTCAGAAGTTTTGACTTTAATCAATAGTGTGAGCCATGTGACTGCGTATTAGGCTGACTTCAGTCAAATTTTAAAGTATTTTATTTCTGCGAACCTCAGCCCTGATTCCATTCAGCACTTTTCTTCCAGACAAGGTAACGAACTTTCAAACTTTGGCCCTGTACAACTCTTTATTCCTGCTGCTTCTGGGTCTAGTGACTTTCCTCGCACAGCTGCAGTTGCTACACCTCCTCCGATACAACGCCACCATAGCAATGCTCGCCACCACACTGAAACAGTGCAGTGGTGACTTACTGGCTTATGGTTTGATTGCTGGTATCATTTTCATGGGCTTTGTTAGCGTAGCGACTGTATCGTTCTGGGATATGAAGGACTACGCATCATTTGGACAGGTTAATAATCAGCATACACAATGCAAGCTATAATATTTAAACATTTAAGAGTGCATGTTAACACTAGTATGTTCAAGAACTCTTGAAGATTCTCTTTAACAGACTATCATTACATATATTTTGCAAAATAGAAAACATCCACAAACGTCATGGGCGAGTTATGCATGATGTGTATGTGCATTATTTCTTCCATACTACTTTACGCACATTACTGTCGACTTTGAAAATATGTATCAGACATGCCACGTATAATATATATTTCCGTTTAACTTCAGGCAATGTAGGAATGTTTGTATATGTTGCAGATAATAATGCTTGTAAATGTTGCATATAATAATTACTTTGAAGTAGTTGTACTACTCTCTTATGCCCGTGGAAAACATTACATTTTCAGGTTGCAACAACCCTAGTTTCTGCATTCCTGGGGAAGTTCGATTTCACGTCTGTGCGAGCCCAGCATGGGACAAAAGGAACAGTGTTTCTCTTGGCTTATCTCATGACCATGATCTTCATTGTTGTAAACCTTTTCATCGCCCTCATAAACGAGTACATCACTGTGGTAAAGAACGATCCGCGTGCAGTGCCTAGGGACCACAAAGTAGTAACATACTTCATCAATACTCTTAAGGCACTTTTCGGTGGAATAGGCACGAGCAACAAGAAGCAAGAAACTGATTCCCAGAAAGGTAGGCAGCAATGCACAAAATAGTTCTTAATAGATTAAAATTCTGGAAAAGTATGTGCGCCTGATCAAAACATCAAATCATGCATAAATAGAGTAGATCTTGCTTTTGTTCATATGGGTACCAAATGTGGCGTATTGCGGTATTTTGAACGCCCGTTTGGGTATATCTTAGGGTTGTGGCGTTATTGTAATGAAATTTATATAGACCCTTAGTTGCCACCTGTGACGGGGATGTCTTTTCGGTATAAATCAGTTACATAACAACGAAGTTACTACTATTTTAGTATTTGGTGTACAGTGCCGGTAGTCCCGGGCATTGTTCGTACAGATGCTTGCTTGGCAGCTAGCAATGGTGCCATTAGTTAAGTAGTTTCAGTATAAACGCTTTAACGGTGGGGCTTGTGAATCGAACTTCTGGAGCCATAGCTAGGCCAAGCATCGCATAGTTAAGGGTTTTGCTGGAAGCACTTGACTTCTGACGAATTTATTTGGTCATTGCCTTTCCGTACATGTAATTTTATCCTTGTAATTCTTTCGTAGCATGATCTACCACCGCTTACCGCATCATGTCCTTAGGGTAAACGTTCTGCAATAACTCAGTCTCTTCGTTGAGAGTCGTAAACAATGGTACAGGGCCTTAAGCCATTCTTCGTATAATATAACATAACGTAAAGGCTTTGACCTGACAGATCTGACTTGCAGATCTGCCCTTCTGTTCTTTGCTGCCTATCGCCCCAGTCTCCTTCTAACGTAGGAACTTGTTGGGCTCTTAAACTTGCAGTTCTAATTACTGGGTATGCTCTAGTGATGCGAGTTGCTGGGCTCTTAAAGCTGGCAGACCTAATTACTAGGTATGGACCTAATTACTAGGCATGGTCTAGTGATGTGAGTTGTTAAGCAGCATTTGCCGTTGTTTCCACGGTCAGGCGCTATAGCAGCCATGAAGCAGACAGGGTAGACAATGACTGGCACTGGGAAGAGGACTGTGTTGACACGACTCAGGTCGCACAGCCTTCCTCAAGGGCGGCTGTTCTGGACCTGGGTGGCTCCTTGGCAGTAATAGTAAGAGAGATAATAAGAGAGTGCTGGTATCCCCAAGACCCAGGTGGACTCAGTGTTACAACTAAGACTTGATCCGAGTGGTGCACTATCCTGGCAATGCTAAGAACGTTAAGGGGATGCATATGCCTATCACTGAGACTCAGCAAATTCAGTAGATGGCTGTCCAGGCTGGTTGACTAAAGACCGATGAGCATTGGAAAGGTGAGCCAGCCCGAACACACTGCCTCTCCTGTTCCATCAACAACCTGGTGCATTCCAGACATCAGAGAAAGTCCGCGGTTTAAGCACTCTCCTACAACGTTGTAGAGAATATGGCTGAGGAACATTCATACCAGAATTGCCTGACCCAGGAAGACTTGCCAGATAGCCTGGCCATGACCAATCTGTGTAACATTATGGCGGATAGGCCAGGCTACCAGTCAGACTACCATCATCCTGTCTCTGTGGAACAAGTCAAGGAGGCAACATATAGGCAGGTAGATGCTTACCGGCACCATATATTTGAGACCAACATCGATAAGACCACCTAACCTGCAGGGTGTTTGGGCCCAACCAACCAAGGTCAAATGACAATTGCACACCAACAGCCTTCCTGTTATGTGGTAGGGCCCTGCATGGGCCTGAAAGTTGAGCCCAAGCCCGGCCCAAAAATGTTACCAGAAGCCCAGGCCCAACCCGGCCCAAACTGTAAACATTTGTTTGGGCCCGGCCCAAGCCCATAGTTCATTTTTGTCAGCCCAGGCCCAAACCAGGCCCAATTGTGCTAGACCCAAGCCCAGCCCGGCCCACAAAATTTTAGGTTTTTAAGGCCCAAACCCGGCCCAAGCCCAAGCCCACCGGGCATCACATTTTTAGGCC
>JAAUYG010178695.1_pt1 | contig 10789 bp, 6 predicted proteins | sample 7278091 | NCBI WGS metagenome assembly JAAUYG01 (sample SAMN14350201, study PRJNA611818) | marine sediment metagenome | isolation source: surface marine sediment (0.6m) | place: French Polynesia: Moorea | collected 2018-08
GACCTGGGCAGACATTGACTGTACTATGCATTTCCTGAAGTTTAAATATTTTCGATATATTATCAGTCCTCATGTACAGAAACAGCCGTACTGGCTATGATGTCCTGCCTCAAATTGTACATAATGTCAATAATAGACCACCAAATAACATTTATTGTATTCTGTACAATTTGGAAATAAACCTACTACTACTACTACTAAGTACTACATAGTCAGACAGAGAAAAAAATATAGCGTCCGGCAAATAGACTTGCCAATTTGCTGCAGGACTACAAGTTACAACAACTCTACTTCCGTAACAACATGACGCTTTTCAACGGTTACATGTTAATTTCATCTTAAGAATGGCGACAGAAAGTTGTGTTATTGTTAGAAACAAACAAGACGTGGTAGATTTCCAATAATGGAGGGCTTAAACGAAGAACTGGTTGAAGAACTTTATACCTGGGTGGACCAAATTCCATTATCTAGGCCAAAAAAGGATATTCGACGGGACTTCTCAGATGGAGGTGTTAAATCCTTCCTAAAACCGAGTTATTTTATAAACAACCAACTTACTTACATCAACAAATGTTCAGTTGTGCACGATCATACATAATCTGTGTATGACCGATTTGTAATCCTTTGTAATTTATATCAATTTTCATCTTGGTTGAGTGGGCGATAATGAAAGGAAGTATATGTTCTGCTTCTAGACGTAGCCGTGAACCCGGGGCCGTGAACGACCCTTTATGACCGATATCTCAACTAAAGGTGTCTAGTACGGTAGTATGAGGTAAACAGTCACTTTAGGCTACTTCTAGACGTAAAGATAGAATACTGGCTGGGGCGAGGAGGGGCGGATGGCCAAGGTTAAGGTACTATACTCGATAGATTCAACCGGATCTTGGGTTCCAGGTCCGCCATACACTATAGGAATTCTGTGCCTAAAGTTCATGGGCAAGATTTGTACCCCAAATGTGCCCTGGGTAGTGTTTAGGTGATCATTAATATGCAATTCTTTGCTTGTTGAGAACCTCATATAAATCAAAGTTTAAAAAAAAGTGATAATCATCTGCGTGCCTTAATTCTCACATCCTCTGGCAGGTGTACGTCTCCCCAGACCCATGTATCCCGACCTGTACCTCATCAGCTACTGATATCCTATTCACTTATTCACACAAAAGTTCACTTGTCATTTAAATATCTAGCATAATTTTGATCATATGATTTCAGTTCTGGTTGCTGAGGTTGTTCACCATTATTGCCCGCGACTTGTAGATGTTCATAATTATGCAGCGGCAAACAAAACTGCACTCAAGGTTACAAACTGGAAACTTCTTAATAGGTAAGTAAATCTCAAATTTGCCAGCATTCTAAAATTCCGGCTTAAATCATACTCTGTCTTACAATTATGTTACTTAAACAATGTAAAATGTACAGCAATATTGTTTAAGACTGTCGTCCATATGTACTAAGCATCCATATCAATTGGTAACACCTTTTCAGGAAAGTATTCAAGAAACTTGGCTTCGAAGTGACAGACGATGTCATAAACAACGTGGCAATTTGTAAACCTTGGGCCGTGGAGCAGTTCCTTGTTATGTTACGTGGGAAAATCGACCGTTTTCTCTATGAGAACCAGCGCAAGAAAGGCTTCACTAGCTATGGTCTAGATGAAATCCCACCCATGAGCGATAAGCCTGAGGCGGACCAGAATGTCAAAAGTAAGGCAGATAGAGCATTTCTTTCATACTCTGTATTCAAATTGTATTCCATGTTGAACCATCCATGATAAAGTTTAGGGTGTGGGGGTGGGTGGGGAGTAATATTTATGGCAATATCTTCAGCTAAAAATTAGCATATAAAATTTGGTGGCAACCTAATATTTCTTGTAAGGTGGGAATGAAGTGTTACATACTGGTTTCTGGATAGCCAATGTATAAGTAGAATGCTACAGTGTAGGTAGAATAGGTACTAGTACCGGTACTTCAGTTTGATCAGGTACAATTCATACAATTGCTGAACTTGCAGAGGAGTTGCACATACATGTATATGCTGCAAAATCCTTAAACCTCTCATGTCGTCAGCCTTTATTTACTGACCCATTTGCATTTGGATTTAATGCCCATGAAATTGTGAAGCTGCATAATGCAATGTATTACTGTGTTTTTATAGGCCCAATGTCACAGTACAGTCAGACGTCTCCTCAGAATTTGCCATCAAGGTAAGTCCAGTTGCATCATCTACCATGATCACCGCTTACAACAAAGTTTAAATAGTTAACCGAAAACATGCATATCATGAGCTTAAAAGGCAAATATTAAATGAACAATGACTAACCTTCCTCATCAAATATTGGAAGTAAACTACTTGACTATTGACTTTTTTATCCCACAAAGCTAATGAATTTGATATGATTGGTTTACCTATGCACTCCTGCGACAATGCAATATATTCCCAAGATTTCTACCTTCAGAAAATTCAGAGCTATGTTATAATCTCCTACATTTATGTGTTATGATATCATATAGTGGTGTCAGAGACTATAGCTGCAGTCAAATCATGTAAATAGGTACATGGAACACAATATACACGAGGACACAAACCCAATATATTTACCTGTATGTATATAATGCACAGTATAGCATTCATTTGAAAACCCGGTATGGAATTCTTGACCTCAAGTCCATCCAGTATGATTGCCGCTGACTGGTTTAGAAGCTTTAGTCAAAACTTAATCCCCAGACTTGGGAGATGAAGCTGTGACAGAATATATATATAGACTAATAACATTTGTTTTTACAGCATGAAGAGCCCACCCCATACTGGTTCCCTGCATGCCTTACAGCAGCAGGCAGCTCAGCTACAGCAGGAGACCAGCAGTGGGAAGGGTCGATTACAGGGGGGAACAAAACTCCTGCTGGAGGAGAAAGAACAGGAGCTGTTGGCTAAGGAGGAAACCGTACAGGTTGGAACAGTTGGTGTAGCATCAGTGACAATATATGCTGGCAGTAAAGCTATGGTTTTATGCATTCTTGAATCGGAGGGACTAGCTGGCTACAGTGTGGTGTAGTTTGTGTATTCTGAAATCATTTCCCAGTGTTTCAAGCATGCACATAGGCAAAGGCGTATGCCTATATACCTGAATACTCTTGAGGACAATATAGCCTCAATATCAAAGTTCTGCATGCTGTGGCCAAGAACATTTTTAAGGGATGCATTGGACAAGAACGAAATACATTGCTGTGGTCACCAGTAACAATGTTGCTTGCATAACTACATGCGCCACAATGTATTTTTATGGCCAACAAGACTGACGCCATAAAGAAGACCTAACACCTGCCTTGAAATACTCAGTATTCATTGTGAAAGGAGTTTATCACTGTACCCATGTATGTAAGCAAACCTGTTCTCTGTCTTGAGAGGACATACATGTAGGTTTGTGCCAGGAAGGCAGCCTGTCATGACAGATGAATTTCCCTATAGCACTGAAAGGCTGCTCTTTCTGCCAGAAAAATGCAGTCTTTTGATTAAGACTCAAGAGTGATGGTCCTCTTCCATTAAAATGTAGGTCCCTCCTAAAGAGAAGATGGTCTTTCAAGACAGGACAGGTCTCACTGTAACATTGCTGAGGAATGCAGAGTTACAGCAAGTATACATGTACATACATTAGGTGGTAACTTGGACATATATGAATGTCCTACATGATCTACCTCCATTGTCATTTTATATTACAGATTCTACAGGCGAAGGTACGGAGAATGGAGCACCTACTGCACCTGAAGGATATCCGCATAGACGACCTACAAACCAGACTGGAGAAGGCGGAACACCAGCTAAGACCTACCACCAAAAAGTGACAAGCATGTGCTTGAACGATATGCGCATATGTTATAAAAGTAACATCGTATACATAACATTCGTGTAGAGATGCGCACCAGAGATTTGGACATTGCATCAACTTGGAAGTGAAACTGTTAAGTGACAGGTAAATTGTGTACACACGACTTGTAAAGCCATAGCAAGAGACAGTACCCTGGCTTGTCAAATAATTTGGCCACAGCTGATTTGTCTGCCATAAGAAAACAACCCAACACTATGCAGTAGTCTTGCACATGAATCCACAGTAGCTCTTCTATACTAGATGTTCACCCATGATATTTAAAGCAATTCGAATGTTTAATAATTACCCCCAAGGCTGTATTTATCTACCACCACAAAACGAATGAATGCACCATGAATACAAGTAAGCTTGTTGATAAAGTTATTTATTTATTTAATATGTATATTCCATGATGTGTTATGCACCAGGCACTGGTTGTGCTTCCCAATAAATGTCTTATTTTGACCTTTGGTCTCCACTGTATCAGATTTTTCTATAATAGAGTCATATTAAAGGTTGACAAAGTCTACTGACAAAATGTCCTGAAAATATCCCGGATCTTGGCAACACTTTTTCCTTGATTCATTTTTTCCGTGACATTCCCTTCAACTTGTCCATTGGAAGACTGTCATCTTAGTTTCAGATGTAAACATTGCAGACCCACCCCTACCACCGACACTGCAAGACTGTCCACGCTGAAATATAGATGGTTAATATTATAATATTGTATAACCAACAACCCAGATGTGCATGTATAAAACATATAACTGATAACAGATCTAATAAATACACCATAAAACAATCCCTGACCACAAGTAACGCCTAGTACTCTATCAGGTAACACATGTAGTAAATTACAACAGCTGCCATTTATTACTGAGGTGCAGGAAATAAAAGGGCCTACTATGTGTACATGTATTGTAGCCTAATGTACAAGATTTCAGGAAACAGAAATTTTGTCCAAGCTCTGCAGCATGCATAAGTACTTTTATAATCAAATTGAGTTTTTATTTCCATGTACATGACTTTGTATGGTACGAAAAAATCCTGAAATTCAATGTATTATGATCAATTAAAGATCTATAACGTACAATACTCATGTGAAGTGAAATCCAGGTTAATACACTGTGTAGTAGAGTATGTTACATGTTACCCTGTGGACCAGTGTAATGGAATGTTAGTTTACCTTGTCCTCCATGCTGCCATACCGGATACGTCGGACACCTCAACCATCCGACTGGATACAAACTCCAGCTGTGGGATGGATCAATACACAGATAGAGAGATAGGGAAACCTATACAGCATGGTGCCATATACATGTAGTAAACACCTTCAGTAGCTAGCTCATACAGGATATTGAACCTATTGCGTTGTTGTGTCAGAATTTTAGGGGATACCCTACAAGTGTTGTTTTCTAGGAAAAGACTTCAAAAAAAAAAAATAAAGCACAAAACTTTCAAATTGATATATGTTAAATACATAAAGGACAACTATTTCCATGGTTATTACGGAAGTTCTAAAAATCCATTTCTAGACTTAGATTTTTCAAAAGCCTGGCTTCACCTTTATCATATGCAGTTAATAGTACCACCAGGACATCAACTACCTAGTACCAGTTGGGTTTGAATTTCAAATTTATATGTACAAATGTACTGTACCAGGTCCTGTAAACCGAGTTATTAATGATAAATATAAAGACTTAGATCCAGTAACCCTCAGTAATACTGCATTTATGGTCAGAATTTACATGTATGTAGTGTAAGATGAACTTTAGCTACTAATACTTGAGCAGCCCTCTTCCATCTAAATTCTATTAAGATATGTCTCTTTAACACCACAGGTATTTAATATAATTCCACTATCACTCACCTTCCCAGCCTGGGAGTCCTGCCTCCACACTGTGAGTCTCTGGTCTATTGACACTGAGATAATGATGTCACTACTCGCTATGGCAACACCTGGTCATCATAGAAACACCAAAAGGAAGTAGTCAAAGGTAACATTACCTTGGTGCAGACATGATAACTGAATTTTAACTGCTTTTAAAAAGTGATGTTTTTTCAGCTTGAGAAGATTTTGTTCATTAACCATGTTAACAGTTTGTAATTTGTACATACCATTCAGATCACTGTGACCCTTCTACAGGATAATCTAGAATAACCCTTACATTTATGTAAAGAAACCTAGGTCATCTAGATATAGATCCAAGACCCGCAGGAGGTTTAAAATAATAAAAAAAAAAACATTCATGAAAGTTCAAAACTGATCTTAAGGAAAACAACAACAAAACGTGAATTGAAAACAGATGATCAGTGAAAACTGAAAGTTTGTTCAGTAGCCTTATTTATAAAGAAATGTTCGTAGACTAAGATAGTATAAGGCCACTGTACCTAGGATAGACTTAAGCCATTTCTTCTCTTAATATTTCTGGAAACTTGCCCCTGGGCTGGAGTTATCAAAAATATTTAAGTCTAGGTTTTGACTTAAGTCAAAGTTTTAGCCAATCACATTGCTCAGGTTGGTGGCTTAAGTCAAAACTTAGACTTAAGTATTTTTGAGAACGCCACCCCAAGGTCTATGATCAGCCCTGTACCTGTAATCTGGGCAGCATGGGCCGACTTCACACAGGCAGAGGTCATGACCTTTGGTTGACCAGTGTTGAAGGTCAAGGTCACACAGCAGAGGGAATTGTCATCACCTCCTGTCACCAGTTGAAACTGGTCATCTGAAATGGATGTCACCAATATATGTACCATGTGTACAGCCTGAACATGGACTACCAGGTTGAAACTGCAAACGTACAGTACCGCTCTAGCCAAAATAACAGCAAAATCAGCACCTGATCAAAATTGACCACATGATTTAGCTTTATATATTATAATTCAAAGGGTTCTAGCCAGGGTGAAATCTGGCTAACCAGTCCAGCAAAGTTAGAGCAAAGGCTGACCAGCAAGAGCCAGAATGTTTTGAAGCTGGCAGTCACTGATTCAGACTGACAGCCAAAGACAAGCACCATGACTCGTGGACAATACCTCACTTCAGCACCTACATCACTTTTACACGATTTTGTACATAAACTTCAGCTGTAGATACAGTATGCTGAACTGGCCCCACTGTGGCAGAAGCATATCCGTGTTTGTTTACCAGTTGGAAGATTGCTCGCCCCCTATATGGCTAATTCTGGCTTGCCACCCCACTTGAAGATGGTTCAAGCCATGATTGGCTTATATAAATGTCTTGCAGGCTACATGTAGCTGTAATACACTGGCCAGAGCAGTACTGCATATGTGTCAGAACACACAATCTGAAGCCTGATGCCAACACTGATGGACAGAATATTTTATATTTCATATATATATTTCTTATTTTGCTAGTATGCAACAAAATGTCACTTCTACAGCAGCAGTTCTATATGATATTGATATTCTGAATTTTAGATCTACTGGAATGCAGTCTGGTTTGGTTTAACTAACATTAAGTATATATTACATATTTTCTAGCAAGTAAGGATTCTTTGCACTAAGGTAAACTTCAGTGAGAGACCACTGACAATTAGATACAGCATCCCCTGCATTTTAAGACTGTTCCTTCAAGCATAAATTTGGTTTTAAATTGGAGGTGGTCTTAAATGGAAGGATATTTATGTTGAAAATATAAGAATGGTGTCACTGATAACTGGCCTTAAAATGGAGGGACTTAATGTGACCACAGACTACATTGTACATGTACCTATTCCTAGAAGTTCTACTGTACCTGTGGACTGTCTGATATCCAAGGCATTGACACCAGACTGGTGTAAGTCTGCAGACCACACTGGTGAGCCTAGATCCTGAACATCTGCAATAGGTGTCTGTGATCCAGAGGATCCTGTAGTCTGACTATATACAGGGTCGCTGACTCGAGAAATATTTTCCGTCCTGGATTGAGACTGACCCGTAGCATGGTATAACTCACACAGCAATGTACTGATATCCCATAACGCAACCCTGCCATCAGTTCCTGCAGACAGAATGAAAACTCGTTTCTGATTGGTTGTCTGTGTGCGGTTGCCTGCAGAGATCTGATTGGTCGATTCAAACAAGAAATGTTTGACCTGTAGCACACAGTGGTTGTGATAGGCTGAGGCTGCATACAGTCTGAACTGTTTGAGATCTTCACTGAAGGTGAACAGCCTGAAATGAAGCATGAAACAGCATGCATAAATTATGTTGATGTATATGTGTATAAACTTCCACATAATCATGCAATGGTAGTACTGTCTTGTCATTTTCTATCTTTATACATGTAATACATCACAGAGCAATTGGATCAAGTCTTAGATCCATCATCTACAGTACATATCGGTATCCAAGCAGTAAGATCATGACAAAAAGTAATCTTCCATCTATCCAATTCACTTTTACCAAATTTATTGACTTTGGGTATACCAGTACATGTATACTGCTCCCATGTTCATGATGTTGTTGCATGTTAAAGACAAAATGTTAAAGATTTCTAAGCGGAGGTATTCCCTTGTGTATATTGGAAAAGACACACTCTGAATTTTATAAATCTGATGTGAATACAGTCGTCATTCCTTACCTGACATAACCATCAGAGCACGCTGCCGCTACAACATGCAGCTCCTGGCAACTGGGGTGGCACACCTCAGCAATGGAAAAAGCCGACAGCGACATAAATCGCGTCTCTGGATCAGCAGCTGTAGCCATGGCAACATGTTTGTGCTTCCGTGTCTTGGGGGTAAGTAACTTGGTTAAACTGAGAAATAGATGACGAGTTTTGTGTGAATGCGATGAAGTGCATGTACATGTACTTAGCTGTAGGTTTCCGCAATCGTAGCAAAGTTTTCATATATCATATATCAATCTATCCAGCAGCACAGATCATATGATTCAATAGAAATATGAGATTACATGGGTTGTATTAGAATTAACTATTATGCACAACACAATTCTAACTACATGTAAAATAATTTTGAGAATATACATATCAAAAGACACCTATACATAAAGAGAATCCCTGCAAATTAAGACCAGTCTATTTATGACCACCCATCAGTGACATCTTATATTTGCAATATAATTTCCCTTTCACTTTAAGACCGCCTTCAATTTAAGACCACATTTTTTTCCAGCTGAATGGGCAGTTTTAAAACACAGGGATTGCTGTAGAACAATAAACACAATACATATTATAGACTACTCTGTTCCTGCACTGCTCAAAACACGTACGGGAACACAGTACTGTTGTCTTGTTGCTTTAAATCATTTGAGAAATAATCCCCAAATCCCCTGAGATGGAGATCATGTTTCTGCAGTGTGGAACTCTAGAGACAATACCTGACAGATCCCACTGCCTCGTGCCAGGAGTCAACACCAGAGCTACAACCCTGGGTCTCTCCTACACTCATCGAATCTGGATCAGTCCTCATACATATTCGCCAGGCTCTCATCTCGGCCCTGCCACCACCAGAAAACAGCATTCTGGATCTAACTGATCCAGACTGCTGTGGTAAGGAGGACACAGTCACCGCCCTGATGGCTGAGATGTGACCCTGTAATCTGGATACCACCCCCAGTCTAGATTGTAGGTCACTGTTGGTGGAGACATCTGGTGAGTGTTTGTGGAACATGCCATATTGTGCTCCGGAGTGGTGGTCTGAGAAATCGGTTAAGGTAGACAATACTGGTAGTTACATTAAACCAGATATACTGATTATAATATTATTAATTGTTGTTGTTCTTTACTCTTCTTCTTCTTTCCTCGGAAAGACATAATATGCAAGTCCAAACTGTGTCTAGTATTTGAAATCACAATGTAGGAACTAAGTACACATAGTCTCCCTGGGTTAGGCTGAAGTTGAAACCAGATGCTCATAAAATGTTTCTGACTTTGAATAACAATCATTATCAAGTATTATGACATAGAAAAGACAATTCCTGGTCTGTTAAATTGAAAAAGAATGCTCATAACAGGGAAAAAAGTCTTTAATCTTTCAGCATTGTTAGGACCCACTACAGTCGATGTACAATCGCCTGCCTATAGCAGTATAGCATGTATAGTAAAGGATACCCCAGTGTAGCAGTGTCAGCGCGGTGTCCTCCCCAGCAGTCACCAGGACTGACGTCACAGAATCTAGACACGGGTAAAAGAGCAGTGTTAGAAATGAATACAGTGGTCCCTCTATTTTACGACCACCAATGGGACTAAGAAAATGTGGTCTTATATTGCAGGTAGTCTTAAAATAAAGGTCATATTTAACACAGAAAATTGCCATTTGAGGTCAAATCAAGCGGTCTTATATTCAAGGGCGGTCTTAATATAGAGGGTTGTAAAATGGAGGGATTGCAGTACACATTGATACACACAGGGCACAAGTTTTGATATTGATAAAGTTCAGACTTGAGAATCTGGGGCTAGTTTCCAGAAACAGCCTCTAACAGCCTCTAACAGACTTAAATTACTAAAGGCCACTAATCACCATTGTCATGCTTAAGGAGAGTTCTGGACTTAAGAAATTTTCTGGAAATCACAAGGCTTTTGTCAGATAAGAATCTTATTTAAGTCAATACTTTAATAGAGGGTTAGTTAGTTATTGGTTATTTATTTCAGATTAACGATTCAGCGAGCAAAGCATAACAATTGTACAGTGCAAACAATTTCCTGCAATATAGCCAAACAGAGACGTCAATCCGACATACATTAGCTCTCAAGATGGTAGTAATTAAAGTATCACAAAGTACACAAATTCATCACCCGTTAGTGTTAAAGTATAAAACTGTTTCAAATGCAACCTTACATGTAGACGGAGCGTCACTAGTCCAGAAACTGTAAGCATTAAAGAAATTTACATCCGCCATCCGTTCACGGATGCTCGAGGTCAATCTACATTTACAGATGACATGCTCCACTGTCTGTATATC
>JAAUYG010257942.1_pt1 | contig 10789 bp, 10 predicted proteins | sample 7278091 | NCBI WGS metagenome assembly JAAUYG01 (sample SAMN14350201, study PRJNA611818) | marine sediment metagenome | isolation source: surface marine sediment (0.6m) | place: French Polynesia: Moorea | collected 2018-08
TCATTGAATGGTACCGGAGTGACACAGAAGCGTAATTGATTAAGCTAGGAGTTAATGCAAACTACTCTTTATATTAGTATATAAAGAGTAGTCTTTACTGATTTTTTTTCACTTTCTTTTTTTTTCCTCCCTCTCATTCTGTCTTTTCCTTTTATGTTCACTGTCATACCTATTGTGTAACTCATTATACTAATTTCGTTATGGCGGTGCTCATTGCCTGGTAAGAGTCTTTATAATAAACAGTTTGTCCAGATTATGTCGCAATTACCAGGTTACAGCATATATATGCTCAAATGAGTAACCACAAATTGTGCGGTGATCCAGAGAATATTATGTACCTATGTAACTTTTATGTACACATATGCACGATTTGAAAAATAAATACCTACCTACCTCAATTGTGGTTTGATAAAACTGAACCAGCTCCATTGGCACCAACTTCTAAATGGAGCCGTCCCCCGGCGGAAATGGCCCTGGCACCGAGCTGTATATTACATATTAGGACACCAACGTGAATACCTACACTGTAGGATTGAAAGCTCACTGATGTGATTAACAGATCACATGCGACTAATATCAAAATTGTTCAGTTGTGAGGGTTTTTGTTTATTTCTTCTCGGGTTCTACGCTCACAAGAAACCAGTTCTCAAATGACAGTGTTTGTTTATCATGCAATTATTAAGTAATCCAGTTATTAAACAAATATACTAGATAGCATAACCCTCATCCAAAGCTATAATTATAATATAATTTTATTCTATAACCTAATACTATATAATACTATATAATGGCTCTGCATATTGTGAGTACTTACACAAACATTTTCATTTCTTCCGCGTCGGGTCGTTATTTTTGCATTTCGTCAAAGGAAGCACCAGTACGTCCTTGTTTGATAATATTCTAGCAAGATGTGTATATTTGCTAAGGTGGGCACCCACTAGAGTAGCTTTGTGACCCTTGACTGCAGCATTACGTATAATACATGTCAGAATAAAATATCACTCCCTAGGAATTTACTATGCCTCCATCTCTAGATCACTATATACACTTACATTTGTATTTTCAGTGTCAAATATTTAACGTCCGGCTGTTTCTAATTCTTACGGCCAAACATTAATGCTACCGTCCTCGCCCCTGGACACACTTCCTGTGTCAAGACGGAAATGACATGTTCGTTAACTATTTTTATTCCTCAAACTCCGGGATACTCAGCTATTTTATGTATTCTACGCTAGATCATCTCATATATAACTTGCAGATTGAACAGCCAAATCTACTTGTGAAAAGAATGCTATTTTATATCATACGACCTATCGCCATAATCTTGACAGTCCTATGATAGGGGAAGATATTTTACGATATCCAGAGGGATACATTACCAAGTCGTACTTTTTAAACCAAGATTCGAAGCAACTCGACCTCGCAGACATTACAAACTGCTACCACCAGAGCAGAAAACTACACCAGTTTTGTGCAAATCTGTTCCTTCTATACAGGGTGTGGTGTTAAAGTTACCGTCTACGGCTGGTTCATGGACATCACGGGATCCTGTTGACAGGCGTAAGACATCACAAGGAAACAATACAATCCGATACTCTTCCTGCTGTAAAACCAATACCAGACATTGTGTTAAGAACATTTATCAAAAAAAAAATAATACCAAGGTTTACAGCATTATATCACAATACATCAGGACATAAGAATGCATATGCCAGATGTACGTGGTTTGCTGCCGATTTTACTCTGCATGTTACATGTATCAGGAGTAACCAGAAGTTCCGCCATACAGAGCCGACCTTACAACAGAGTTGAAAGGTCAAATAATGCTGACAGTCAGAAGTATAACAACGTGCATAATGTCACAGTTGATTGTGGAGACTATACAGGTACAAGAAGAATGGCTATGTGGCAGTGTCAGCGCTATATTTACACACTAGCAAGGGATGGCTATCCTTGGTCTCCTCGTGGCAGCCAGAGAAGTTCCAGAAACGGTAACGACACGCTAAGAGACGACCTGGATTCTTTGAATCATGCATGTCATATTCACGACAGAAGTCAAACATGCCTGGAAAAAAGTGGAATCCCGGATTACTGTCTGGCCACGAATAAAGACATGTACCTACAAACGGATTTTCATTTTATCTGTCATCATCAACAGCGTGACGAGAATTTGGTCCACTCCCTTCAATGTCTTCATCGCACTCGAGTGCTGCCCATGCTATACTTTCATATAGCGGATCGCTGCCAAGGCTTCGGGATTCTGGATGATATAATGAGACGATCTAAAAACGCGTATTTTTATACACTCAATATCAGCCCTATCTTCGACCGTCCGATCACCGCACCACTGTATTGCCTTCCCAAGTCTGTCATCTCTGACTGTATTAGAGATATTGTGGAAGACCAGTGTGGGACTATGACCGCTGATTTTGTGCAAAGGTACTTGGTTTACCTCCAGGATTCGTTTGGTCAAGCCCTGCAATCTGCCGGAGTGGCTTCCAACATTTGCGAACATGATATCCACTCCGACATGGTATCTAGTTCACCGCCTTTTAAGACTTGCCCAACCAAGGTCGGTATTTTTAGATTGTTAGAGATCACAGCGCCTGGGACAGCCCTGGATACCCCATTTGGTAAATTTGTCCTGGAGTGTTTAAATAGCCACTCTGGGGAACCACCACCGGCAATGCATATACCGCCTATAAAGCATGTTGGATGTCTTCAGATGATGCTTCTGAGAACAGTAAGTTCAATATCTTACAGTTTGCACATAAACAATTGACACTCCTCTACCACGGGGCTCGATGCAGCCGACTTGAGCAGTTTGTGAACTGTTTCCAATTGCTACAGCAGATTTGCGGACCGAAGGTAAGGGGATTTGAACAGCACGCTACGCTCTTTGTGGAAGGTTGTAAGATACAGTCTGAAATGAACGCTGTTGGGTGTCTCTGGCAGGATATGCTGTTACCACACTACCTGCAAGCCAGTCGTGTTACTATATGGCCCATGACCCCCCAGTGCTTGGGCAACCCCATGACATTCGACAACACATACTACGGCAGCTTCACTAGTATTTTTGATGATCTGGATACTGTCATCTCATTTTTACAGCCGGGAGTGGAGGAAATATCCAGAAAATGTGGTCCAAAACCTGCCAAACGGCTAAGATTATTGCTTAAAAAGGTCCACTATCTTCAGCGTGATGCCGTGAAGTACAACTTTATATTTCTGAATTATGTGGTGCCAAAATAAATCAGTCGATTTCATTGCGCCCATATAGAATAGAATAGAATGAAATAAAACGTTATACTTTATTTAACGTCGGTAAAAGGTTTAGCAAGGGAAGATTAGTGACCAGCACTATTACCCGACAGTGATAAGATGAAATGAGCAAATGAGATGAGATGTAATGATATGAAATGGGTTTCATTAGCTTCATGCAGGTGCCCTTAAGACATTTTCAAAATACATAAGAAAAATAAGAACACTGGCATTCATTCCCTTCATACACACGTATAAGATTTTTAAAATCGTTTAGCGTTACTGCATCCTTAAAATGTGGAACAATATTTCTGTATAAGAACTAGGTGACATACATGTATATCGATTGAGGGCTGGTCATTTGGTGAAGAAATCATATCTTGAGGTTCCTACAGATGATTGTGTTGTAAATAGAGTATGCACAAAGGAGTGCCCTATCTTGGGGGAAAGAAACACAACCAAAAGAGGTTGTACTGCTTTCCATTGAGAGAATTACTACAATAGTGATTCTGGTCGTCTCTGTCTGATCGTGGGTGATGCATACCCTGTGAAGAGAGTGTACTCGGGGGTATTACATGTAATGTGCACACTATATGCTAGGCATCTGAAGTACCAAGAAAATGAGTTGTCACGTGTAGATACAGAATTTTCAAGAACTATTACCTCCAACTCATTAAAATATTCCCCGTATTCACCATATTGACATGTTTGTTGCATTGTTCTGAATCAGTGACATTTTGGATATTTTGTAATTTATCATCCAGAATTTTAATGATAAATGGTTCCAGATACCTTTGGCATACTGTCTTTTGTTCTCACAAACAAGATAACCCAGATATTAAATATCCACTGTAACACTATATATATGAATTCCGGTCATTTTAAAAGGCTGAATGAGTAACGTCCTCACACTTTCACAGAAAAACAAACAAACATCAGAGGTCATTTTTACAAAGTGTCGCTATATATAGGTTTTCCAATTCTGGTTACCGGTTGATTGCAATTATCAGGCCGTACAATTGAAATGCATTTAATAAACGATAATAGTTTAGGAAAAATGCATAATAATGTCACTACAATACTTGTTCTAATACGAACAACAACAATAACAAAAATAACTAAATAATTTTTGTTGTCTTTATTTATTTTGAGGCAGTGGAAGGCAACGGTATTCTGAAGTTTCGATCTTTATGCCAAGATAACATTGTGTTAATCTGTGATACCATAATAATGATTTCCATGATTTGAAGCCAAGACGTATTTGTCAGTTATCAGCCAGTGAACCACACGCTACTCCAAAAGGTATTTAAAATGGATAAAAATGTAATAATATGTAAATATAATTTGTATTAATTTGTTATAATGTAACAGTAATAAACAATGTGTAATAATATTATGGCTTAAAACATTATGCATTATTTATGTTTAATCTTAAACGTATTTTATACCCCACGATCAATTATATTCTTATACTTACCTAATTTGCATACTCAACTTCAGTTCCACATAGGATCTCCTTATCTCGACAAAACCTTACCTTTTGACAATAGACCAAGACGAGAAAGGAGCTTACCCGACCCGACACTCCTGACCTCTACAACAATGCAGACCGAAGCTTACCCGCACACCTTACTTTGACAACAATAAACAATAGACTCTTTACTTTTGGTATATATACACCCTGGGCACGGCAAGTTTTTCAGGGCGCGTCTGTCGGATAGACAGTGTGCAGGATACTAGCTCAATGCCATGACCGTATTGCCAGGTAAGAGTTTGATAATTGATAATCGTGTCTCTAACCCTTGTTATCCAATTTAAGATGTAATAGTCAATATGCTGCGACAGTTAATGAACCTGTAGATAGATTATATGTATGCATTATTATGTATTAATTATGTGTGCCTTTCCATTTGCAGTATGTACAAGAGTGAGAGCATTTATGAGCGTCTCTGGAGCGAACGCATCTAGCAAAAATCTCACAATACCTACATGCATTTTACCTGGCATAAAATATGTCACGCGAATGACATATTTTAGCATGAAAGGAACTTGTAAATAATGTGAAAAAACTAAATTATAACTGACTATTCGAGCCTGCCAGCTCTCTTGAATTCAGTATTAAAACCGACAATTGTCACATCTTAAGCAACGGTTACATTTATTGTCGCCCGATATAAAATTGCTAGATATAAAAGTTATGCTGCTTTCACTCTTGTGAAACGGATGTCTCTGAAGACTGGAGTCCCTCGATAGCCTAAGTGGGCCGTACTCGCCGTCACTTTTCTGGTTGGATCTACTATGGGGATCGGGACTGGGGGAAGAGGCGTCCGGTGACGGCTGACGTAACCATGGATGCAGGTTGAGACCACGACCTGCGATATTTCGGCTGACGTGCGTCACGAGCAATGCAGGAACAACTGAGGACCGATCGACAAGCGTTATTGGCTGTGAGTTGGAATATGTCTGCATAGTAACGCATGATTTCCTTCCCTGTTTCCGGTGTACGTTTCAGACGTGGGATATTCTTCAGCTTGCGATAACAGGTATATTCTGGAACATCAAACTTTTTCACGGATTCATAAACTTCCGGTGGAACAATTTTTGAAGCATTCGGCTGTCTATTATCCAGGACTGTCATTCGACAAAAGGCACGTGACAATTTACTTTAAATTCTTCTGACTGGAATCATTGTCAGCTATACGTGTTGAATTTGTGTGGAAGTTACTTTCACTATTCATTGCGGCAGCGACGGAGCAGCTGATGGGATTCCTTTCACTCTTTCAATTTGGACTCGCATACTAAAAGACTGCGTATTTAGGACGTGTATTTAGAGCTTCTATACCTCTGCTGTTTTCTACATTGAGAACAGGACTGTGCATGGCTATGTGCATTTATTATATAAGCCATTAAATATTAAAAATATATATTTTTTATGTACTAATTTAACATTTTTTCTTTACTTCTTGTTTAAAGATCATCTAGTTGTAATAACGATTCTGTTAAGGTATTTGTTATGTTCCTTGTTCATGTTTTTCTGTCTTTCTAAATTAAGTGCATGCTACGTGTCTGTAACTGGCAATCCCGTCGGCACACAGAAGTGAGGACAAAGAAACTTCCCGGCCCAGGTATCTTCACTAATGACTGTCGACAACCGACCTTGACACTGACGGCCTTACTAATTTATAACCCGCATGGCCTGGTAGTTACTATGCATGGTTGATAATGTCAGTTGTTTGGCCGAATTTATTTCAAGTGAGCTCCTGATTGTAAATTGCTCTACTGCTGTATATACAAACCTATGTAAATACTTTATTATTTGTTTTCGTTTTTTTTTTGTGCGTGTAAACATTTATTGTTCTGGTCAGTGTTTACACTGGTCATCATGGGTGATGCAAAAGACAGAACTGTGGTGATTGAACATCTGCAAAGTGGCTACGATTCAGCTCAGTTAGCTGTTACTTTAGCTTTTGGCAAGTTGAAAAACTTATTGACATTGCGGAGGTACAGAGAAAAGGTACAGGTAAAGAGATACTATGGTGTGTGTTCAGGGTTGATTGGTGACCCCAATACTAGCACAGTTCTCATTGGGGGGGGGGGAAGCATTGTCACATTGGGTCGATGACCAGTCAATGTGTAAAAAACTAGGATTGGAAGTTAAAGCACTTGGGGAATGGATCAGAGTAGAGGGTGTTGGTGGACATAATTTTGAATAGTGCTTACGTGGGGGCAGAAACGAAAATCCCTAACCCGTATAACGCTGTGTTTCATGCATCATGCCTAGTCGTTCGAAATACCTTTTACCACTCAAATGTGCCAGTAGTAATAGGGACAAATATCCTGAAGGTGGCTGCAGGACATTTCGAGGGCGATTCCCATGGTGATGGTTCCAATATTGGTAAAGCATGGCCAATCGCTTAGCCCCCGACCGCGTCATACCAAAGACGTAAAAACTGGGTGGTTTGCGCTTCTCAGCTTGGCGTTTGGCATTAATGAGTTAGGCAACAGACTGGGCGGCTCGGAGTCAGTATAAATGGTCTGAGTGATTCCTTTCTGCCCACCTGTGGCGGAATTGAATCGGTGGCTTGGCACACAAAAACTGTCGGGGGTAGATTAGTGTGCCATCCACCAGTAAAATCTACCTGGAGGATTAGGGGTTTGAAATGTTTTCTCCCATCGGGTCCCATGTCAACAAAAACGGGTAAAAAATAATAACCATTGGAAATTCATAGGGGTTTTTTGCGTCTTTTTTTGTTTTGTTTTCAAAGATTCAAAAACCTTCATAGTGCATGGCCCACGGGAAGTAACAATTAATATGTGAAAGAAATCCGCGCATCGGGTACAGATATAATTGTGACACAGACGACGGGCGGACGAACGACGGACGGATTTTGATTGATGACCTCTGCTGACATAGTCAAACAGAGCTAAAAAAAGATCAGGAAATATGGTGGATGGCTACGTTTCAACAAAATTTGGTGTTAATGCGTTTGAAGAGCGCCCTTGTCATTTGTTCTTCTGACACAGTCAAGTAGAGCTACATGTATATCTAGCTGGACGGTATTTCAAAAAACAAGGCTTGATTTTTCAAGAACGAGAAGACATTCCAGTTCCCGCCGGTTGACTGACTGCAGGATACGGGCCAGAGGGTAGGGAAACAAAGACGTCTCACGACAATGTATCTGTCGCGGTTTGTCACCATCCCGGGGTTACCATGAGAAGATTCCGAGAACAGCTTGCCCACACCACTGGGCCAAACAATACATCCACCCGCCATCACAGTGCGTAATAAGAACGCTAGTGTAACCGTATACCAACAGACAAAGCAATGTTTTTAATTAAAATTTTGCCAACACGTGGTAGGATTTTACTGTCGACCTGAGACCTGCACGTTATAGCACAAGTACCGGGGAGACCCCAGCGTGTAATGTTACGTCATATTTCAGCGAATCCGCGATGATTCACAAATTTCACCCCAGTCACTCACAGGGTTAGGTCTACCCTGTAGTGAATTCCCATATCACAGTAAGGACAGTCATGGTGATATTGCCTGTTATATTGTTAATAGCGTGCATTGTTTTGTAATCTATAGGGCTGTTCAAACCTGAGTGGAGTAGTTACTATACTAGGTAACCCCGGGGGGTTAAGCAAGAACCCCCAAACAAGATCACATCAGGGGCAAAGACTGCAGCGTTATAATACGGTGCTTTAGCAGGGAATTACTCCAGCCAAGATTGTAAATTAATGGTACAGATTGATCAACCGTGTGTCCGCGTTAGTCATACCTGCTCTAACAGTATCACAGGAGCAGACTGTATCTCTGACTCTCGCTGCTATATTTTATATAATTTGAACAAGGTATACATACTGATACATCTTACCCTGTGAAGGCTGGAAGCCGCAATGGCAGGGAGAGGGAAGACGGCTTTGCTGATTTTACTGCTAATGGTGAGAGTGTCAGTAAGTTATGTCGTTAGCAGACCTCACAGTGGCTTTGATACCTCAAGAATCGGTACCAGTCAAGGCTCCAGCACAGTGCACAATATCACAGTTGACTGTGGAAACTATGGCGTTCTAAATAAGATTGGTTCGCAGTGTTATCGTGATTTAATCCAGCTGGCAAGTCGCGGCTATCCTTGGTCTGTTCACGGCAGCGACAGACATTCCAGGAATAATCCGAATGTCGCAGACAGGAACAATACTCTGGGAGACTCCCTGGATACTTTGAATGACGTTTGTTACATACACGACAAAAGTCAGACATGCCTAGAGGAAAATGGTATCCACGATTACTGTTTGGCGACCATGCTTGACGGTCCGGCCATTCAGATGGATTTTCAGTTTATCTGTTATCATCAGCGCTCGCGATGAGAACTTAGTCCGCTCACTCCAATGTCTTCACAACACGCGCCTGCTGGCAATGCTGTACTTTCATATAGCAAATCGCTGCCGCGGCTTCGGCATTCTGGATAACATAATGAGACGATATAAAAATGCGTATTTTTGCAGACTGGATATCAACCCTTACTATAACCAGGCGAAACCCTCACTGCTGTATTGTATTCCCAAGTACGCACTTGTATTAGAGATATTGTAGAAGACCAGTGTGGGAGCATGGCTGCTGATTTTGTACAGAATTACATTGTATACCACCAGGAATGGTTATCCCAAGTCCTGCAATCTGCCGGACTCGACTCCGACATTTGTGACAGTTACGTAACCTCAGACATGGTGCTCAGTAGACCGCCTATCCCGACAGACTATAACAATCTCGGTATATCGAGACTGTTGGAGATCACAACACCCGGGACAGCCCTGGCTACCGTACGGGGGGAAATTATTATGGAATATCTACACAGCCTCCCAGGGGAAGAGCTCTGCACCACCTACAATGCATATATCGCTTATGATGCTTGTTTGATGTCTTCATTTGATAAGACCGAGAGGAGCAAGTTCAATATCTTACAGTTTGCTCATCAAATGTTCTGGTTCTCCTATCACGGGATTCAGTGTAGCAGATTGGAAGAGTTTACAGCATGTTGGAACCTGCTACAGGAGATCTGCGGGCCTAAAGTACAAGGATTGGAACATCACGCTACTCTCTTGGTGGAAGGCTGTAAGATCCAATCTGAACTGGACATTGTTAGGTGTCACTGGCAGGATATGTTGCTGGATTACTACCTACAAGCCAGCCGTGTGACGGTGTGGCCCACCGTTAGCCAGTGCCTGCAAAACCCGATGGCATTGGAGGACTCATACTACAACAGTTCCACTAGTTTATTTCATGATCTGGATACTGTCATCGCACTAATACAAAGCGGGGTGGATGAAATTGGCAGGAGATGTGGCTTGCAACCTGCTAACCGTATCAGGGTATTGCTTAACAAGGTACACTATCTGCAACACGACGCCTCTAAGTACAGTGATTTATATTTGAACAGTGTAGTGCCAACCTAATTGATTCTATTATATATTATGTCCAGCCATTTTCTATTTGATGTTTTATACTCTCTTTTTACACAGCTGGTTTCCTGCTAGACCATTGGACTACCGTTCCACGGAGCAAGGGAAATTCTATCTACAATGCCACACATATTAAGTAACACTAATTTGGGTGTTTTTCTGGCTACCTGATAGTTAATACTAAAGTAACTGAACCGTCTATACACCTTGCATGACGTCGTGTGTTGCTGATTAAATTGAGGTTGATATGGCAAGATATGAGAACACATGTCATGTGCAGACTTATTATTTTGTCTTTATTGACTATACCTCCATTTTATTTTTACCTGCAACAACAATAACACAAAACAAGTGCTGCTACTACCACTACAACAACTACTACAACTAGTGGTGCGCGATATTACCGGTATACCGGTTTATTGCAATGTTGTGAAGCCACGATACGTATCGCAGTACATTTTGCCCATATCGATATTGCCGCAATACACAAAGCCGTCATTGTTTAACACGTCCCAAAGTGTTTATTTCCGACGATACCCGAGTCCTGCACGTGTTTTCGGCATTCGGA
>JAAUYG010266772.1_pt1 | contig 10787 bp, 15 predicted proteins | sample 7278091 | NCBI WGS metagenome assembly JAAUYG01 (sample SAMN14350201, study PRJNA611818) | marine sediment metagenome | isolation source: surface marine sediment (0.6m) | place: French Polynesia: Moorea | collected 2018-08
CAAACCAATGAAGAAAAATTCTGTGAGGAGACCATACCACTAAATATCTACCTTGGAAGAGATCTGGCCCAAGCTGTGCAGTTGCAAGTATTTCTCATCCCAAAATATCTAATTCAAACTGATTTTTGTGGGTCTTCACCTCACCATTTCTCCCAGTTGAAAATGTCAAACAGAAAACCAAAAAAAAAGAAGAAAAAAAAAAGAAAAATGAGAAGGAACAAAATATCAGACAAAAGAAAAGAAACCAGAGAAATGAGAAAGCATGACGTTTTTGGCCAACTCCAGAACACTGAAGGCAAGATGTTTTGAATGACCAAGAAGAAAGATATGGAAACAAACAGATACATAAATAAACAAAAAATATAAGATGTCTAGATCCAACTCAAATGAGAAAAAAAAACCCCAAAACAAAAACAAAACAAAACAAAAAAGTGATGTACGATGGACGTGTTTTCCCCCCCCCCTTTTTTTTCTACAATTCTTTTTTTAAAAAAAAAAAAAAAATTACGAACACAATTTTTGCTGGATGTTAAAAAATTAGATTGCGCAGCCTGAATTTGTCACGCGCCGCAGCGTGACGTCATGTTACGTAATTTTGTGACGTGTTTTGCTCCATGAAGTCAAACCTTGCTTGTAACCGGGGCCTGAATCGGAGAAAAGACGTGTAAAAATGCACAAATTCAATGAAAAGTAAAATATTTTGTTCTTTTTGACAATTTTGCGGTTTTTTTTTGAGATAAAAAGCGGGTAGAAAACATATTTCGGTTGAATTTGGGCGGATCTTGTGACGCCATCTTCTGATGAAAATGACGTCACGTGTCAGCGTCTCCCCGAAGAAGAAGAAGAAGATGGAAGCAAAGAGAAAACAAATCACATTTTTGTCGTTTTCTGCGATAAGAAATAAGAATCAACGCCGATTTTCTGTGGATAAAATACTGGAAGGAGTCTGGATCAAGGTGAGTGCTGCATTTTGAGGAAATGTCGACAAAAATAGACCGGGAGATGTGGATCAAAGCTCGTGGTCTTGGATTCTGATTTTTTTCGGCTCGAAGAATTGTGCTCAAATGAGGTTCGCAATTTTGGTCTAAATTCAGTTTTTTTTTTCTCAATGGAGATATTCTTGTTGTCTGTGCAGATTTTCCCACCACAAACCGTCTCTAGATCCAGATCTAGATCTGTTTCAAAACAAGTGGCATTAACTTCGAAGACCTTTTTCTGGAAAATTCACTTGGGCATTTGAACACCAGTTTCTATTCGCACGCCAGATAACTGAAGTGCCCTTTACTGTATAAAACTGTTATCCGTCACAAATGAACTACAAGTGCAAGACAAAATTTGTCAAACAATACAGCTACCATGAAATGTTTTTAGATCTAGATCTACACTTATCCTTAGGGGCATAACCCGAAAATAGGGGAAAACCAAAAATGGAAATTCAGTTTTTTCAGTAGAAAATAATAGCATGTCAATGACAAGTTTTGGCAAAAAGTTAGTCACTTTAAGGTGAATACAAATATGTCAAAACTCCTTGATAATGCATATCTTTGATGGAAAAAACTGAATTTCCATTTTTTGATTTCCCTATTTTCCGGTATAGCCCTCCTTAGGCTGCTACGAAAACCAAAAGGATGTTATCCCTGCCAAACATACTCACACGCGAAAAAACGCACTACTTGTCACATTTGCGTTGGTGTCTTGCACATTGTGCCGGGCTATCAAAATGATGTGAGCAGCGCTTACATACAAAACCGGCACCATGTTTGCCGTTGATATGAATGCGCTGACTGTGAGATGTTGCGTAGACCTGATCATATTGGTCACAAGGGAATTCAGAACGCTTTCCATGCAATTTGGCATGAGTGGCCAAAGATAGCTTCGTTGGATAAGACTTGTTGCATTTCTTACATTTGAAGCCTGGTGAATGGCATCTAACATGTGCATGCATCCTAGAACAATTCACCGTGCGATAAGAGCATTTCTTACACTGTAAATAAACACTTGACAAAGTGAACATTCGTGTTGTGACACCCTAGGTCTGCTTCATTATTGAAGCGTCTCTCGCAATTGTTACACGAATAGGGGCGTGCCCCAGGATGAAAGTGTTTCATGTGCGCTATCAGCGCCATCTTGGAAGCCACACTGACCGTACACACAAGGCATTCTTGAGGTAAAGCCACACCAGGAGGCGTGTGTTTAGACGCAGCATCTGTGTTATCCTCGACAAATAACTCATCCAAGTCTGAGTTCTGCGTGTCCATTGAACTTGGTAGTTCCAGAGTCTCTGTACTCCACCAACGCAGCAAGTGGTCAACCTCCACAAGGTTTCGTAATCAGAGAAAATGGTACACGTTCCTCCTCAGTCATGGAGTCTGATGTCACTGTGCTGGTATCTGCATCCGCTTGATACTGTTCAGAGTCCACCAGCCGACATGGGCGCGCTCCCCCATGAGTAATGACCACCGTGGGATGGTCACCAATTTCAAGGGCATGTCGGCATGAGGGGGGTGTTCAACTCACCAGGTGACGGTTGAGTCAAACAGATCACGACCTCAATTGTTTCCCAGGAAAACGTGAAAAACCTTCATGGACGTTTTCGACACCGCCGCGCCGCGGTCCACTGGAGGAGGCTCGCGCGTAGATCTAGATCTGCGATGGCGAAATGGCAAAAATTTGGCGGAAATTATATAGCGGAAATTTTTGCTCAAGTTTTCCATTTTATTGCCCATAAGATGTTGCAAATTGTGTATCTATTCACAGGTAATTAAGACACATTTTTGAGACATTTCAAGCCCTGTAATGAGGCAATAAGTGCCTGTTCAGTGTGGGCTAACAATGACTGCACATCCTCTTTTAGAATGAGTTTATTCTTTTCACCATGATCAAATGGAAAATCAGGGAGAGTGATGACAACACTTTCTTTTCTTATGATTTTCTCATCTGGACGTGTCATCCCACTTGTAGATGTAGATCTAGCTATCAATGGCTGACAGAAGCCTGATCTTGATGCTGCTCTCATATTCTTTGACCACCATGCCAATACTCAAGAAAACCTGAGCACCCTGCTGCTGTGACTTTACAACAACAAATGTTGGCAGATATGGTTAAATAGCCTGCAACAGTTCAGCTGCAATGGAGTTGTGGACAGCAGATTCCTCAGCTTCAGGTGTAGACTCAACTTCTGCTTCTCCCTCTGTATGTGGCATTTTCACCTCTGGCTCTACTTCTCTCTCTGTGTGTGACACTGCTTCCATTGGCTCTGAATCTGGCTCTCCCCCTCTCTTCATGATGTTCACCCGCTTCATGTTCTCAGAACAAGAATCCGTGCTTTAGTGGTGGAAATGGCGACAAAGTAAACAACAGGGGAGGACATCCCATACATGCTCTCCATCATCCCCTTGAACTTCTCTTCATCATACCCCCACACATCTTTGCTCCCAACCAATTCTAAAACAAGTGGGACCTCAAATGGTGTGTAAAACACCGCTGCTGGATCTTGTTGGAGGACAATCAGGCCATCACACTTCCTCCAGGTGTTGGGTATCTGGCATTTCTGCCCTGCAGGCTGGGGGCACTGGTGGCCCGTCCATGCTAAAGTATTTGCCCAATCCGATCATCACTTGTCAGTGGACGTTCGAGGGGGCTTGGCCCTCCCCCCAGGTCCAAGAATAAGTGGCTGCCCAAGTGCTTGGGCAGCAGCTGCTGCTTGCTGGGGGGTTTCCGTCACCCAATGACCATGTGGTGGAAAAGCATTCAGGTACACTCTGCGGATTTCCTCCACGTTCACTGCACTGGATGCAAATCCAAACAGTGTTACCATTGCATAGTTGCACATTTTTGCACATTTGCAAAATCTGGTGCTCGCAAATTTGTGGGTGGATTCTGGTATCCTGGTGTGCGTGAAAGTACCCCAGTAGCCAACAACTCTGCTTCCACACTGACGACTGCATTGAAGAAGGCACTCCATGCATCTCTTCCAACTTGATTGGACATGCGACAACGGAACGCATATTCAAATGCCGACACCATGTCCTGGTGAATGAGGATTGCTAGCCGTGTTGCACCAGCTGGGTTCGAGGTGGGGTGGAGAGGTGAATGGCATGCAACAATTTGTTTGCCTGCCCTGCCCATTCAGTCCTGCAATTGCAGGAGCATTGCAATCTGCAGTACATGTACGATTTCAGCAGGCAGGATTGTCAGTGTGGGCTTCTCCGCTGTTGTCTGGAATGAAAAACGGAAAAAAAGAAAATGAAATTCAGTTGTCGAAGGTATGAAGAGCCTCTCTTTGATTTCCTGGTGCTCGCACTGATGTGTTTGGACTGAAGGTGTTGAAAAGTTGGCACGTGGTCGCTGGCAGCTTCACACGACCCAACTGAGGAGGGTACAAGGTACAGCTCAGCTCGGGACCTTTACTCACAAAACTTTCTCAGATTGCTGCCCTAAGACAATGGCGGAGGTGAGAAAAGTGCTTCATATTGAAACAATGGAGGTGGAAAAGAAGAACGATGTTGATCTCAATGATGAGAGTCATTTGGAAGGAATGAGAGACAAGATGAAACCAGTGAATGTGGCGAATATGACGATAATCATGGATGATTCTGACGAAGAAACGTCCAGCAGTGAGGAGAGTGCGCTTCTCTCGGGTGCGGAAGGTAAGAGTTCTGCAATTCAGATGGGATTCCAGTCTTTGTCACTTTGCGTCCATGACATCTGTCTTCTGTTGATTTGGATGGACATTGGTGCGTGTTGCTGCGGAAATTAGGGGTTGCGACAGGTCCGTCTTTGTCGTTTTGAGTTTTGGCACGAGCGCGGCAACCAAGAAACGACAGTGGTCGACTAAATTCGTACTGTTATCTGCTGATTAAGCCCTCTCCGAATCGTGATAGGGCTGCACGACAGGAGGATCTGGCTTTTGGGCAGATTTTTGATCCAGGTGCGGAAATCTTTTGTTTTTCTTTGAAACGGTGGAGGAGAAGACTCAGGTTGCTCGGAGTCGTGTCTGTTGGGAAAATGGTTTGTGTAAACAAAGTCTTGGAGTCCTGAAGCACTTCCGTTAGCACGGCATTAACCGTTCACTGCAGCGTAAACAGGCAACATTCCAAGCAGTGCTATTGTTTAGCAAAGAGATGCCTCCACAACTGCTCAGATTTCCAAATAAGTTTGCAGCTTTTCTGCACATGGAGCACCCCATCTGAGCGTCAATGTCGTTCCGTCTGGTGCACGAAATTCCTTGAACACAACTGTCTCAGAAACGCAGCAACTGTTCTGAATGGTTTCCATGGCAAACGAAGAGGCTTTGTTTGTTTGATGCTCTCTTATCACTGGCTGCTTGCTCTCTGTCGGAAACCGACAAAGTGGAATGACGCAGCAAAGTTCAAAAGCGCCATTTGTCTTGGACGCTGGAACCAGAAAGCGGAATTTGTGCGCAAATAAATCGTGGCTTTCGCAGATTTTTTCGTTGGTTTTTGTGCCTGTGCCAGTGCCTTCTTCAGGTCGTTTCTTGCTTGTTTTGCATCATTGCGCAAAAGTTCGATGTTCTGCTCGAGCCATACGTTGTTGCATTTTTGCTGGTGGCTGCAGATAGATGTACACACGCACTCCCACTCTCAAAACACGCCTCAAAGAAGGAGGGTGAAATGGAGAAGGAAATTGAGAAATTGGAGCGGCAACAGACTGGAGGAGGCAATTTTGTTCCTCCTTTGTCGTGTCGGGAGTCCAGAATGGCTCAGAATGTCAAGGAGTTCAGAATCAAGAAACATCCTTTGGCATAAGATGTCCAAGCAAAATGAAACTGGCCACATGTGCAAGAGATAAAAAACTTGACTTGACAGCCAAACGAGGAAAAACGCGAACAAAGTCCATGTTCCTTCTCAAACAGATGTCCGAGGCATTTGTCAAGTGTCAGCGCAATAATCAGCCACTTGTTCTGAACAAAAGCTGCCGGGACGAAGCTGTTCTGATTGATGAGATGATAGCACAATCAAAGCTGTGCGAGGCGCGTGATTCGCTGCTTCACAAAACCATCCGTAATCAACACGTGGGGTCCTCCTCTCTGCCAGAGCCGTAAATTTATGCTCCGTGATGGACTGGTTTGTGTGCAAAACTTTTCTTGGAATGTCAGGATTCATTGGTTGCTGGAAACGCATTGGTCTTAGAGCATTCATTCTTCACTTGTGTGACGGCAAGTTTTTGTGCTGGGATGGACTTCTGAAAGAAAGCAGAGAAAAACTTGAGAGGGGAGAATTTTGGCTGCGAACATCCTCGTGATCTTCAGTAGCTTTATAGAACAAACGCTTCTTTGCTCAAAAAGAGCTTCCCTTGTTGTCAGGAAAGCAATCTTCAGCAAAACTGCAGTGGAATATTTAGAATGAAGAATGCACGCAGGACTTGCCTGCTTGTCTCGAATACAGAAGCTTCTTTGCCGAAAGTATCCTGCCCATCTTGCTTATCATTGGCTTGACACATGCATAATTTAGGACGCGGCCTTTTGCATTGCCGTACTTGCAGGAGTGATGTGTACCCTGCAGGACAATGAGGATCAAAAGTAGCTTCTCAATGCATACTTTGGTGACAAGGTTCTTCCGAGGATAAAGCCGTTTCTATGAGACTTGGATGCAGAATGGTGGAAAGGAAACTGATTCCCTGGTGCTTTGCAATGCCAGTGCAAGGACAGTGAACTCTCTCAGCACTGAGAACATCAGACGCTTGGCTCTCTTTGTGGGAGACGCACGACGTCTCAGGTCGTTGTTCTGCTGGCTTCTGAAGAGACAAAATGAATGTTCAGTGTGCAGACAAAAACGAAACGAGAGAAGCACTCAGCCTGTGTTGTATGTAATGGAATAGAAAGACACATGTTGAAATGGTCCTGTCGGAAAATGATGCAGGCCACACGACACGATGTTTTAGGAGATGAAATTTCCGTGGTGATTCACTTGCAGCGAGACTTTGCACACAATGGAACAGAAACACTCTCCACTCTGTTCACCCAAAGTTTCCTCAGTGACTGCCCATTGCAGAGATAGGGGAATGATTTGATTGTCTTTTTTGGGCTGTATCCTGCCCTTTTTGCCCCAATTTCTTCGTGAAATTCTGACTTTGTGACACAAATTTGTTTTGCTGGGCAAAAGGTTTGCTGGAAATTACGTTTTCTTGGAACTGGGCTTTGTTGGAGGCTGGTGGAACAGACCCCACACTGAGAGAGTCTTTCTTTTTGGAAGGAAGAGCACTGCCAGGATGTATTCCGTGGTGAAGGAACAGATTATGTACAAGAGACTGCAGCGTGCCGCGGAGCGGGCCAAGCAGCTGGACAGGAGTCTCCTCTCCCAACCACCACAAGGTACGGGCTTTCTATAACGGGCAGACGTAGAAACGTAGGAATGACGTGATGACGTGACGTCCAGCTGTTTGCTGGCGTGCACAGATGAAAGAACCGAGTTTACGAATCCAACTTTGACTGGTTTTGAGAAGAGAACAATGGAAAGAAAACAAAGAGTCACTTTTTGCTTTCACTCTGGAAAGATGGTGATGATGATGATGTTCACTTTGTTGCGCCTGCATGTATTTTCCTGGCTTGCACGTTACTCCGGACATGGCGTCGCGATATTCAATTCTGACGTAGATGACGTCGATGGGGCTTTTGGGTCAAATGCTGGTGGGTCGTTCACTGGGCTGTCGGGCATCATGTCGTGCCCCTGGCTTTTATCCTTTTCTGTGCTGACGGCGTCAGCATTTGTTTCTGTTGCTTGTTGTTGCGTGGTGAAGGGAAAATGAAAACGGTCGCAGATAAGCGCCTTGTTCAGCTGGCGTCTATTCTGCTGTCATGCAGGCTGATGTTCGTTTATACCCTTCTGTTGGACACTTGTCTTCTCATTCCTGGACATGTTGATCAGTTGTGACAGACCAATGAAGCTACAAATGCAAGACTGATAGCTTTTCTAAATCCCTGATGTTGGTGAGGCATGTGGTGTTGGGATTTTCTCTTGTGCTGGTGCAGCATGATACTCCATGGTAATCAGGGCGACAGTGTTGTTCTGCAAGTTTTCTTTGTCTCAAGAATAAGATCAATTAATTCTGGATTTGTCGGAATAGGATTTGTTTACCAGAACAACATCCATCATCACACATAGGCATTCCCCAGTCTGGTACTGCAGCAATACTGCGCTCTGTTGGTCACGTGTGTCTAATGTGTACAGATATGCAGGGAAATTGGTTATATCTTCTCCAGAATGTAATGAGGCCATTGAACCGGAATGGACTGACAAACTGTCACTGGTGGCAGACCACCAGGAACGCACTTCTGTGGGGAGGCACAAGGAACGAGTTTCTTATTTCCGCGAGATGTGGAACAATCTAGCCTGTAACTTCTTTGTACCTGACTCTGGCAGGATGCTGGAAATCAGGAGTGACGTTTCTCGTGGTCTGGACGCTGTTGTGTCCTTGATGTGCCAGACTTGATCACTGCTGACACGTTTTGGCAACAAAAGATGCGCTTTTCAATGAGGCCGCCCACTTGCCTTCTGTTTCATTCTTTTCCAAGGTTTGCTTGAGCATCAGTGTGTTGAACAGCTTGAGATTTGTGCAGGTGTTTCCTTTTTTGGGGAAAATAATGAAAGAGCATTTAAAAATAGTGTTGTATTGTGTTGCATGGAAAGGGACATTGAGAAAGCTTTGTGTCGAGCGATGCAATGCAAGTTCAGTGTCAGGAGCGTCAGCAATTGAATTCCATTTGAGACGTGTGAAGTGAAGAGCGAAGAGACCCTGCTGAAGGTTACAGGCATCAAGACAGACACTTCAATGATTTTTCCACAGCTTCAGTCTGCCAAAGTGTCTTTTCATAAAAGCTTGTCAAGTGAAAACTTGACAGATAAAGAGACAATGTGACTGACGAAAAAGGACAATTTGGCTGTTTTCCTGCCTGCAGTTATGGATGAGAGGGGGGATTCTCATCTTCAGATGGAAACATCCTTGAACCATCATTTTCAGCCTTGCTCATGTACAAGTTTGTGTTCTCTGAGAATGTTGGCTGAGATTCCACCTTTGTGCTCACTGATTGCGACTGGCTGTCTCTGACCAGTCGGTGGTTCTGCACGTAATTGTGGGGTGTTCCCAGTGACTTGGCTCGTGTTTAGTCAGCAAATGCCATGAACAAAGCAGTTCGAGCTTTTATGTCCTTGTGACCCATAAAATTGGTCCTGTGTACCTTGAATAAATTTTCACGAGAATTTCCTCTCGTTTCCCAATCTCTTTGCTCAACACCTGGATCAGCATTCTTGTACTGACCAAAACGACAGAGTTTGCAAAGAAAAAGAGAAAAGGAAACCACGTTGGGTCCATTCCCACCGTCGACGGTGAACAAGGGAAAGTACTGGCGATGTGCGTAGTCCCTCACGCTTACTTGGTCTCGTTCAATACCTGCACTCACAAAGCATACAACTGGACTATTTTTTAAAAGCAAGAGAGACAGAGTAAGAGGGAAAGGGAAGGAGGGACTTCAGGGTCGAGTAGGGTGGTGTCTTCTGATGTCTGTCACATCACTGGTTTGCACCACGTGCACCAGCTTCACGTCGAACTCTCGGAAGGACTCCTCTTGCCCAAAACATTTTGTCATGAATGTTATCTGTAATTCCTCAAACCTGTGTGCCATTTCTCGAAACGTCTGCCAAAATCGTAAGGACTGCAAGCCAAAAAAGGCTTTGCTTCTGTATCAGGACAAAAGAACAGTCAGCAATTACTCCAAGGTTTCTCAGTCCATTCAGACCAACTCCAATTACAGCAGAATGACAGAGCGCTGGGAACACATCCACTCTTCGGCAACATTCAGCCTGGATGATGCCAGTTAGGAGTCCAGAATACCACCCTGCTCATTGCGACATTCATGTAATAGAAATGTCAGACAGTGACAGGCATCACTGGGTGCACCCAACTGCTCACCTATCACGTTCTCATCAATATTAGATGCCTGTCCTTGTAGCTGGAGTGTTGCCGTACAAAAGATGTGCCGTGTATCAGAATACAGTTCTACCAAAAAGCAACTGGCAACACATGTTGGACTTGTTGAAGGATTCACAGGAAAGAAGCTTGTCAGAATAGAAAATGAAATGCCCCTACTGATTTTTTGTCTGAGCCATGAACGCAATTCTCCAACATCTGCCGTCTATCCGCTTATGCAAACATCATCTGAATTAGTTCTTGGTGCTGGAGTGCAGGCACCTTGTATTTTCACTGATAAAACTCACATTTGTCATGGCAGCTCAATTAGGAATCAACTTGACATCAAGAGTTTTCACTGACATCCTGTCACTGTGCTCTTTTGCTCGAGAGAAATTACGTGTTTCTCTGCGCATCTTTGATTTCCACCCATTTCCCTCGATTCTGGATGTTTGCTCTTGCCATTTCTGATTTGCAACACCGTTTTGGGAGTCCATTTCATAGTTTACTTAGGAAAATGCGCCGCGTCATTGGCGCTGCAGGAAGAAAATGAAGAGGAAAAAATTTAAATTGGCGCCCCCAACTATGCATGAACCACTTCAAGGGAAACAGAGTTGGTGCAGATGATTCTCTTGGTTATTTTCCAGATCTTTCTGTCTCCTAAACGAAAGCAGTCTGGAAAGACTAGGCTGTCGCAATATTTCCTTGGATTTTTAAGAAAAGATTATGCAGTCGGTTTGTCCGTCTTTTGATGTCTTGGAGATTCTGGAGTGTTTTCCACTTGGTAGGTCTGCTGTCTGACACCTCCGGATTCGTGGAGTGTTCATATGCTGGAAGTAAAGCTGTCAAATGCAAATGAAGCA
>JAAUYG010078088.1_pt1 | contig 10786 bp, 8 predicted proteins | sample 7278091 | NCBI WGS metagenome assembly JAAUYG01 (sample SAMN14350201, study PRJNA611818) | marine sediment metagenome | isolation source: surface marine sediment (0.6m) | place: French Polynesia: Moorea | collected 2018-08
ATCAGAGGTCTCTGTCGAACGCGACAATGCCACAATGTCACATGGACATTTCAATTCAATATTTGATCGTTATAACAAAAAAACTAATAAAATGGGTAAAAAATACAAGCAAAGCCTTGCAAAGCCTACCAAAATGGCAGCTGAGCGATTAAGATTTTATTGAACGTCCCTGAAAGAGGTCAGCAAAAGATAATAAACCATGTGTAAAACAATATTCAACGTCTACGTCTAACACAACGATATAATATTTTATGCACAAGTATTATCTGCTTAAATAATAATTTTCTACACATATATATAATAACTTTCCCTGTTTTGCCTTACATATTTAGCTCTGCTCCACTGCATGAATTACGTACTTGTGGCTTAGTAGTAGTAGTAGTAGTAGAAGTAGTAGTAGTAGTAGTAGTAGTAGTAGTAGTAGTAGTAGTAGTAGTAGTAGTAGTAGGACTGTAGGAATAAAAACTGTAGCAGCAGTAGTAGCAGCAGCGGTAGCGGCAGTAGTAGTGGTAGCACCAGCAGCAGTATCAGTAGTTAGTAGTAGTAGCAGCAGCAGCAGCAGAAGCAGCAGCAGCAGAAGTAGCAGCAGCAGCAGCAACAATAGTAGTTGTAGTAGTAGTAGTAGTAGTAGTAGTAGTAGTAGTAGTAGTAGTAGTAGTAGTAGTAGTAGTAGCAATAGTAAAACACTGTCGATGGATGTTGTAAACCAGGAAAATTTTCTTCTCAACGTATTCATCACAGATACTTCCGACCTCCCACGGTATGGTCTCCAGGGTTTAGGACAACCTCTGCTGTGGCTTTCATTTCCCTTGCCTTTCAGGCCAGGTTAGACCACTGTAGTCACTGCGAAAAGCCCCACGGAAAATGAACGTCCCCACGGACTTTCTGCGAGACAAGAGGTTGAAGTCTAACAACATTTCCCGTTGGATATATTGAATTTGCTTCCAAGAAGCGTCGCGTTGCTGCTACCGAGCAGACACAAATGAGTCGTTACGGTGGTTAGACTGAGTATGGGGCATGAATGAGAGACTTACAGTGCAGAAAGAGAAAGAAAGAGAACAAGAAAAAAGCAAAGAAAGAGCAAAAAAGAAAGAAAAAAGAAAGAAAGAAGGAAAGAAAGAAGAAAGAAAAATAGAAAGACCAGGGGAGAGAGATGGAGAGAGGTGATGGCTACTTTGAGATTCTAGTATAACCCTGTGAGGCATGAGGACATTGAGAGAAGCGTCACCGCTGATTAACTAGTCTTATAGTCTTACTCATTTGTAATAACATGCCATGTTAGTTGCAGTGGCAGCGGATTGATGAGCTGCATCAGCATGAAGGAGACGGGAAGGGGCAGGAGGAGGAGTAGGAGGAGGGGGTAAAGCAGCAGCAGTATAGTGTGTGCAATTTAGGAACACAGAGCAAAAGGTGAAAGACCGGAACAAGAATAACATATCAAGTCTAAATATGTGCAATGTATCTAATTTTCATAGACTATTAACTCCACTGATTGATCATCCCGCCTAGTTGTTTTTACTAAAAAAAAATCCGTGCCGCCACTGACTCTATCTGCCAGTACACTTAGTCCAGGGTACATGAAGTATTGATTCGGTGACATGCAGTCCACGACCTCCAGCACAGAAAGGGACTAGCGGAGCTGCGGCACAGTGCGGACTAGGTACATTTCTCTTGCCAGGCGAACCGCGACTGCATCAAATCCTTTCTCTTTTCCCAGGCGTCCTTCTTACGGCAGAACGCGCAATTCCCCCAAGTCTATTTTCGAGATTAAATCAAGACCCGTGGCATCGTTCGCGTTTTATTGCCTCGGTGTGTTTGCGAAAGCTCGGGCTTATCTTGCACAATAATGAGGGGGACAAGTGCGCGAAGGACGACGAGCGGTAAACAGGCTGTGTGTGCGCAGAATCGGAAATCAGAACCTTATAGGGCAGGCAAGAATAGTTCAGGATTGAAATCTCGCTCGAGGCTGATTGACAAAGAGAGGCCATCTAGTTCGGGACCATCTAGTTCCCACTGTAAGAGCTATTCGTGTTGGGGGTCACCATCTTCTAGTGGAAATTTTGTCTTTTATGTTGGGTGCTTAAAATTCCTGTGTACAGGTTAAGGCTAATGTCGGTCAAATCATTCAGATTGAACATTTGACATTGAGAAAAACCACTACAGTCTGTATACCGCTTCCCTGTATACCGGTGCGTTTCACACGTGAAGCATGGATGTTAACTTTGATGTTTGTTAATTGAGTTCATGTAAATGTTACATGGGGGTAAAATGTCGGAAGTTCCTTAAAAAAGGGTCAAATGGCCTCAAAACAGTGTCCACCAAATTTAATCGGCAGACCTTTGCCACACACATATGTAGGTTTGTGATTTAGTAGCCCAGCGGCATGGATGTCTCAAATTTATTTGGCGCACGATTGCTTAAAACCTCTTTTTAATTGTTTTGAAAATATATTTATCTTCGGTGAGTCAATTACCATTTGGTGTTCTCCCTTGACGTCCAGCATTATCAAATACATTGAACATACATTGAAGATCATTAAAAATATTACACATGTACACGAAATAAAACATCAATTACAGATTGAAATAAAATGACGGCTGTGGTTTAAAATGTTATAGATTGACAGAGCTTGGGGTGACTAAAACCCCATTAAACTTTAAATCAAAACAAATAGTGACTATGGTTTTTAAATAATGGGCTTAACCATGTTCTTAAAAAAATCTAATATTCGCTGCCCTTCTAACACTAATTGGCAAACCATTCCAAAATTTGGGGTTCTTGATAACCAATAGATTGCCTGAACATATCCAGGTGTGCCTTGAGTACAACTAACTCTTTATTTGTCGGACCTGGTAAGAATATCGGAGCCATGACTAGATTCGAATTTTTCGGATAAATACACAGCAGCAGTACCAGTAACACATCTGTACATAAGAATTGCAATAAAATAATCCCTCCTCTGGCGTTTGGTGAACCATCCACATTGTACAAGGTCGATTCCAGAGATTTAAAAATCATACACACCACTTATGATTATTCTCGCGTCTCGGTTTTGTAAGTTTCGTAATTGTTGATATAAACATTAGGTGCGTACATGCAACCCCAGACCGTTATACAATAGACTGTATCTGAATGATATCATTAACAGCAATCTAGCACAGAGTGTAACATGCATGTGAATACCTGGTAACGAAAGTCATACTCATTGTAACTATATTGCAGTATTCCGTTCATTTCTTCCCTTGTCGATATGCACATATATGTGTGAGTAACCTCTGATTACTCTGTGTGTTAGTAAAGCCTAATAATTACGGTTCGACTCCAACGACATCAGATAAGGCTATGTAGATTGTAGGGTGCATTACAAATACACAGATTGTGTTGTATTGCAAACATAGACACAGGGACTGTACCACACAAATGGATACTGCGTCCATTAAACTGTGTTACTGTGCCATGTCGACACTATGCAACTGTGTCGACCGTGGATGGCCAACAGTACTGCTGTTACATCGCCAACAGCATGGCTCTTACCAAGTACGCAGTACAGTCTCATTTCGAATGGGATGTTCGTCCCATGCTCCCGTTTGTCATAAAGAATCCTGCCGCTACACTCGTTCATTGCTGTTGACACAGACTCGATACCCCAGAGTCTTGCCAGAGCATATGCATAATATGCGTTCTCGCACTTCTAGTCGTTAACCCCTGTTCCCAACACCCCTACCACCTCATCTTTCAATCTTAGGAGCATGTGCTAAATACATCGCCCAGAATACGCAAAAAAAGTCGGTTACCACCACCCCCTTCCCTACTCCTCCGACCACTTTTCTGTCGTTCGTCGTTAGTACCATCAAGTGATCCGATCGTGGAATAGACGGCGCCTTGGCTCAAAGGGGTCACCGGGTCACACACGATATGCATTTACGTTGCTGTTATCGCCTGGGGAAGAAATTTATTAGCGGCCCCCTGTCGCATCAAAACTTGAGCGTTTTGCACAAGCCGCGCTAAAATCCAATCCGCTAGAGAAGGAGAAATCGCCGTCGATCCATCTTCTACTCCCTGGCTCCCACGGGGGTCATTTATTTTCCCGTCCATTCGCACATTAAGTACTACAGACCTCGATAGGACGAGAGAGACAGGGATTAGAAGTAAGGACACCGCCAGGGCCGGTGGGAGATGAGAGGAGTCTTCCTTCTGTATACATGTATGGGAGGTTGCCGCGAAAGCAGACGGATATGAATGTAGAGTCATGGTACTGGAGACCAATAACCAGAAGACCCCCTTGTATAGAGGTGACTAATAAAATGTCGGGATTCATGTATGTGAGTCCTGGAGCTTTGTTCTTTACGGTGCAGCCACCCCAACGGTCTCTCTCTCTCTCTCTCGCTTCATTCCAAAGTCCAAGATGTCGCCTTCCGATTCCAAAGCCATCCAGATAGAGTCACAAATAATAAACTGTCTGCTTGTCAAATGCCAGACACTATAGGGATGGGGATAAAACAGCGATCTTTCGGTCAGACATTGTGTTATATTGTAAGTATGACCGACACAAGGCAGATAAAGAAATAGGAGCAGGCAGCGCTAGTAAGGTGAGCTGAGTGACCAATTGCCATATCCTGTAAGAGACTCTCGTCTCCAATACCAATTGTCCTTGGCCGGGATATGATGGCTGCCTGACTCTAAACCTCTTCAACGGGGTCGCCGACGGTGCCCAGACGCCGCCAGGACAGGTTTATTTCCGTCTTCCCCCAACTTCCGGTGCCGTCTTCGACAGGCGCGTCGAAACGCCGAGCACTTTTAATACTCTGGGAAGGGAAATCGCACAGTCGCTTCTATCAGTGGCAGAAAGAGTTCAATTGGCTGATAATAATGGTAGCTTTTGGAGCCTGTCCCGTGGTCAGTGACACAGGGATTTGTTTTCCGCGGCCCGACGGGCTGGGGCTAGTGGCTGTGAAATATCAATTTCCATCAAGGAAGCCTAGACGGTCCGAGCGTGAAAAGAGGGATGAACCCCGGACTTTGCTTTTAGCAATTTCCCGCGGGATATCGGGGGTCCAGCTAAACAGGTAAAGGGCGGTGCTTTGTCATTATCCGCCTAGGCCTCGCAGCGTGGCCCTTTTTTTACCCGGGCCATGGTAGGGGCCGGGAAATATTACCGACCCGAACGTGACGTCGACCGTCGGAACGAGAAAGGGGGAGACTTTAGAGAGGGATCTCTGCCCGTTAAAACCTCCCACGGGACGATTGTGAGCGGAAACACCCGATGTCAGCCGAATCAATGCCCATCGGCGATCATTTGCTATGCATACCTTGTGCTTGTGTATTAGTACCTCTGGGCCGAGAAACACATCGGACGTCGTTACCGAAGACTGGAGTGAACCAGAGACTTGGTTCGCATTAGGGCCGCCGTAATGTAAGCAATTATGGCAATATATGTAGATCATACCACTCTCTTATCCAATATCTCTCGCATTAGGCTCGAACGATAAATATGTAACGTGGTCACGTTCGAATGGTTGAGCAAAGACAATCCCGAAATGGCTGAGTATAAAAAAAAAACTTTGGTCTTACTTGGAGAAACTATAATTGGTATTTGTTGTGGTATATTGCTGAAAAATAGATGGACTATAATTCCAAAGAATTTTAGCGTCATAAATCAACCACCGTTGATTAAGGCCCTAAGTAAGACTCTAAGTAATACTTTATAATCGATATTTCCAAATTTTATATATATATTAGCACGCCAGCAACTCACTCAAGTCACTGGATAGTGGCTACCTCAAAGACGCAAATAGCATTACGGGATACCTGGACTGTCTTTCATGTTGCATTACTCATTTCTGTCACTGTTGTCAACAAGCACAATTCTCCTTATTCTCTTTTTAAGCTGTCAGAATGGAAGTACACCAACAAAAAAATTTCAGAAGGAATAGCAGTAACACTAAGCTCTGATTAGAAAAAAAATATCCGTCACACGACAGCACATTGTAAACATGGATCAGTCGCTATAATTTTGTGTTCGTGGACTAAGGGTTTAGTCCTGCTTCTGGACATTTGTCGAATGGGGCAATGCAAATCTAATGATTGGTTGATTGATTGAATCCTTATCACTGCTATAAAAATAAACCAGGCTGAAGAGCATTTTGAAAAGTGAAACATGTGATTCGGTTACTATGTATCAGACAACTTTGAGTATCTTTTATATTCGATAGATTGATTGATTTGCGTTCTCAAAACTCGGCAAGTGTCGTTTAATATTCTGCGTACCCGGTATTTTCGTTTTTCTCAAACAAAATAGGGTGAAGATGCGCTATATGCATACACTACTAAAAATGGAACCCACAGTACATTATTACATTACTAGACTATTGTAATTCTTAAAAGTTAGAAAGTGTTAGTTTTCAACTATTTTTGTATGGTATAACGGCGAATGGAATGTTTAAACCGCGGTTAAAAGGTTTTAAGTGGTTAAAATATTTTATCCGCGAATTAAACAGTTTCAACCGTGGTTAAAATGTTTCAACCGTGGCTAAAATTGTTTAACCGCAGTTAAAATCTTTAAAACATGGTTAAGATGTCTTAAACCGCGGTTTAAACATTTTTGCCCGTGATTACAATACTTTAACCGCGGTTTAAAACATTTTATTCGCCGTTACACCAAACAAAATAATTGGAAAATAAACAAAGCTAGTTGGAAAATAAACAAAAATATTGGAATTTTTTAAAAGAGAAATAACTTTTTTAAAATTGGCAGAAATAAGCCACCGTATTAATCTGGTTTTCCGCTTTATGTTTCTAGCTGTTCTGGCAGTTATTGAGATAAAAACATGAGACAGAGAAATTCGACACAATGAAACAGGCCTAAGAAACGAAGAGATATTGAGTAACATATATAGCACTTTAAACCTAACTGAGCAATACACTATATTACATCAAATAAGTGATAAAGCCTCGCCGTTATTACGAATGCCTAGCACAATATGGCACAACATAACGAATGAATCCAAGTGTCCCAGATTATAACAAGACGTGAAATGGGTAGATCTATGGCGGTGCATGTGGCACAAAGACCCATATTTAAATACATGTATTTAAATAAGCGTGTTTAAATACACGTATTTAAATACGAGTGTTCGATATTTATAATGAACACGCACATTTAATATTAAACGCATACACTTAACTAGCTAGAAAACAGAATTTTCAGGCAAATTAAAGATCTGCTTGCCAGTTTTGGCATAAAAGAGAGAAGAAAGCACAGAGGGTGGCGAAGTTGCACATATACTTTCTTTCTACCCCAGGGGTTGAAATTGAGCTTATGTTTACTCTATGGGATGGTTTCTGAGATATGGGTCGCTTTTCAAAATTACCATATTTGGGGATGAAACTTGGCCATCAGCAAAAGTTGCAGAATCTGCACTCTCTTTCTATACCAAGGTATTGAAATTGAGCTTACATTTTGCTCTACAGGCAGGCGTTTTCGAGATATGGGCCGATTTGGGACATGGAACGTGTCCATTGGGAAAACTTCCAGAAACGCACATATACTGTCTTTCTACCTATGGGGTCGAAACTGAACATATCTTCGCTCCTCGGGTAGCGGTTTTCAAAATATTTGGGCATGAAATTTGACCATTGGCAAAAGTTCCAAAAGTTGCCTGCGGGTCGAAATTGAACTTACATGTAGTTTCGCTCTAAGGGCAGCAGTTTGTTAGATACAGGCCAATTTTCAAAATTTGCCACATTTGGGCATCTGACTTGGTCATTCAAAACTCCAGAAGTTGCATATATACTCTCTTTCTACCCCAGAGGGTCGAATGTTTTCTTACTTTCGCTCTACGGGCAGCAGGGTTAGATTTTCACCTAATTATGCTAATTAGCTATTGTTGATTAATTAGTATCATTACCAAGTTCAACAAGTTTCTAGCACTCATGGACCTTTACAATCCTGCCAAGTTTCAAAATGCTGAGGCCACCTGGTCTTGAGATATCTTGTTTCCAACCACGGTTACCCAAGAAAAAAAACTGAAAAGAATATAAAACGCCAAAACAAAAAGGCAAATGCCGATCGATTTAAATAAGTGTATTTAAATAAGGTTTTTGACCAATGCCTGCCTCCATTCATATCCACGATGCCGCTTGTAAACTTCTTTCTCTTGCAGGCGCACGCTTTGTTCGACAGATCCGACATGGTACGATTTTTTTTTATTCGTTTTGTTCCTTTCGCTGATCCCTGAAAGAGCGACTCACAGAAAAAAAAGGAAAAAAGTGAACTCGTGCAATTATGCAACCGGATGATGTTACTATCGATCGGCAGATGGCTTGATCAGGATTGTGACGTGGGTCCCGCTTCCGGTTTTATATTACTACGTCTCCGCCCTCAGTTTGTGTCTGTGTCGATATCGGGCTAACAAGCCAATGCCAAGTGATTTTTTCCCCCTTTTTTCTACTTCTTCTGTCCCCTTCTCTCTTAATCACATTAGATCCCCCACCCCTGGCGCTTTACCACGTTCGCTTTAAACGTCGTTATGCGAAGGAGTTTGCAAAAAAATGCCATAGTATAGGCGCCGGAATTCCTGTTATAAAAATTATCGAATGTGGCGTTTCAGTCAAGATGAAATAATTCTTACAGCAGTTCATACCAAGATTCACGTGTCCAGGACAGTCTTTGTACTTCTTTGGGTTTTTTTTGCACACAATAGGTATTTTGGGCCATCACTGGTGTATGGGTAGGACCTAATGTGGCCACTACATGGGTATCAAGGTCACTGACGGACAACTTTTTTTTCTCTAAGGTACTCTAGACATCCAAGTCTAGAAATGTACATTATTACACTATGAAAACTTGCGTGTGAGGCATTCTGTTTTTGTTTTTTTTTTCAATTGCAAAATGTTCTGAGTAGGATGAACTGGGACTTTTGGTGGTAGCGTTTGTAGAGACGTATGGTATGATACTTATATTGGTACCCACGAGCACTACTCACTGTCACAGAGGCAATACACGCAACATGATATTCCCAGTGGTGGAAAACGGATTGGTCTGCAACACTCTTCGTGGAATGTCTACATAGTAGCCGCAAGAACTCTCCTAGTTGAAGACACTCTATAAAGGCGACGCGTTTCAGCAACGTCTTGGCAGCCACCCGTCATAATAGATGAGATATCGAGTAAGGCAACTTGCCTTCCGAAAATTCGTGTATCCCACATTTAAAGAACGGTTTTCTGGTTGTAAAGCTAGTCGCCTGCAGAAAAGTAATGTCTTCCTTCTATCCAGCTCCGTTAGTCAAGAGTAATTGATCCATAACACGGCAAAGGAAAATATAAGATTAAAAAATAACCAGGTGCTTAATTTTGTAGTCGTTTTCTATGGAGCTGACAGAGTAGATTTGTAAGGTATGGCATTACCAGCAGGGGACTTCTTTTTCTTGAACTGTACCCATCACCTTATATTAGCTGTGGACCCTATCCAGCCAGTCCCAAAATGATGGAAGAATCTCGCTCCCTAAAGACGTCCAACCTTGGGGACTGAAAATCGATTCCCGGCTGGCATTTATCTGCATTAATGACTCCTTGTAAGTACTGAGGTCTGTAGGCTGAGGTGAGGTTCGAGGGGGACCGTGGGTGAAATCTACGATTCGTGGATTTTATCGTACTCCCTATCACCGCTCGCTAAGTCCCTAAGGACGGTTGACAAGGTCGTTAGCTGGTGCTGATAGGCTAAAAAGAGTGCTGGTCGTAGCCTAGGGTAGCTTAGCTGCCAGGCAATGGCTCCGGGACGTGGATGGATTACAAAACTGAGGCTTTACTGGGGCGACAGTTACTGGGGGGACGGGCTAACATAGATGCCACCTGGTCACCTGGAGAATTCCACAATCCTTGCAATAAACCGTAATATTAATTATAATATACACCACGATTTGCGCCATTGTGATGTAATACCTCTGTTTTTCTTTGCAATGAAAACTATGTTGCTTTTTGGAGGGTGGGGAATGGGTGGGTTCGGGTGGGGTGGGTGCAGGTATCACATATTATGAAGAAATTAACTTTCTGGGTGGCATCGATAGTGAGAATCACCTTCCCCACCATATTTTCTGCCAAGTCCAAACTTTTGTAGTTGGTTTAGGTTTTGATAGTATGTTTTGGTGAGAGAACATCAATCTCCAAAACCTTTATCTTATGTATGCATGAAGAGGTATCAATACCCGGGCTGGAGTTCTCGAATATACTGAAGTCTGAGTTTTTGACTTGAGTCATCAATCTGGGCAATGTGATTGGCTCAGAATCTGACTCAAGTCAAAACTTAGCCTTAACTATTTTTTTTTTAAATCTCCAGCCCTGAATATAGCGATCAAAAAAGAAAGTAATAGGCATTTTCACTGGGGCGAGTGCTGACAAAATTGGGTTTGCCTGACTTTTATATTGTATTATATCTTCCTGGTGATTTCTTGGCAGAAACAGGTATTTCTTTACCCCTCATACCGCCAGGCGCTCCCACTCAGTGACAAAAATACCACTGTCAGAGGTCGACTTCCATGATGCCTCATGACAATTTTATCTTTTGTTGGAGGCCAGGCAAATCTGCAGGCATCTTCTCTTCGAAAGCAAACGATAATATAACTAGAAAACAGAATTTGCAGGCAAATTCAAGATCTGCATGCCAGTTTTGTTATAAAAGAGAGAAGGAAGCACAGAGGTCAATTCGCGAAATTGCACATACCGGTATACTCTTTCTACTCCCAGGGGTTGAAATTGAGCTTATTTTCACTCTACGGGCAGCGGTTTCCGA
>JAAUYG010284421.1_pt1 | contig 10786 bp, 10 predicted proteins | sample 7278091 | NCBI WGS metagenome assembly JAAUYG01 (sample SAMN14350201, study PRJNA611818) | marine sediment metagenome | isolation source: surface marine sediment (0.6m) | place: French Polynesia: Moorea | collected 2018-08
ACTTTGCATGTTGAATTTCCCCTCCCCATCTCACAAAAATGATTTCTGGGTAGCTCAGGCAATTTTGAAGAACTTTTGTTTTCAGAAAAAAAGTTCAAAATTGTTTTCAACCAAGTTTTTTCAGCCCCCTATTTTTTCACTTTTCCTCTTTTTTTTGCATTTTCTCGATGTTTCACGCCATTTTCAGTACTTTCTAGATTCTAGTCAAATATTTTCCCTACTTTTGCTTTTTTTTTGGCATTTTTGAAAAAAAAAAGTCATGCACACCTTCTCCCTGGAGGCTGTACACCCAAAGGTGTACAACACAATGCTACCAACCATTCAAGTTTTGGATTTGAGGCAACTTTTTGCCTGGTGTGGATCACTTGAAAGCACACTGGCTCTAATTGTCACGCATGTTTCAATCTGATTTGCCAAAAAAAAAAAAAAAAAAAATGCTCACCTCAAGGAGCTTCTCAGTCACTGTGAAAATTTCGGCCCTGGAGGATATATACAACAAAGTGGGTGAAAATGAGGGCCAAAGTTGCAACTTGGCCAACATTTGGTGGCTATTTTGGTCAACAAAGAACGGTTATGCAGAGCTCAAAATTTTTGTGTTTCTTGATGTTTCAGGCTATTCTGAAGATTTCAATGTTTGGGTACCCCCCACTTTTTGCTCTGTAGTCGTGGCACATAAAAAGTTGGTACAAGAACAGTGAGTTATATAGTTCAGTGCTGCACAGGTAACAGGATGACAACCAGAACAGAGAATGGGGCCAGTCAGTTTGACGGAGGGAGAATCCTAACATCCGCTGAGACAGTATCAAGTGCGCTTTTCAAATCTCTTCTCCGGAGCTTGGAAGTTGAAAGAAGCGGGTGTATGTTCAGGAGTTTCGGTGATTTTGACATCGTTTTTATTTGGTCAAAAATCACTCTGAAATGAAAGAACTTCAATTGCAGGAGATGTCTCAGAAATAAAAAGTAAGTTGGTCAGATAGAAATCGAGTTAGATCGCGTTGATGCCTTCTGTCTGTTGAGCAGGGTGGCAAACACAGTGGGTGAACGAATTCAGACTTTCTAGACTTAAGCATTGGAAAGCATTGGACATTGGATCTGTTTTTGTGCACTTCACACTTGAGCACTCTGGTGATTTGACTCCAACATTAGATCTAAAAGACTTGTTTTCAGGCTCTAATTAGAATATCCAGATCTTGTGAATTCTGAAACCATCTAAGTGGCCTTCAGGTTGACAACTGTCAAAGGTGAAATATCTATTGACAAGATCTGGATAGGAATTAGAATCTAGATCCAGATCTAGATCTGGATGTTTTCTTAAGGCCGAGCGCGACGAAGTCGGGACGGCCACATGGAGTCAAGTCTGCATCATCATTATTGTGCTGGACCTCTCCACCCCCTCCCACAGGGCTGACCCCCTCAGCATTACATTGTCACGTAACGTGACAGTAGGGGGCGCTTGGCCTTTATGCTGACGAAGCGTACTTGAAAACTTGAATGCAATTGATCCAGATCTCGATATCTAGGTTGCACTTTGAGCTGCCAAATAAAGTCACTCTACCAAATACGGAAAGGAGTCATTCAAGTGGAGAAACTGTTCACGTTCACGTCCCATGCTGTCTGTGGGCCCTATCTGGGGAGCCCCTAGGGTGGGTTCACGAAAATGGCACGTGCAGACTACATAAGGCCTCCCTGGCTCGCGCGGCCTGAAACCAAAATCAAGTTGGAGTGAGGGTGTCTCGTCATCACCAAGAATCATCCCATTGGGAGAGGAATCTCTTGTTACCCAGTCTTTTCATTCATGCAGTGGCTTGTGGGCGATGGTGGTCAGGTGACCATGGGCCAAGGGATGTCACGGCGAGACATGTATGGGATCTGGTCCAAATGGTGGCATCACGTTACACTAAAGTACAGCGTTGTCTCATCATCTTCTAAGATGGAGCCTCCCTGCCTCTGCCTTCCAAAGTCAATGCAAATGATCTTCACTGGCTTCCGGTGTCTCATGCTTGAATGCTCCTGTGGGTGACACCAGAAAACTGCAGCAGATGTGAATGCCACTAGAAGGAAGGATGCTGGTGTATGGGGGTGGCCACTTTTGGACCACGAACAAATTGGTATGGGGTGTTAACTGGGAAAGCGCCACACCGGTTCCCCTTTATGTTTCGTGTTGTCGCAGAAGACAGACACACACCACCACCCTACATCCACACTGTAGTTTGGCTGGAACACTTGTAGTTTTGAGACTGACCTTGGAAAAACTCATAATCCATGAGACTGACCCTGGAAAAATCATGGAGAGTGGATTCTGATTCTGTAATTTTTTGGGAAAATGAGAAAAACGTTTTTTTTTCTCCTGGGAATTTGTATTTTTGTGTTTTGTGAGTTGGGGCAATATCAGGGTGAAGGCCACGCTGGTTAGGGATGCTCACTTCGTTCACTGTTCAAACCGTCACACGTGCAACAGCAATGACATTCAGGCAGGAGGGATGCTAATTTGATCTCACAAGTCAAGCCAAAACACCACTGTCCTCCCGTCAAGAAATAGTCGTGAAGCAATCAGCCTTTTCTTGTCAATTGAGAAATGTTCTGGATCAAAAACACCACAACAATTTGCATCCTGTGGGCAGTTGACAGTCCTGTTTTACTCAACATTGAATTTGACCGCTCTTGCAAAATTTCAGACACGTTTTTGGTTGATTATGGCCATTAAACTCACTAATTTGCTGCAAAGTGGTCTTAGTTCAGAGATTTGACTGGGAGAAGGGCATTCTGCAATCTAATTTTGCAGTCACAATTTTTGTGTTTGGGAACATCCAAGTTCCTCAAGAAATGTTTCAAAAATACGTGGCATGTGACTTTACCTATGAAATACTGAAAGAGGCTCGTTCCTTGTGTCGACTCCCAAATTTGGGCTACTTTTCATTTGGTGACACTGGGACATTCAAATGGTCCTGCTGCTGGTGGCTTTCTTGAACATGACTTTATCATTTGCGGCTTTGCCACGTATTCAGTTTGCTTTCTGCAGCTTCCCTCGGGAATACCCAGAAATCCTTTATTGATGGACTATGTTTATGAGAATGGGAATCTTCACATACAAGTCCATTTCAGATTTCTGCCTGAAGCTGCATCGTGAGATGTGTGTCACAGTTGTGTAAGCTGCAATGGCTGTTTCATGGTTGTGTCGTCAAGTTGAATATTGCAAGGGTGCAACACAATGGAACAGCAACTCACTGCAAGTGACAGAAGTTTTGAATTTTCCAGGAACGTCTCAACACAAGTCAATCCGGAACTGTTGACCCTGTCTTGACCTGGAAGTCAGTGTGAGGTGCCAGTGGTTGTCGCCCCGAGGTTCTGTGTCCACATCAGTTGTATGGAGGTGTGTTCTCGCAACAGGTACGTATCTTTTTTGAGAACTCGCTTGTTGAACGAGAGAGAGAGAGCGTGAGAGGAAATCCGTTTCCCTTTGGCAATGAATTCAGTGTCCTGGGTTTTGCTGCTGGTCAGAATACCGCTTTCCACAGGATTTTGTCGGAAGGCAACTCTTTATTTGTCTGGTCCCTTGAATTGAAAACTAAAAAGCTGGGCAAACAGAAGATTTCAGCACGAGGTTGTGGCAAGAAAAGAAAAGTTGCCCTCGATGAATTGTCCTGGAAACATTTTGATTCGAGCTTGTGTTTTGTTTTGATTAAATCAGATTACAAAAAGGTTTCTGTCGTTGCCTCAAAGAAAACGACAAGAAAAGAAAAAAACAAACGAGATTTAGCCCCAAAGGCCAAGGTACTTCGCTGCCGCCATCGCCATGCACTACGCAGGGGGGGGAAGGGTGACATGTCAGTGGGGGGGGGTGCATCATGGGGGGTGGCACATTCCTGGGGGGATTAACTTTGGTAACTTTGGTCCTTACTTGGTTGATGGCCAGCAGTTGGATGGCATCCATGGGGGGGGGTGTAAACCAAAGGTCTTGTCAAGCCTGAACCACGGCCTGCTGCACGACTACATCGTGCCTTCCTTGGCAGCGAAGTAAAAATGAAGGGTGTTTGTGTGTTGTCAAACAGGTAGTTGGAGTCAAATGATTGGGTTTTTTTTTGATGTTTTTTTGGTCAAGGTTTTGTCCATGTCAAATCATCACGAAAGAATGAGGAACTTTGGGAGAAACACCTTCCTTGGTGCAAGTTCAGCAGTTTGGATCTTTTTGTGCTTGAAATTCACGAGAGGTTTTGTCGCCCAAGAAACAGTCTAAAGTTGTGAAGTTGAATGTGTCTGAATACGTCACTGCTCAGAAAGCGTCACTGCAGTGAACTGCTCACGTTCTCCATGTCTCCTTGTTGGGCTCTATAGCATTACAACAAACGGATGAAGCAGTTTCTTTGGTCATTCGCCTGTGGTCTGCAAGCCGGAGAAAAATACAACCAGAAAAGTGTTTTGAGCAACTTGCCCTTTTGAGACGACTGACAAACAGGAACATTTCCTTTCTGAAAATCACCAATCATTTCGGACGAGCGCAAATAGCTAAATTATTGCAGCTTATTTGCAAGACACCTGCACCTGGACAGTGCCTCGTTTGTGTCAGTGTTTACAAAGCTGTATATCATCTGCTCTGTTTCGTGTAAGATGTTGCAGACAGCACGGGCAAAGTTTGCGCGGAAAGGAAAGGAAAAGGAATGCCAAAAGTCGAGCTCAAAACTGTTAGTTTTCCCATTTAACGTGGTATCGGAAATGAATCATTTGACTTTTGTTGAAAGCAACTGGCCACTTTTGCATCTTGATATTTGTCGTCAGCCCACTAATTCTGCGGAGTTCAGGAACCGAAATCCAGCAAGTCGCTGATGTCAGACAGCGTTGCTAATCAAAGGGAATGGAAAGAAAAAGGCACACAGGGGTTCCGTCCTTGCTCGAAGGACAATCGTGTGTAAAATTGATCAATGAATTTGACAGCATTGAGTTGGAAGACAGCCACCACCTCAAGGCGGTTTGTGAGAGCATTTGTGTGAACTTCTTCAAAATAGATGGGTTCTTAGTGCGATTCAGACCTGAGAACGTCGCGTTATCTTGTCTATTGTTCTGACCCTATTCTGGTCGAGAAAGACAGCGAATCCTCCAGGAACTGTGCAGGTGAGAAAAATATCGTCCTCGCTTGCACCACACGTGTGAGGGAGTGAAACAAATTTGTTCGTCAGTTGCGTTGCGTTGTTCCAGATGCTGCAGTCTGTAGGTTGAGACATCAACTTTCTTACGCAGATCTGCAAAAACAGTGAGATAGGACCATTTACGAATTTGTTTTGTGTTGAGACTCTGTATCAATGTTTTTGTCATCTAATTGATGTCATTGAAGGTTTTACCCCGAAATGCGTCCGTACCGATCGAGACGGAAAACCCGGTTTTTGGTAAGAAAAATATTCACGTTTCCATCTGGCATAGTGGTTTGCGTCCTTTTTAGTTGAATCAGATCTTTGGTGCCATTGCTATTTCTGTTGCAATTCACTAAGATGCGGCAGGGAACAATTTTCTCAACCAATTCTGGTTTCAGCGTCAGCCGCGCTTGGTGTTCCACTGAGAATTATCGTTGGAATTGCACATCAAGGTGGCCGCTGCAAGAAACAGGTGCGTTCGTTGCCATGTTTAGTGAATTGCAGCAAAGTGATCTGGTTTGGGGATTTATAACACTTTCACCACCCACTTACGCATTGATAAGGACTGCACGTCGAATTAACAACTAACCCTTTGTTGCTCGACACCCGGCTGACAAAAGTTTTTGGCTCCCAAAGTTTACCACAATAGGACCATGAAATGGGCAAGCTCTTTTGCACTTCCAGCCACAAACAGTGCAAAAAAGGCAGGAAACCCACCAAACATGCTTTGTTCTTTTTAGCTTTGGGCCATTTCAATCAAAAGGGAGAATGTGGGGTGAAAATCTGATTTTCTAAATCCAAACTTGGCTGGCAGCTGTCTTGGACTTTGTGCTTGGTGCGGATACACATCCCAAAATGTGGAAAATCTTAAGGGTCGAGCCACGGATTTTGGGTGTCACGAAGTTGGCCACGGCTTCGGGTTGTCCGTTTGAACGTAGATGACCCAACTGCGGTTGCTGGAGCATTGCTTGTCTTGATCCTGATTTCTGTGATTTTTGACATCAACTTTCTCAGATTGCTTTAGCATTGGACAATTTTACTCGGGCTCTCATTTCTTGACAATTGCTTTTCGTTTCTGTGCTCTTTTCTTTTCTTGTTGACTGCCTCGTGAAGGAGAGCAGCCGATTTTCTTCTGTTGGGAAAGGAACTGAGCAACTTTTGATCTGCACACTTTTCACATCTAACAACTTCACACACGATCACAAGCGGTTGCCGCTCTTACCATTCTTTTCTGCTTCTGAATGGTCATTACTGAAATCGCTTTCGTTTGGGAAATGCCGCTCTTGTCGGCGTTTCGCCTTTTTGCTCGGTTCTCTTTGCGAGCGAAATCAAACTTGACAATTGGGTACCTAGAATGTGGTGAAGGAACCTGTGCATTCAGAATGGATTTTGCGAAATGAAGGCCATTTTCACTGGCACACAGCGGAGTGAAAATAGCCGAATGCTTCAAAATCATGCTGACGGAGGAACAAATTGAATTTACGTTTTCTACTGTGGTGAACTCAGAACATTTGGGAAAACACGAACTGTTTGTCACGGGTAAAGACAAGACAAAACCGTTTACGACGAGAAACCAGTCTCATTATGGAGCGTTCTATTGGTGCTGCTGTTCAGGAGATCCCACTGCCGTTGTGACGATGTGAAATGACCCCACCCTGGGTGTCTCCCTTGGGTGAGGGTCAATCTGCAATGCCTGTTCGGATGTGAGATGATTTCACCTCAACAAGTATGTCCTCGCCTAACGGCAGTGGTATAGCAGTCAAGTCAATTTGTAATGCTTTGCCTGAAACTCCCGAGTCGATGCATATTTTTTCTGAGTCGTCTTGGGCGAAGAGTGTTCTGCATCGTCATAAAAAAGTAAATTCATCAGAATGGCAATGTGGCACTGGTGGGAAAACGTACTTCCCCGAAACGCCTGGCCACAAAACATTTTCTTTGCAACAAGTGAAAACCCATTGATGAATGGGCTGTGTGAGCTAAAGTTCAATTCTTGAACTGTTCCTGATGTGTTCAAACACACACACACACACAAACACACACCTTACAGGTCGAGGAATTGTGCTTTGTGTTGTTGTCCGTGTTGGAACAATGTCCCCACAGAAAACACAGGGATCGACTTCCCGCCTCTTACGAGCAAAAGGAAGCGGTTCTGCCCTTGGCAACCAAGAGCAGGTATGTGACTTTGATGTCTGTGTATTTGTTTTGAAGTATCGCAAAATAACCTTGTATGTGCACTTGTATGTCATTACTTAGTGGTTAGATTTCTGTTCCTCTCGTGTCAACTCTTCTGCACTTGGTGGGACGTTTTTTTTTCTTTTCTGACCCCCAAAATGTAACTAAGATAAAAAAACTGCCTTTGAGGTTTGAAGGACACTTCTCTGACAATGAGCCTTTCTTTTGCTGTCGTTTGTAGGCAGAAATACGTCAGTAAAATTGGTGTTTGTGGGTTGTCACAGACATGGACTGTCACGTCCTGAAATTGCGAAGTTGAATCTTGACAAAAGCAACCAAGACAAAACAAGAACTGTGTCAAACTGACGCAATCATTGTTTTGTGCTGCAGCACCTCTGCCTCTGGAATACACACTGAAGTGGGCAGGGTCATTTCGTTATGGTCATGATCACATCAAGCATGAAAGGGATCCCCCCATTCAAATCGTTTTAGCTCTGCCCACCTGTGAAGCTGACGACAACATGACGACGCCACAAATCAGCTTTATGCAATCATAATTGCGTCATCATCGTTGTCCTCATTGTGGCGCACTCGCCGCATTGAATGTTATTTGAAGAAAATTCTTGACAGGCTGTTTCAAAAAAAATTTGCAGGGAAAACTGAACTTTTGCAACCGCAGGATACCTGAAAAGCGACCGTGCTTTGAGTTGTACAACATTTGACTCACCAAGGTATTTCTGTCAAGGAGAAGAAACTAGAAGCCGTACGAAAGTGTAGATGCCCGCAAGGCCATAAGCGCCCTTAAGGATCAAAAGGGCACTTGCAAAAAATCGTGCATGTTGATTTCTGTTCTTCTGAAAAGGTGGGGAACACGGCCCCTGCATCCAGAGCATTCTGAATCTGGCGCTGATGATGGAACAAAAAACGCTCAGAAGCTGAGTCGATGGGCATAAATAGTGTTTGCGACAACAAAATGAAGCAGATCTGGTTCGTTTTCCGCCAAATTAGGTGTTCCTGTCTTTGGAAATTGTTTGCAGCCTGAAGGAGGTGAAGGCTTTCGGAAGAAGACTCCCTTTCAATTGTTGAGAAATTGTGAGTTTACTTTGACGCACATATGTGTACTCTGCTTGTTCCTTCTCAGAACTGACAGAAAGGGCAGTTGTCGGTAAACGTGCTTCGAAGTGCCACGGAATCAACAAATTTTTAAGCGCGCCGCACGAGCCTGCTCTATGTGAGCGCGCTTTGTGCAATCACCTCGGTGTGTCTGTACAAATTAAAACGGGGGGGGGGTATTGAATCCACTTTTCCCCCAGCCTCACATGGTTTGAATCTAAACTGGACAAGGTATGAAGGGAACGGGTTGTTTCAGCAAAACCGGAAGATGTACAAGAACGAACACAGAAAAAACCAGAATGATAAAAATGAAAAGATTAATGGCAGTCGAAATTATTTTGCGCTCCGGGAAAACTGTTTAGGAACAGAAAAATGCTACAAGAACGCTTTCAGCAACGAAGGGCTAAAGATGGAAATTCATTCGTTTAATCGTGGAGTTCCCCTGGCTCGTTCTCTGCGAGGAGAGATCAGGTGTTTGGTTGTATGTAAGAACTCTGTTGCAGGACTTGATGCATTCTTAATTCAATAGCCACCGAGCTCCACAATGATGTTACATCTGTAAGGACAATGATGAGTAGCCCTGGGCCTGTGATTGGCAATGAAAGTTGATACCACTGGACAGCATGGCATGGCAGTGGAGATCCCAGAAATAGGTTCTTTGGCCTGTTTTTCTGATGATGATTCTGTGGTTTGAATCATCGCATGAATACAGGGATTGTGGATCTTTACCTCAAGTGAGCATCACGCATTGTTTCTTCTGGAAGTTGACTTGTAAAAAGCTTCGTTTCTTTGTGGAGTCCTCGGAAAATATTCACTCTTGGTGTGGTGGACATGGAACAGCTCCAAACGGATTGCTCCACTGGTCCATTGTTGCCCAGTGATCTTTTGCAGAGGAGATGATGCTTGTTTCAGGTCAGAAAGGAAAGGGACTTTCCTGTTTTCATCTCGTCCAAGATGTAACTTGGTCCGAGCATTTTGTTTATTTTGAAAGTGACCAGCATCACAGAAGTGGAATCTCTTCACACGTTTGACCTTCTCAATCGATAGACGCCCTCACACCAGCAACTTTTTCTTTCAAGATCAGCTTTTAAGGATTTCCTGTTTTGGTGCTCATAACGCTTTGTTGTCGTTGGTTGAAACGTTCCAAGTTCATTTGAGCGCAGCTTATTTCTGCCAAAACGGATAAATCCATGGAATAAAAAGGCATTTTAATGCGGATATCGATTGACAGATAATCAATGGAGAATTGTTGGCCCTTCAGACGGGTCTCTTTGTTGGAAAAGCCTTGCAGAGATCGGTGGAGAAATTGCACTGATTAAGCGATGAAGAATAGAATGCCACAAAGCACAAGCCGCTGTGCACGAAACTGGCATTGTATCCTGAAGCTGTGCCACTTTCATTTCCACAAGCACTGCGTGTAAAAATGAAATGAATTTAGTTTTCTAGACATTCGGATTCGTTTTGTTCAAGGATGGATGGAAACAAGAGGATCAGTTTACGTTAGATTTGTGAAGACCTAATACCGTGTGGCCAAGAGGAACTCGTTGAGAAACACGACACAAGGTAATTCCGTTGTGGGATGATGGACACTTTGAAAATTCCTTTCTGCAGTTTTAAATTGATCACCTAAGGTGTCTCTTGGTGAAAATCGGCACATCTGCCTCGGGGTATGTCGGTTTAAATTTTCATCACGCAACAACAATGATTTTCTTTGGCTTGACTTTCAAATCGTTTCAGTGGCTGGCAGGGATTTTTTGTTTTCTTCAGTGGAGAGAAATGATTTTTTCCTGCATGAATCATCAAGAAGCACGAAGTCATCGATACAATAGATGTGTGCAGTTATTGATTGCCATCAAGTTCAGAAAGGTGTCGAAGCAACGACGCCAAGAAGCAACTGGAAATCCTCTTGAAAATTGAAGGCTTTGTGAATGATGTTCATTGGTTTTCTGATTTGCTAGTGTTACCCGCATAAGTGTCCAAATGCTACAACCACTGCAACGTTTTGTTCAATAGAGTAATTGGCATCCGTGGCAATGTAAATTGCAGGGCTCCCACGCGTCCTGGGATACCTATGCAAAATCATGGTTCATCCTCAATCTGAGTTTTGTTTAGACTGTGATTTATCAAATCCAAAATTCCCACCAAGCCCAAGTGCTCTTTTGGAAACGTTTTAAAAATGTTTCTGGGAAAAGATTCGTCAAAAAAGGATCATGCCGAAGTTTGTGGTCCGTTTGGAAGGGAAGATTTTTTGGGGCTGTCTTGCTTTCGGTCAGAGATCTTTGGAAGGAAATTTTGGTTGTTTGCTTTTCTACCCTGAGAAAAGGTGGAATTTTGTCAGGAACTGTGTGGAAACCCTGAGATTGTAGTTCTTTTTGGCG
>JAAUYG010299690.1_pt1 | contig 10782 bp, 8 predicted proteins | sample 7278091 | NCBI WGS metagenome assembly JAAUYG01 (sample SAMN14350201, study PRJNA611818) | marine sediment metagenome | isolation source: surface marine sediment (0.6m) | place: French Polynesia: Moorea | collected 2018-08
GTAGTAGTGGTAGTAGTAGTAGTAGTAGTAGTAGTAGTAGTAGTAGTAGTAGTAGTAGTAGTAGTAGTAGTAGCAGCAGCAATAAAAGAATTAGCAGTAGTAGCATCATTAACAACAGCAGAAGTAGTAGTAGCGGTAGAAGTAGCAGTAGTAGTAACAGGCTAGGTCTGTACCATGTGGTCCTCGCCCCAGACGTCTTCGTTATGGTGAAGTCCCCAAATGTTCAGTTCCACAATGGTTCCAGGTTCAAGCTCGACGCCATTCAAGGTTATAGGTGTTGTTGCCTGCCGCATAACGAATGGCACTGTAGGCGTCAGTCTCAGGGATTCCTTGATACACAGTGTGAGGTATGGAAGCTCTTTCAGGTCATCCCTGGAAATTGACAATGTGTAGGCAGCACAATTTTGTTGTGATCTCAGACAAACTTCAGGTAGAGTACAGTACAGTTGTATTCGGTTATACTATGTATTTCGTTTATTCCGGATCACGCAGATATTTTATGCAATGTATATCATCGAGAAGACGCGTGTTGAGAGTAGTGTTTAAGCTATTGACATGTCGGTGTACTGTAATTAGGAAGGGACGTAAGCAATGACGTCACCACAGTGTATAGGGCTCCGCTCTATTTTATAAACTACATTGTATATTTTAAAAGAACAAACAAACAACAACAACATAGCACTATTATATATGTATGGTATGAGCAAACACAACACTGAACACAGGCCCATTACCACTCTATCTGATCCCTGTCTCCAAGCAGATTCTCCACCTCTTTCCGTGCCAGATCCTGATGCTTAGGATTGTTAGCCAGGTTGTACAGAGACCAGCTGATAGCACTGGCTGTCGTGTCGTGACCTGAGAATTAGTAAAAAAACACAGAAAAAGACTGTAAAGGGGGACAATCTACTAGCTTTAGTTAATCTTTTCGTAAACATGTTTTTGGGGGGAGTTGGGATCTCAATTAATGTGGATCTTACTAATGTTGCTGCTACTGCTGCAGCTGCTGTTGCTGCCGCTTCTAATGTGGCTACTCCTACTGCTGCTATTGCACTACTGTTGCTGCTGCTGATGATGATGATTGTTGTGGTACTACTGCTGCTGCTGCTACTGATGCTGCAGTTGCTTCTGTTGCTGCCACTACTACTACCACTATCACTACCACTACTACTAGTACCAGTAGTGATTTTGATGGTGATAGTAGTGGTCGTGGTGGTGGTGGTGGTGCTGGTGGTGGTGGTTGTGGTGGTGGTGGTGGTAGTGGTAGTAGTAGTAGTAGTAGTAGTAGTAGTAGTAGTAGTAGTAGTAGTAGTAGTAGTAGTAGTAAGTAGCTAGCTGAATGTGCAACACTCAAGTCCTGACCGGTGTTATTTGGTTGCCCTGCGTCTCCCTCGTTCGTTTCTTCCGCTGTTTATTGTAGAGGGTAATCGCCAGGACGGCTATGAGGGCGATCCCTATCAGACCGCAGACTACGGATATGGCGATGATGGCGCTTCTGGCTGTAGAAGAAAAAAAATGAAAACAGAATTAAACTGGCGTAGCACGATGACACGCTGTGACATCAAAGTAGCCGTAAAGAGTGAGGAGCAGGGCTGACATAGCGTATAAATGACTGTAAGTAACCGAAACATTAAAGGTTGCTCCGCAATACAGCTCAAAAGCTACATAAAAAGATCCGGTACATTCCGATTACTGGTATTCTGGTACTGTCCGATAGGTTACTGGATGGTACTTCCGGATAAATCTCGGTCAGAGAAACATACATGCTAGAGCCAGAGAAGCCACAATATAAATTCAAGAAAAAAATATAAAAAACATATTCACTTTTCAAAGTTCCAATTATATATGGTAATAAATTAGGGTAGAGGAGGGACATATATGATGTCAATATAGTCCTTGATGTTGCTTTCGGTATTGTCTGGTCCTACATGTAGTCATGTTTATTACTGACAGGGTTTTTTTGCTCTTTCCAAGCTTTCGGCCTTGTTTGGCATTTTTTACATCATCATCCATAGAAGAAGGCCAGAGATGGACGAAATGTCGGGAACAGTTAAAAAAACCTGCACGGCGACAGAAAATATTACCGTTATTAGCCACGTAATACTTTCTTTAACAAATTTTAAGTCGCTTTTAACAAAATATCCCAGAAACTGTTTCTGTCCACTTTAATTGTCCATGGGGACATAAAACAAATACGAAGTAAGATGATGGTGATTAAGATCATGGCGATGATTACACAGAAGTACATGTAGCAGCAACAGTAGTAGTAGTAGTAGTAGTAGTAGTAGTAGTAGTAGTAGTAGGAGTAGGAGTAGGAGGAGGAGGAGGAGGAGCAGCAGCAGCAGCAGCAGCAGCAGTAGTAGTAGGTTAGTAGTAGGGTTTCTTTTTGTAAGAGACGTGGAGTATCATATTCACATCACCACCAGCTCTCCCTTACGCAGTCCACAACGTGAGACGGACTCGTCCGACCAGTCCCCACAGTTGTCCAGGCCATCACAGGCCACCTCCCTGGGAGCACAGTAACCGTTACTGCATCTCAGCTCAGTAGCGTTCTCCCCCTCAGTGTCACACGGCTCTGACAGGGAAAATTTGTGCAGGAGAGTGAAACTAATCTACAATTTGACATGTAACAACGTAACAACAGAGTAGAGCTACAATAAACACGAATATTATAGTAAAGGGTGTGGGTGACCCAAGCACCCTGAATATTTTGTTTGTTACATAACATGATAAGGAGACCAGGAGAGGATAAATACACCGCAAACTTCAAACAGCAAACCTGGTTTATCTAAGAGTGGTTATTAAAGGTTTAGACATCTAAGAGTCGATTTATCTATTTATGGAATTGCGTGAGAGATAGTAATCAAGTAGTGTTGGACTATATCGCTGCCTTATGGAGACTGGAACACCAATGCCTCAATGCCTCCCAGACGATTACTCGGACTTCTAACCGGCCACCACCGGTCTCTCTTATACGCCGAGAGCTAAGCAAAGCCTCGAACTTTACCTAACGCCTTTTCATTGTTTTGTTTCATGCGGTCGGGGGTCGAACCACCAACCTTCCGCATGTCAGGCGAAAGCTCAACCATTACACTTCCCGGCCGCGGTCTCTATTTGTAGGGCGTATGGCGGGAGTTGTTTCTATATCACTGAGATGAGTATCTGACTGACCTGGGCGTATTGCTGTGTAGTAGGAGCTGAAGCCCATATACGAATATATCGGGTTGTTTATTGCTTGCATGGCAAACTTCAACCAGTTGGTGGTGGACTGGATGGAGTAACCTACAGACCCAACGCCGCAGAAAACATCTGGAGTGAGTCGAGCATTTGGCGAAAGGGTAAATTGGACTGCAACATTATGCATAGGTTTGAATATGAAATAGAAATATAGTCCTTTAGAGTGACGAATATAAAAGACAATGGACACTGCTGCACTGACAGGAAAGTACATGACTTGTGTAAATACCCTCACATTTGAACAAAGCTTATTAAAAAAACAGCAGTAAGGGGCAGATTGTGTTCAACGACATCTTGACCGTTGACATAGCAGCAGTTCAACAAAAATTACAGTTAATAAGAATTAATTGTTTGTTTTCAGACGGAAGTGAAAAAATAAATAAAATTTAATATCAGCAGAGAATAGAATCAATGTTCAAAATTATGATCTCGCATAGGACAGACCACGGAGCAGCTGCTGTTGCTTACTCCATGCATATGTACTTACTGGCGCCCGAGTTCCCGATTACAGTCATGTTATCATAGGTGCAGGGCCGGAACGGGATCTCCACTCTCGGGATCCGGATGGTGAGGAGATAGCCTTCTGGAGCGATCACTCTCATGGCACAGTCTATGGGCACGCTGTAACCACCCGACCGCACTACACGTATGTAGCCGTACAGGGAGGAATGGTTGCTCAGATCTAATATTCTCTCGTCCGGTTCCCTCAGTGGACGGCAATCATCCATAAGGTAGTCTGCAATAAGAAATAAGAACCAACCGTTTCAGGTACCAGCAGTTTCTAGAAAAGAAACAACTTAAGTCTCAATCAGATTTAAGTTTGCTAGTCACCATTGTGATCGTTGCAGTCCCCATGGTTAAGATCAAATTTAGTGGTTGTGGTGTCCCTCACCCACCCCCTTGGGGTGCGGGAGGCTGAGGTTCGGTCCCCAGTAGGGTCAGACCCAAGAATGGCGGGATATCCGCTGGCTGTTTTATTTTCATTAGACAAACGCCAACGTCACTCACTATAAATAGTATAAATGTACATGTAGTTCATGCGTGTTCAGAGTAAGCGTATCGGGTTGACTATGGGTCAAAGAGATTAATCTTTTTACAAAATTTATGGCACAAGATTCCTAGGGTTTGAGTTGTTTTTCTGTGACGTTCGACAACCTTACTACTAAAAATGAAGGTTTAGACATTCTTCAGTGCGCCGAATCTTCTTGCTGTAGTGGGGTGTGAAAGAAAAAAATATCTGCTTACTACAGTCTGGTTTATTGTAGCTGCTTTGAATACATTTCTATTTGGATCCAGCCCGATGCCCAATAAAGGTAAGCACAGGCACTACAGTACTATGGATATTTTCGAGAAGGAAACATACTTAGTATAGATAGAGAATTCAGTTCAACCATCATTGCTTTTCGCGTGTTTAGATCAGTCTTGAAAAAAAAACCTACACTCATAGCTACGTGTACAGTTAACACAGACATAATACATACCATAATTATAAACCGGAGGTTCAGCAGCAGCTGCAGCCACAAGGAAAAAGTACAGGAAAATAAGAGTAGCGTCCAACATCGTTCCCTTGGCGGCATTACCCAAGCCTACATGTATGCCGTTAGTTGACGCCATGTTGACCGCTGAAAGTTACGGCAGGATGTTGTTGCATACAAATATCAGTTTGCCCGCTGTTTTCAATACGCAAGGAGTCCCATCCCTGTTAAATACGCAATTCACTTGTAGTGGGTTTTATTTTCTACTAGGCATCCCAAGAATAATGACTCATAAATTGTCCTTCATAATGACATAGGTCACGATGACACACCTCAAACTGACAGCTTGTTCCTGTAGCCTTGACAAGTAGCCTTGTCAGATAAAGATAATCCGCTGCCTTGCATGTGTTCCTGTATCCTTAATTGTAGTGAACGTGGTAGGTTAACTTTGTAAGAAACAAACATGTAGTAGTTTTGTTCACACACGTCCTACTAAAAAGAGTTTTCTCAATTGAACCGATTCATATTTGTTCACATGTCACCCAGCTTCCTCCTATTGATGTCAAGGGAACTTTAAAGAACCATGAAAATGCTGCACTAAACACCGTGAAACGTGCGATCTACCTGAAACCGCCGCGTCCGTTAACATACACATTGTACAGGCAACTTTCTTCGATATTCTAAGCCACAGAAGTCCACTCGATAAGTAACTGTGTATATTAATTAGCACGGTCGATGCTCGCAGACCATTTACCGGTAAACAACTGACGCCACAGCCATATTTTGAAGTAATCACCTGCGTGTAAGAGGGACATAGTGTCAAATCAGCGACGTCATCAGCTAAAGGGCAAAGGTCATCTGATAATAGAGATTAGCATGATTAGAGGAGACACGATGTACCAGGCAGGCGAGGAAGGGGCTAGAATCTGCATGAGAGGTTGTGTGTTCGCTTGACCCAGGTAATAGCCGGGATAATAGTCAACACTTGCAGATAAGAGTCTACATTTGTTTAGTGTTTGGAACGAGAATCACGTAGAACAGAAACTGAGATGGAGTTTTTGATCTTATGATCATGTGACTGGGCAGCGCCATAAAAAGTAACGCCGACTCATACAATCATGTATTTTGCTCTCTCTGTCAAATGTAAGAAAAGCACGAACTACTCATACTAGCATTTCCCCACATAAATATACTAATTCCCTAAAATGCCACAGAAACCACATATATCATACACATTTCTGACAAAAAGGTGTGGTGACAGCCTCAATTATCACAATATTGATGCCCGGACAAATCCTGGTGTTTTTACACATCGATAGAAAAGTCCTCAGGTGGCACAGGTACAATGTACATGTACCAAGTTGCGAAATGTGTCGGTGCTTTGTCCCATTTGTCAGTCAGTACAGGTGTAGAAGGATTTACTGTGCCCCTGGTTTAGTATATCCCCCTTGCCTTAGACAGGCAGCCACTTTCGTAGACGTCTGAGGGGTTGGGTGTTTTGAATGCAATGCGCATGTGCACCACTGAATAGTAGGGCATAATGTATCCAAACAGTGGCGGTTTATTACAGGTGTAACCTCGAAGATAAAACACAGGCTTCGTTTCCCAACCTCGGTGATATTTTATTGTAAATCCAATATGATAGAGTCCTATTTGGTCTGCAGATGCTTGGTTTAATCATCATTATATTTACTGTGGAACTAGGTGCATAATAAAATTGCCAGTGTTTGTGGTGCCAAATGTTACCCAGCATTCAACAACCAGGTCTTACGCGCGTCCAAATTACTCAGAGATATATGTAGCCATCGTAATGTCAGCAAGTAAGCCTCTTCCATGGGCAATACATGTACCTCTCTATGTCCAACTTGCTAAAACAAGGCGGATATTTTCAAGGTAGACATTCAACCCTTCTACACAGTCAAGTAAAGGTGTGAGAATACTCGTGGATTCGAGGTTATGAACTATGTCCCTTTGGTCTATGCTGTCGCTACATGACGGCTGTCTAAACGTTACAGTTCTGTGTCAGCTAAAACCCTCTGGTCACCCCCTGGGAATGAGCAGAACCGGATCAATCTCCATAGTATCGGCAATGTTTCACAAACCGAAAGTGATCAATTGTGCAAGCCCTACCCAAATAAAGTAGCGTTAGAAACAATGACATCATCTTTGCATACAGTAGAACCGAAAGGCATAAAAGAGTATAGCCATAGCACACATTGAACGTCTTAGATCAACCACGACACATGATACAATGAAATGTATCTGTCTTGAAACATTATTTATTACTTGTATAATCACAAATTTTGCTGTGTTTCATAAAAAACGGAAGAGAAAGAAACTCGCACAAATGCACATATAGAAAATCGTAAATGGTCCAGGCATCCATTATTTTTAACATTTCCTAAACAAAACTATACATGCATGTAAATTTGATATTATTTAAACCCTGACCCAGCTTTCCTGGGCGGGTTTTAGTACATTCACCTTGTGTGTGTATACGTCCGTCCGCCCATGTGTCCGTTGCAAAATATATCAAAAGCATTAAAGTGATCAACTTCATTTTTTTTGTGCAAGACTTCCCTTTGACCAGAGAAGAATAAAATCCTCCCGAGGTAAGGGTGGGTGTTGGGGGTCCAAAATTTGAGTCTAATTCTAATAGATAAATGTACTGTAACAAAATTTTTGTAATGGCTATGACATCCAAGCGGTGACAGATAAACATTTGGTTACCAATAAACACTAATAGGAAGTCATACGTGGGGAGTCCAACTGCACCATTTTTAGATTTGGCCTCGGGTGACATTGAAAGGTCAAATTCAAGGTCACTCAAGCCTTAAATCTCGTAAAGGAGCTTTGTCCCAATATAGACTCCTTTTTGACTTTGTCCCAATGTTATTGTTAAACATTATAGGAAACCATATATGTAGAGTCTAATGGCACCGACACTTTTGCTCTTCAGTAACCTTGACAGATTTCGAAGCCAAAAGTCAAAAAGGAGTCTATTTTAAATTAGGCCCTCTGTTACCATTAAACATACATAGGAAACCACATATCGGGAGTTCAATGGCACTATTAGAATCGACCGGCATTCGGTGGTTTTGAACGGCCAAAATCAAGGGCACTCAGATTTCAAAGCTTGTAAAGGAGCCTAGTTAGAGCCTATCTTACAATTAAACATTAATAGGAAACCATATATGATCCCATCATATTTCAGGCTGAGTGACCTCAAAGGGTCAATGTCAAGACCACTCAGATTTTGAAGTCTTATATCTTGTAAAAGAGCGAGTTAGGCCATACTAGTATACACCAATATGGATTAATATAAGGGGAGTCGAACTAGACAATCAGATTAGAGTTTGGGACAACTTGAAAAGTCAAGTCACGGTCACTTGCATATTGCGTGGTAAGAGATCTGTACCGAACATTTATATTTGCTGGTAACATCATATAAGATATTTTTTTGGGATGGGCGGGTTTTTCCTCTGTCCCAGTGGTCTTTCCTGTTTGACACTGTTTGTGCAAACATATCACATATGATCGTTAATGCTAGTAACTTTTTTCAAATAAATCAGGGCTTGAGTTGTCAAAAATGCTGAATTCTCAGTCTTGGCTTAAGTAACCGATCTCAGTAATGTTATTGCTTAAGAATCTCAACTGAACAATGTGATTAACTAAACATCTCACTTAAGTTAAAACTTGGACTAAAGTATTCTCGAGAACTCTACCACTGCGGTCTAGAAATGTAACCTGGCACTCCCATATATAGCTTCCTGGTTAGTGTGAAATATGGTACGCATCATGTCTTCTAACTTTTCTGTGCTTTCTGAGGAGCGGTCACGAGTTTGAGTCCAGTCTGAAGGACTTTTATCTTTCTCGGAACTGTATGCGTACCTGCTTGCACACTCCTCCCCCCCCCCCCCGTTTTTTTTATTACCGGTAGCCAGCAATATCCTGTGCATAGAAATCCCTTAAAAAAGGGATCGGCATTATTGCTACGTATTGCTGGCACATTGTATATAGCGGTTTGCAGTATGACTGAACTTCTACGTGATCTTTCCAGGTCATTCAAGGTCGAAACCATCAGTGTGGTTGGGCTCATATAAATGATTTTATATTAATTAGTAACATCACCCATACGTCTATCTTAGGTGACTTAGCTATGTGCACATGAATGCAGTCTGTATGAGGGTATTTGTGTTGTAGCAATAGTTGAGGATGTCTTAGAAAATGTTTATTGTTTCGTTTCGCCTATAGCGTGCACGCATAAGACACAGGTAAAACAAAAGTGACACAAAGCTTCTCAGTATGTTTGATATTGGGCTATCTAAAGAGCTGTGCAAACATCCGATTTACAACAAGCAAAACCAATATGTTGTGCATACTAACTGGGGAAAATACAGCCTGCCTTATATATTCGCTTTTGACTCAAAACACGACCTCTTTTCATAACTCTTTGTAAAATTAAGTTTCTCTGCAGTCACAGTCAACACGTATACAGTGTATACAAATCGTTTTGTTTCTGCAAAAAGTCCCTTGAACTTAAATTATCTGAGAAGCCCTTGGTGGTTATTGTTACATGGTTATATGGTTTACCGCATGTACGTTACAAATATGTATTTACTTCCCTAATAACAACCTGGTTAACAGCAAGAAACACTGAGCTTTGTGAAGTATCATATTCTACCATGTTCTTCCATATGAAACGATATGAACATGTATGTTATGTCTTAATCCAATAAGAGGCACAAAGCTTTCTGATGCCCAGATAAGCTCTTTAACTCCTTTAACTACATAAGAACAAATGGCAGGCAATTGCCTTAGCAAGCAGCGTGAGCGATCAGCTGTCTTAGACTACTTGCACCATGGAATAAGGTCATGTTGACCACATGGGGCTTCTCATGTCGCAATACTACAGTTGCCGATAATGTCATTGCGTCCAGCTTATTATTCACAAGCAACAAGCAAGCGCCGTATAATTCGTCACGCAGCATTATTCCCGCAGGAAAACGGCTTCCTAGCCTAGTATCACAGTCGAACTTTGGCAGACGGCATATAACACAAGTACACGTGTAACGTGGTCAATGCATCACTGGACTTACTATAGCGAGCACATGATGTAGTAAACCACAAAACTACCCTGACAGCATACAATGTATTTGTCTCTCGTCAGAATATGGAAACCAGAGCGGCTTATCTCAAACATCAGGGCCTTAGTTCTCGAAAATACTAATAATAAGTCTTAAATTTTGGACTTCAGATTGTTAGCCAATATCACATTGCTCAGACTGTTGACTTGTTTTGACTTGAGCACTTTCGAGAACTTGGCCCAGAATGGACGTCCTTTCTGTGCAAATTTGTTAACAGACGTTGGTATGTCCTATCGCTCGTCCTGGATAGTTATGTCCTGTTGTACGCCCTGGTTCCAACATCTTATCAGCGATGCGTCACTGATCGTTATCCGTTGGGGATTCCCCCTCGTCCCGATGCCGCACGTCATTGGCTGCGCTGTTGTTGGACGTCTCTGGCTCGGCCGTGTAAGTCGGAGGAGGTTCACCAATGGGCATCGCCGCTAGCCTGACGTCACTCAACTGGGCTTGGCCACTCAGAGGCGCAGAGTTTGTGACGTCGCCATTGAGACCGTCTGACGCGGCGTTTTCGTTTTCATAATGGGCAGATCCGTTGCCGGTGGCATCGAGGTCGTCTGGCATAGCCTCGTAGACTTCTGTATAGGCTGGTGGAAGGTCACGCAGGGAGCCGCTGTACACCGGCGGGGTGGGAATCACAGATACCGGCGTTGGGCGGGCGGGACCGTTTTCTGTCATGGTCTGGAATGAACACAGGGTCGTCAAACACACCTCAACTTACAGACTGCAATGTCAAGTTTGCAGCTAAATCAATATAGCATTATTTCTGCAACACCAATAATTTTTAAACAATGCCCATAATGATTGAGACTGAAGAGTTAACGATAATTCTCTCTCTCTCTCTCTCTCTCTCTCTCTCTCTCTCTCTCTCTCTCTCTCTCTCTCTCTCTCTCTCTCTCTCTCTCTCTCTCACAGAGAGAGAGAAC
>JAAUYG010017664.1_pt1 | contig 10781 bp, 9 predicted proteins | sample 7278091 | NCBI WGS metagenome assembly JAAUYG01 (sample SAMN14350201, study PRJNA611818) | marine sediment metagenome | isolation source: surface marine sediment (0.6m) | place: French Polynesia: Moorea | collected 2018-08
AAACCACCGTTTGAGATTTGCAGCGGGACAGGGAACTGGGTATCTGGATACAGCACTCGGGGGCTTATTTTGGTACTGCTGCTAGCTGTACTAGGGAGTAAGGGCTATTGCAGCACTAGGCCTCAATGAGTTAACTGCTTCTGCAGCATCCATACAGCCTCATGTCACAGAATCATCAGTATGATGCCCAGTCCTGTACACTACAGCTTTCTATTAGTTCCTTGCATCTCCCACTTCAAAATTTATCTGAGACATTTGGCAAGTTTTGTTTTCAGCCTGTATGAATTAAAAATCAAAATGAACAACAGTAATGAGAGAATTGATTAAAGGCGCAGCTGGCTGATGCTGGGGCCTGGACTCCCTGTCTGCCAAATTCTAATTGAACAGTGTAACTATAGATTTATCCCTGATTGTATCATTGTATCATTGTAAGGTGACAGCAGCTGCAGTATCAGTTCTGGACAGGCTCCAAACCTGGATGTTTTGTCTGGCAATGTTAATGTTGAATGGGTAGAAATTAACACCATATGTGGATACATAGCTCTCACGGTGACAGTGGTAGCTACTAGCTAGGTGTTTCACCTCTCCCCCTGTTGTCGTGACAACCCGTGTGTCCAGGGTCAGCCCTAGTTACCTGGAGATAAATCACAGCAGTACAGCAGGTGATAGGGGACATACCACTGCAGATTGTCACAGCACAGTGTCACCAAAGCTAGGGGACACGTCACAAATTGTCACAGCATTGTGTCACAACAGAGAACTGTTAAAAAAACGTCCCCCAGAAAGTTTGTCAGTCAGGAATGGCTATTATCAGTAGAATCAGCCCTCAGGGCCAGGAAATATTGGTTTTGCTCAGGAAACATTGCCTGTCTTTGTCAGGAAGAACACCCAGTGAGACTGCTATTACCCACTGGTCCACTTAAAAATTTGACTACCGGTACTACAGGAACATGACTTTTGACACTGGTTTTCCGTGACTGGCATACGTGGAGACACCAATATGAAGGTGTTTTTGCTCATAATGGAGGCAAGAGAAATCGTGGCATGGCACGATAGTAGTAGCTCTCAGGATGGTAAAGAGGCAGCCGAGCTTGGGACGTTTCAAGATTGGGACGTTTCGTAGCTCCCTACCTGTTGAGTCTGTTGGTTTGAACATTGCCAGATGTAGAAGTTGGGAGGTTGAAGCCCGACTTGTCAGCTGCCAGTCCCTCATAATTACATCAGAATACTATAATGGCAGATTTGATGACAGACTCAGTCAATCAATAGGAATTACCAAAGGCTAGACACCTACACCGACTCTTGTTAACTTGGATAAACTTTCTGAGAAACTTTATTAGAAAATCACAGCACCATTGAGGCTGTGAATATCTGAGGTCAGCCAGCCCTTGTGGGGTTTCTGGATTATTACAGAGTCCACAACTGGATATTCTCTGATCCAGATCTATGGGATCCAGACACCAGGAAAATACTTGTTGGAGTTTGCTGGATTTTCCGCAAAGCCATTTGCAGGAATTTTACTCTCTGAAGTTGTTTCATGTGTATTTTAAAAGTACAACTGGAACATGTATGTCTTCTAGATCAATATATTAACCTACTTTTTACTGGGAAGAAAGTTTTTTTGCTTGTAAAGACCACCGAACTGGTTGTTTTATTCTGGCAATTTTCTCCCACCAACTCCTTCCTGGCTGCTATAACCAGGGTGGGAGAGGCTGTTTGGCCTGGTGTCTCTCAGACCTGATCAGTTGGAGGCTCTGATGTTTGGCCTGACGACCCTTTATGGTCAGCTTACAACATGGATACACTCTCCCAGTGTCCACACATACCATCCTCAAGGTCAGCCATGTTTGTGTTTTGACCCATCAGCAGAAACCATACAATTTTTTACAAGAGAAACTTGTTATTTGGTTTGGCCTCAGGGTGCCCATACCAGCCCAGCTACCCGCCAGGCCTTTGTTTTATGTGTTTGATTCTCTCAGCTATATGATACATTAAAGTTTGGTGCTCTACCAAACTGGGCAAAAATGATGGACCCTGGAAAAGAAGACATCTGATTGTGACCTGGTATTTTATGACATGTCAGAGGAGCGTGGGACTCCGTGACACAGTGTGACATAGTTTTTTGTCATCACAGTGCTTGGACAGTTATATCTGAGTATCTCAATCAGAAAACATTGCTGGGAATTCGACTGGGTCAGTGGCTGTGATGTGGCTATATGTGATCCTCCTGTGGCTCCAGTGGTGGCCACTGTATGGAGCCACGTTGTGGCTACTCCACTGGTTCCTAAGACAACCCAGGTAGGTGTTGGGGGGGGGGGGTCAGATACTGATGTATTTGACCTGCTGTGGTTTAATAACATTTTGAAACAATATTGTGTAAGTTAAATCTATTAATAACAATGTATAAAACGCTTCTCAATGTCCATGTGCTAAGTGTTCCTACCCATCAAAGGCTAGAAAGAAATGTTTAGTCACCCTAATAGCAATACATTTTAGTGGTTTCGTTGATATAAAGCAGTACTATATGTGCTATTTTAAGCATACATGCCACTGTTAATTGAATTAACAATGAATAATAGCTTACTGGTTGACATGAAGAATCCTGGTATCATATACCCTGATAGAGTGGGTACACATTACTGAAAGCTTCTGACGTATTTTAACCTGCCATATTTTTGACCGGTCATATTTTTGACATGACGTGGGCTTCTAGGAAGACTTTGTTTTTCACCCCTGTAGACCTCAACATCCTATTTATGGACTCATTTAGCGGGGATGTTTTGTGAATTAGTACAGTGTGTGGATTTTCTTCCGTATATAATATTGCGAGCTTCCGGAGATATATAAAACAGGAATACTAGTTGGCAGTGTGTTGTTGGTAGCCACAGAGTCATACGGAACTTGTGATGTTCATCAAGTTGATAAGTTAATGCCTTACCCTATGGTTTATACACTGTGAACACTGAATCTGTGTGGAATATTAAAATCTGTCCGGACAGGATGAAGAAAAAGTTAACTGTGCGGTAAGTATTATCCATAATACTTGTACATTTAGAGTAATTGTGATTCCTTAATGAAACGCTACTAAACATATTGACATGAAGTTTTATCATTTCTGAGATGGGTCTGTATCTTGCTGAGCATTGGGCCATCTGTGGTCTCACTGGGCCCCCTCCCCCTCCTATAAAAGTTAAAGACATGGGGTATTATGTCTTTACTTCACTGATGTCTCCCAGCCACATAATAAATGGAGGATCACTTACAGTATGTGGATGTGGCCTGGAAAAGCAAAATCTTCCATTCCTGGTTGGTGGTGTACAGGATGGAATCTGGATACTGGGCCAAGGAACTGGGACAGGGACAAGTGTCAGGAACTCATGCCACCCAGACCTTGCTCTGGGGCTAGTTTCTTAAAAACAACTGAACTGTTAAATATCATCTTAAGCAGGTAAAAAAAGTTCTAACAAGGTGATAGTTGAATTCAAGATACTTTTAAGATGTTGGGGTGTTTTGTGTGAAACTGTATTGGGGTGGCCTTACCTACATAATAATCATAATCTACCAGTAAGTTTCTGTAGTTAAGACACCGAGTGTGCTTGGATCTAAGCCAATGTTTAGAACCCGGACCCTGGAGTTATTAGTACAGTCCTAGCTCACCTGAGAGTTGTACTGAGTGACCCCAGCAGCAGACATGGAGACTGTGTTATGATGTGGAGTGACAGAACGGCTGGAGGGAAGGCCAGGGATCACCACGGCACACAGTACAGCAGATTCCAGGGCTTCCACCTATCTGGGTCTGATTCTGGAGTTTCTTCTGGAGTGGTTAGGTTTATGTTGGTAGCGGAGGTTGTATAATTCCAGGATTGGCAATCAAATCCGGAAGAGACTCCCACACAGTTTGATATTAGCTTTTAATGATTTTATCCTTGGAATTTGTTTGCCAGATTCAGTATGGAAGCTTTTATAAAGTCATCAAAATATCAAATAGTCATCAAATAATTTCCATTCCTGGAGACCAGAGCGGAGATCACTGGTGATCCAGATGATTCAGTGTCAATTCCAACTTGCTATCTAGTGATCAGATCCTGCCTCCCCCCCCCCCTCTCTGTCCACCCCAGGCCCACAGTTACCCTACCCCTGACTACTTGTGTGTTCCCATGGAATCTTTCCCCCTCAGGCCAGGCAAAGGCAACCACCCCGGGATATGAACCCAGTCATTGAGTTACCTCCACAAGGTAGTCACTGGTTATTTGGCCACTGGGCCAGGATGATATCTGGATCGCTATAATATCTCTGGAGCTACCTGGTAGCACAGGATGTAAATTCTGGATTCCAAGGACATTCAAACTGAACTGGGAATGGAAACCTGGATATGAAAAGGCTAAGCAAAAAAACATTTGGTGCTGGTCATTTTCCTCAAGGGATAGACAGTGGCCCTCCAGAGAAAATATACACCACAGCAATTTGATTCCAGAACAGCGCCTAGATCATAGATCATAGGTGAGAAATATCCTCTATAAAAGAGCATTTGATGAGCACAGTTTGTGATTGGCTAACTCCAGGCAGTGTCAGTACCAGTTACCATGCCAACCTGGGGGTAAGGTATCCAGGTATCAACTAGAAAGTCACCCTGCTGAGTCCAGGTCACCTAGGGTTAATCAAAGCCAGGTCTGGTGGGGGTGGGGGTGGGGGTGGGGGTCTCTGGGAGGGAGGTTTATGTTGTAACTACCAACAGTCTGACTGGCCTAGAGGACAGATACACTTGTCAAGGCCACATTTGACATATCAAAAAGTTTTTGCACTTAGTCCAATGAAAACACGCTCTAAACACATTTCACATTTTAGTCTGGATCCTTATCTTAGTATAGGAAAGGTAGCTGTCGCTGAGGTGGTTTAGTGGTTTCCAATCTTTAAAAATTTTCAGAAACATATCCCCTGACATGTATATTGAGGGTAAGTATTTCCCACTTTGTCACCTGGAGTAGCCAGGTGACACCCCTGTTTCACTGTGGGTGATTAATGGCCATCCCTCCCTAACCTCCAGCCCCCCCATCCTCCACCCCCCACCCCGACCCCACTGGCACCAGTACCCTTCCTTCACAAATGCCGGTCCTTCTTGAAAAGACTCAAGCCTACAAATAAACTTAAGTTCACTGATTGCCTTGGTAGGTATTGTCTTTTGAAGGGTTACCATAAGTTCCTGGTTTAGTATGTTGTGAGAAGCCAATCCCAGGAAGGGTAAAGTGGCTCCAGAAAGGTTACAATGGGCAGAGGTAGTTGTCTGCTGCCTCTAGTTCTTGATAACAGAAGTTGTTTTCCTTGTCCTGGGAAAATGTTTGGGGGGAAGGAAAAGGGGGGGGGGGGGGTGGGGGGAGGGTGAGAATGTAGGGCACACAGACCCAGAAAGTGGAATCAGTTTGAAGGAAAGGACGCTCTTCTGGATGTGGGGTCCTCAGGGTGTACCAGTCTTCTCTGGATACCGCCACTAGTAGTAACCCTTTTCTTCAGGATTGATGCCATGAATTGATTCTTTCCTTAGCTGGTGGTTTGTTATATTGGCATCCCTGGATCATTCTGGCTCAAGTGGGAGTCTCTGGATACAGGAATCCTTGTAATGCTTCTTTGGATGGTGGGCGGCACTTTCTGGATATGTATATGTGTGTGGCTGGTGCTATACCTCCCATGCTGCCTGCACTACGGAGTCTTGAGTTCTGGATATTCTCCAGAGAGATTTTTGCTCATAGATCCAGAATACTTTCTTAGATGAGTTAGTGTGGTCTGTAAATGAAGAACATTCCTGGATTTTGTTGGATCTGGATGTTGTCTGCCACATAAACGTAACAGTTGGCAGTCTGGGATAGTTCCATATGTTACATTCTCACTGACACTGTGTGTATCTGGAGCGAGTTGTCAATGGTGACCTCTCTGGAGTTCTTTGTTAGGTTACAAGGTTGCCCTGGTGTACAAGTACACATACTGGATTATCTCATCTGGATTAGCTGTGCTGTGATGTCATAGATACCTTTGTTGGCTAAGGTCAAGGTCATTCCGCAGAGTGTCCAGGTCCAGTCTTATGTGGAATACTAAGGATACCTTATGTGTGGAAGAACATATACCAAGTTCTCTCATGTGACCACCAAACAGTCTAATGGCGTGGTCGTCTATGAGACAGACTACACAAACAATTTCCATGCTATAGATAGTGGATACAGCTTGCTACTGTGACTGTTGAAGCGAACTATAAGTACTAGAACCTGAATTATACATGTAAGGTGCCATGTTTGGGGGTGACAGGTAATCTTACAGACAGTCCGAGTCTGGAGTACTGCAGTGCTAGTATTAGTACCAGTACACATTCTGGGTACAGTTACTGCAGTCCAGGATACTTTACCCCAGAAGTGGCCTGTGGTCTGTATGTAGATGTGTTACCTTAGCCAGACTCTGTATTCCCCAGGGAGCCAGCTTGTGTATGTTTTATCATGGGGAATGAAACAGTAGACAGGAAGTTGTGAAGGCTTTATAACCTTACCTAGGGCTCAGCCCATACAGAGCTTGGTGGGGTACTGGACAGATTGTTAGAAACAGACAAATGCCAGGCCTGTCTGATGGTAAAACTTGACATCAGCAGAAACTTGTACTGGAAGAAAGAGAGAATGCATAATCAACTTTAGAATATATCTGAATACCAATTGGCTAGGCTGTTGATGTAACCATGGCAACACAAACATTCCTGACCCAGTTCCAGCGACAGCTGGTGTTTGTGCCAGTGTCACATGACCACAGAGCGAAATCCACCGGGAAATCAGCGAATGGACGCAGAGATCAGAAATGTCACCAAGAGTTACAAATGTCACCAAGACATTCCATTTCCATGGCACCAGTACCCCCAGTGAGGTCCGACTCTGCACTGGTTGCGACAGTGGCCAGTGGTAGGACAGCGTCTGGTCACAGTAAACATAACTGTAGTAGAACATCGCTACCGGGAAATGCGCAGGGAGGAAAAACTGTCAAGGAACGGAAAATCGTAAACCATGACAGGTAATCCAAACATGACTGCAAAGTGCTATACCTGTATGTTGTGATATATATTATGATATAAGGTATGCCTTTGGTTTGTTTTGTACTGATGTCGATCCCTCTGTAATTTTTCCAGCTTTGATGACAGCAGTTCTATCAGCAGTGGTGACATCAGCGATACCATCAACGAGATTTCCACAGATGAGAACCAAACATCGTCGCTCAGCGGAACCAGTTCCGAACATAACCCTTACAGCAGCCTGAAGAGAGCGCCCATCACAGCGGGTCCCGCCACAGGGCCGGCCGGTCTCCAAGGCAACCAGCTGACAGGACGGAATCTCGGCGCCGGACGCAACAACTTGCTGTACCCGAAAGGTCCAAACCCGATCTTGAGCCGGAACCTGGCCAGACATGGTCGGGATAACCTGGACAACATACTGGGGGAGAACTGGAAGAAATACTGCATTGGGGAAGATGGCTCCAACAGCCAGGCCAGAACCAGAGCTGCATCTCTGGATCGATCCGGAACGGACACCACAGACAAATCCGAACTGAACAAGGCCTACCCTAATGCGTTGCCTGGACCAGTGTTTATCAAGAAGAAGAGCAACCAGGCCACGATCACGGATCTGAGATCCAGGTCACTGCGGAATGCACCGGGTCCTTCCGGAGTGGCTGTAGAAGATCCAGGATTTGAGGAGACTGCCAGTGACAAGTCAGGATCTGCTGTCACCAAGCAGAAGAAGGACTCGGAGACGAACACTGACCACTCTGTACAGATGATGAAGGGCAGCAAGGCAGGGGGAAGGCCACAGGCTGCCGGGGGTCCTGGAGGGTTCGGCTACCGAAAGGCTGGATCAGCACCAGCCACTGGCAAATCTGGATCCAAGTCCGCCAGTGGTAAGATAGCGGAGGCTGAGGCCATGAAGGGAGAGAGACTGAGTAACTATAACAAAGGTTCTGTCATGGTTGGCGGGAATCCCGAGAAGAAGAAAGTATCGTCGAACACCCAGACCAACATCTCCACCGTGGCATCGTCCGTACCCTCCGACTATCAGTCAAACACGCTGGGACGTCGTAGACCAGACCCCAACCTCAAAGAGAAGCTGTTTGGGTCACGTAGCAGCCTGAACAAGGTGAGCACCATGTCTCCACACGACATGATCATCTCTAACCCTCACGCTACCTTCAGTAAGCGTCACAGTGGGGGTTCCGCAGGCTCAGGGGGCTCCAGTGACTATGTGAACATCGGGGTCGGGAACTATCTGTCCCCAGAATATGTCCCTACCCGACCGCTCAGTGGTATATCCAGTCCCAGCTCCAGTGGCTACACCAGCTGGCCCAAGACTGGGGTCCACGGCCTCCCCCCAGGGTTGGTCCGTACGGCCCTGTCCGAGACGGAGAGTATGGAGTCGTTGTCGTCCGTGGCATCCAGCAGTATCCAGGCCCAGATCCAGCAGGCGCGGGCTCTCAGCCTGGCCAGCCGCAGTATCATGCAGCACGCTAACAACAACCACACAGGTCTGCATCGCTCCGACAGCTTCAAATCAACAAAATCCGAGAAGGTCTTCCCGACCAGTAACGGTGAGAGAATGTTGCAGAGAACCAACTCTTACTCCCAGCTGACAGGAGGCGCCAGCAGTCCTGGGTCTCCCACGGGGCTGTCACCCGGCAACCGCCCCATGGTTACCATGGTACCAGCAGGGAGCAGCTATTCCCGCCCCAGCAGTACAGTATCGTCCAGCTCGCCGTACGCTAACGTCTTCCTCCCTCTCTCCAAGATGGCCGGATCCAGAGATGATGATTGTAAGTATAGAGTAACAAAAATCAGCAGAAAACAAGAACTGAAGAAGAGGGTTTATTAACTTAATGGTAACTTTGGTGTACTCAGAGATAAGAAATGTTAAAATATAGCAAGCAATGTATTTCTCTTGTTGACTTGTCTTGCTAACTTAGCTCAGACATCTTGGGTTAAAATAAACTCTTACTGGTCTGTGGCTGGTGTCCGCAGGGAGAATTTGCCTCCTTATCATGATAAAATGTAACAAACATGCAGGGTGTCTCTGCCAAAGGCTTTAGGTTAAAAAAAAATCCTGTTTCAGTGCAGAACTAGTTTTTGGAGCAAAAAAATGTCTCACTGTTAACAGCTTACATCCTTCTGGCATTTATGTAGGAACTCAGTAAATAGCATTAAAGTGTTATCAGAACTATGGGTCTATGATGGACTCACTACAGACACATTGAGGTAAATGTGTCATATTCTATAACTTTAACCTCTCTATATGTAGGGCAAATACCGTTTAAGAAGGTTACATGGGAGTTGTTAAGCATTATAGTTTGTTTTGGCCATGGCTGTATTTCTGTCCAGTAGCCGGCCTGGATTTGAGTTAATAGCTGTCAGCACAGAGAATGACATCACTGTCTCTTTAGCAAAATTAGCCACTGACTAAGGCAGGAAAAAATGCAGCTATAAGCTATGGAGCCTGCCAATGTTTCCTCTAGCAAGGCAGGGGGTTGGTAAAAATCTCCAGGATGCCATGGTGGAAAGTTGGGTCTGAGCAAAAGTGCAAGATGTTTTATGGCTGAGGGAGAAGTACAATAGGCCCTTGTGTTGTCTGGAAGCATTGTCTGACTGTCTGTCTCATTTAGATAAAAGCTGCCAAGATGCCTGTTTGCTAACTGGGTTTTCTGGGAGGGTGAACATTGCAGTGCTCTTTGATAAGATTGTAGCTTCTGGTGGAGTGGGAGGTAGCAAACGGCTGCCTAAATGGCTGATCATATCATAATGCAACCAGCAACCCCCAGTGGTATGACGGTGTTAGTCAGGGTTGCATGCTGATAATGAAATAGAACAGCTCATTGCAGTGAAATAAATTCAGAGTTATTTTAAAGAATCATCATCGGAAGCTAAATAATTTTAGCTGCAGTAACTTGATGGTTTAGTTGAAATATGTTAGGAAGACCCTGCATGGAAGGTTTTGTTCCGAATACAAACATCATTTGCATATAAATGTTCTTGGGGTCGTTTGAATGTCATGATTGTGCATGACCGATATTGCTAGTCTAACAAGTGTAAGAATAAAACTCTTGGTTTTATTCCAGTACACGGTTCGGCTTTATCTCTCATCTCCAGCTCCTCATCTGTGTATTCCTCAGTAAGTATCACTCTCTGTACAACCCTAAATATCATGTAGTTACTGATAATAATGTTTTTTTTTGGTTTCACTTTGTAACTATCTCAGACAGTGAATTTTGTACAGTGAAATAAATTCTTTTTCACTTACCACTTTCATTTAGTGTTGGTTTACAGAATAACTACAAAGTATTGTCAGTATATTGACATGTTGATTTCAATCGATAACAATCATCTAACTTTTTAGAATCTTCATCAGCTTTCAAAAGTTACTTGGTGAGAAAACATTTTCATATAGCAGTTATACACTTTCAAGAAGTTTGTGCAAATCAGTTTAAAGTTGGTGATGAGTGCATTATGAGACTTGTGTTGGTCCATAGCCTGTGAATGCCCTACATGGTGACATTATGATCCTTTCTGTTTCTTTCAGGCTGGGGACAAGCACGACCACGAGGTATGTACCGTAACTTTTCTGGTTGCATGTAGTCGTATGCTTTCCAACAGAAATACATGTAAAAGAATTTGTGTCAGTGTAATTTAGTGAATAGTAAGACGGCTGTGTTTGGTGAAGCAGATAAATCTTGCTTTAAAACTGAACAAAAACTACAGTAGAGTGACTAACAGGTGTCAA
>JAAUYG010077377.1_pt1 | contig 10780 bp, 3 predicted proteins | sample 7278091 | NCBI WGS metagenome assembly JAAUYG01 (sample SAMN14350201, study PRJNA611818) | marine sediment metagenome | isolation source: surface marine sediment (0.6m) | place: French Polynesia: Moorea | collected 2018-08
ATATTTGGGCATGAACTTGGCTATTGGCCAAAGTTTCACAAGTTGCACATGTATAGCATGTATAGACAGTGGTCCCTCTATTTTAAGACCACCCATGGGACCAAGAAAATATGGTCTTATATTGCAGGTGGTCTTAAAATAAAGGTCATTTAACATTATTTAACACAGAAAATTGCCCGTTGGGACCAAATCAAGCAGTCTTATGATCAAGGGTGGTCTTAAAATAGAGGGTTGTAAAAGAGAGCGACTACTGTACTCTTTCTACCCCAAGGGGTCGAAATGGAGCTTATTTTTGCTCTACGGGCAGCGGTTTCTGAGATACGTGCCGAGTTTCAAATAACTAATTACTATCATTACCAAAATTAATAGGCTTGTTATACTCATGGGCCTTTGCCATCCAGGAAAGTTGTATCTGCCTAATAACCACAAATCAAGATTGCTCCATATTAAAAGTGTGGAATATTAGTCACGGAGGATGGGTTTGTGGGAAACCACATCCTAAGCAGAAATGCTGTTGTCGTTCTCTACTTTGTACATAAATGTTGTAAGTCTTTTAGTTTTGAAATCGCTTCCTTGAGTTTTGACACACAAAATCACAAAGATTTTTAAAATCGGTTAGATACAGATTTTTCTTCTGCCAAGTCAAAAAAACTCAAAACCATTTCGTAGTCATAAAACAGTGTTTATTGCTGCAGTGTACTGGTTGATGCACAACAAAAGAAATACGTAACACATTAAGGCTGGCAGACCAGTGCATTTAAAACGCCGTAACAGCGATTTTCTAATCTCAAGCACTGTTCGGCTATTTTCTATTAAACTTGCTCTTGGCTTAACTAAATGGGTACTAACTTCTTATACATGTTACATGTAAGTGCAGGTGGGGTTGCTGGCAGGCGAGAATAAGCTACAGAAAATGACTGGATTCTGATTTGGAGAGGAACAGTGTAACGATTCATCAGGTAACAGTAAAGATGAACTTCCTTTACAGATTAGAATTTCAGACAAGCAGGCAAGATAGAGTTAGCGAAGTGTACCAGTACATGTACATGCAAACCCTGTGAAAACCACTCTGTTTTACTTCGCATACTTCATAAAGGCAAAAATTCTGCAGTATATTAAAGAGACCGTGGTTTGAGGTATATAATACATTTTACGGCATTCGGTACTGTACTACAGATGCAGTGAAAGAATAACTGAAATGCACTTCCTATATGCTGTAGAGAAAGAAATGTTGCCACATTGGGGGGCCAGTTTTCTGGAAAAACACTTTAATTCAATAAATCAGTTTGACAAGCATTATTTTCCATACCAAAATTACTAGTGTACTTCATTTTGGAGAAACCGGCTGCAGCACTTTGGCCAAGAACAACAGAAATGACCCTCATGTCAAAACTCACTGGTGATTTTCTGCTAGGTCCTATATAAAGTGAATTTACTCTTGGCATTTCCCAGTTTTGAAAATGTGTAATAATTATTCATAAATTTTATGCAAACATTCCTTCTTTTGCAGTTATGTCCAACACGTTCCAACTCGTGAAATGCCAAGTTACACGAATATGTATAAATCTACAGCAACTGCAGGACTAACAGATTTCTACTCGCAACTAGCCATGCTAACGCAAAACTCAACAAGTCTCATCCCTGGATTGGCACATCTCAAAGAAGAACATAATTACTAATCCGATAAAACCCGATATGTTGGTTCATCCCTGCTTTTCCTTTTTGTCTACTCATTGATATTTTCTACATGAACATTGCATTTTCTTCTGTAGACCAAATGAGCATAACTTTCCTTGCTACAATTGACTGTTTAACAGGTTTCCTCCTATTGAGGTAACAGATTAAATGGGGAGTTCACTTTACAACGCAGTGGTATTATGTATCAGGAAGGTATTGAAATTTGTTGTTTTAATCAGTTTAAGTTGCTTTCTTACTAACTAGATGCCAAAGCAGGCAGCACTTTATAACCAAGTGCAGCAATACTTGGCACTGGTAGCACAGCATTTAGTTATAGGACAAGGACACTTGTGATCTTTCAATTAACTTGACAGAAAACGACAACCAAATATAACTCGAGGGAACTCAACTCCCATAAAATACCACTCTGCTTTCACGGTGTCACTAATCAGTTCACTCTTGTATAAACGAAAATGTTATATTTATGTGTGCTCCATATACGTCGACAGTCACTGATGACCATGCAAAATGATCATGGTGATAAAGTCCGAGGTACCACATTGAATGTACATTGTATTGTTATATCAACATTCTTGTGCAAGAGCAAAAAGTGCCCATGCAAATATAAACCGGCACTGCAGTTCACTGTTTCAAGCCGCTCCCATCAGAAGGGCTGCATCTGCTATTTACAACTACAGTCTCCCATGATCTACACGAGAATACAGCTACAATTAAAACATTGACCATGAAGGAAGCCTATCTATGATCTATAACAATCCTACTCTTTAGACCTGTGGAAAAAAAAAAAAAAAAAAACGATAAAAAGTCCATGGGCCAATTTCTGGAAAAACTTGAAAGTCCAGAAACGAACTTAAGTTCACTAACCAGTGCCCACCTTGGCCAAAATTGTCTTTTCCATGCTTACGATCACTAGTGGGCTTAAGATTTGTCCAGAAACCAGTCCAAAAGTGCACCCTGAGCTTGTGTACGTATGTTGTTCTCGCATACAATGCCAGCAAATCGTTTGTACTGAAAAAAATGTCATGTGCATTCCCATGCTTAGCGAAGCTGTCACAGCTCCATATGCAGTACTAGGACCATGCTTTTAATAAAATTTCAGCTGTTTACACAGATATTTATAATAATGGCTTTCATGTGCAGAGATGAAGTTTTAAGTGTTTATGGGCAATCATGGAATACAGAACATGCATTTTACTGAATAACAACTGCAGGTCATCAAATAATCAGTTACAACGTAACATTTTAAGGGTTTCAATATGGTATAAATGTGACAGTTATGAAACAAACATTTGTTATTACAAACAATTAGAACTTGTTCATATGTAGTGCAAATAACAGAGATAAGATCAGACATTGTGGCAAATACCAAACATAAATACATGTTCCACGAATTGGTGTCAAGTATGCTGATATGTGCAAAGAGATTTCTACATGAATTAAATATTTGTACCCTCACAAATAAATTAGGGTAATTGATTACACTTTATTTGTTTCATTATTTCTTTGTGAGGGAGCCAAGTGCTCCTTGGAATGAGCGCCATTTATTAATACCTGAACCGACAAACAAGGAACAACCAATAAGCCAGTAACCGAACAAATTAGCTCACTAAAAAAGTGATGTTTACCCAGCCAAGGGTGAGGATGGGCCTATGTTGGGGTATTACTGCATGCACATTTTCCAATGTTAAATTAAATGGGCATATTTAATAAAGATTACGTAATCATCCATGTAGCTTCAAGTAAAGGGCTTGAAGTACAGCAACGACGATATAACTTGCATTAAAGTACACACATTCCATGACTGCAATCTAAACAAGATGCAGGTAAAATCACAGACTATTGAAGGGCGGAGAAACTCATATTGGAAACGTCCATGTTGATTCCTTCGTCTATCATGCTCTCTAATGGAAACTCGCCAAGGAATTTGCTGAGACTTTGATTCTGTAAACCAAAGCTGTCATTGGGAGAATGTTCGCTGCCACCTTTCGGCGATGACTTTAGGAGCGATGGTGGCGTCTTGAACGGGGTCTTTAACGGTGTCAGTCCCTGGAAGCAATAGATCTGTCCCAAGCCGGGGGACTTTTCCGACAATTCTTCCTTCTTGACTGGGGTGGTTTCTGTCCGATATGGTGTGCTCATGCATGCTTTAACGTCTTGTTCTGGGGGTGTAAATATCGGTCCTATCATGGCACCATCGCTTGTTATCGGCGTTAGGTCTTTGATCGGAGAGATCCACTGATACGGATTGTCTGCAGCACCTTTGAAAGGGGTCGAGGTGTCAAAGACCTGTTTCGGTTTGGGGGAAAGCTCCGGCTTGGGCGGAGTGTGCAACAATTGTCTCACCGGAGACGACAACGATTTTTCGATGCTGGACAGAATATCGTGAAGTCCGGAGTCGGAGACTGACCCACCACTGACGGATAACAGAGTGCCTGCTTTCAGAGCCTTGTGTGATGACATCTGCGGATACATCACAGGTTTGGGGAGGCCCTTTTGGGGGAAGTCGGAGAGATTGGAATCTTCACCACAACTGAGGTCGCACACAACACCTGAATCGAAACGGATTTGCGACAGCTGTTTTCCGAGGGCCGAAGTATCTACGCTGTCGCCTAGGTTGCCACTGACATCGGAAGCATCGTTGGGCTGGGTTATCGTACAGGACCGGCTGCTACCTTTTGTCCAGCGATGCTTCACAGTCTGCGTGCTGTCGTCGTATATATCGATCTGCGGGGCTATTTTCACTTGTTTCCGATGACCGACCTCCGTTGTGAATTCGGTTGGGCTGTGATATCGTTTAAGGCTTGGTTTGGGATGACTGGAGTCTGAAGAAGAAAAAAGACAAAGTGGTTTAGGTTTTTAAGCGTGGCAGTAAAACATACCAAATCATGAATGCACTATATAACCGAAGTTACTCTCTGAAACCCAAAACAGAATCCTGGGCTGGAGTTCTTGAATACATTTAAATTGAACTTTTTTTCCAAGTTACCAATCGGAGCAATTTGATTAAGAATGTGATTTGACTAAGAATGTGATTTAAGTCATAACTTAAGACTTACATATTTTTAAGAATACCTGGCCAGATCCTTCTCAGATTGTGCACAAATATCAGTAATATTATCCTGGAGTTTACACCAGTTAATATGAGACTTCACTTGATAGAAATTCTGTCACCTAAATGATTTCAATTCTTCATGCAGTCTACTGCTGTTCAGACCACACATGAGAAAGACAAAACGTACAGAAGGCTTTCAACCTATGGCAAGTTTGTAGTCCTTCCACATTTCATTTACAAACCAAAGCCTGACCAGTGAAGCAAAATATTCCGGAAAAATTATAATCATACAGAAATTCGAGGTTTACTTCTCTAGTTCTATATCCTAATTCCTAATGAATAATGATATCTCGTTTGAAGTCTCATCACTAAATGTCTGTAATGGAATATTAATGAGTGTGATGTCAGGTAATGATAAAAGGTATAGAGGTTTGAAAATCTATTATCGTGACAAAGCAACCAACCAGAAGCAGCTGAAGAGTCATGTGACTGTGGTGTCTGCCTGTCATCGGAGAGGCCCATTGAAACCATCATAGACTGCTGTTGTTGGCTGTCGACTGAGGTGTTAGCTGCGATTGGCGACACCATGACTGGTTGACTAGGAAGGACCGGTACCCCTCCCTGGATGGGAATCAATGCGTATGTCTGCATTGGAGGAAGTTTGGGCAGCAGTGGCACTGGTCCTGGTGAAACAAAGAGTCCGAGCACAGCAACGATGAGAAAAGTACATACAGTGTACATGGGATAATTATGTCATTCTTATTTTAATACAATATATATACTGCGTTTATATGTCACACTAATTATTGAACATGCACATACAATTGTTATATACCTAAATATTGATATACATTGCTGCATCCCATTAGCGAATTCACAAGTGAGTCATTGTTTTCATGGTTATATTTATTGGTAAAGAACATTAGCAGCAATAGTAGTAGACTACAGTAGTAGCAACCATGGTAACAGTTTTTTATGTTTTTGAAAATTCATGTAATTCATGATGATGAAAGTAATAGAATATTATTTAGGATGTTTCACTACTTCAGAGTTACCAAACTTGCTATTAACAATTTTTAACAACTGTAGTTCCAACGAATTTACTATCTAATATATGTACATCTCTAGAACATGTTCTCATGTAGTTTTTTCATGCAGCCTGTACATACCAAGCCATTCTTATATGACAGACATTAACTTTTCACTCCATATAAACATGATAAAGTTATTCGCGGCCTCCTGCTGCCTAACTCTCCACACCTGAGCAGGTTTGGTAATCTTTTTGTACCTTTCTTTTTGCCGTTCTGGCAGAAAGAACCACTGGCGTTGGCAACATCGTAAGTTGTCAGCGGGCTCTCACAACGGTTGGCAACAGCAGCGGCCCTGGCGGCAGCATTTCTCCTCTCACGATCTGAACAGTTGATAGGATTAACAAGATAGAGCCGATTCTCACCACACCAGGAGCAGCAATTGGTCAACATGCTCAACGTAAGCATTAAAATTTGTTCACAGAGATTAATGTTTGCATTTTGGAGAGAAAACCATATTCCCTGGCTTAACACTTGTGCCAAGCTTCATCCTGTGCATTTAGTAGGCGGACTACAATCATTCTTCTAATTTCACTGGGATTTAAAGACGGTTGCAAAATTAACCAAATAAATCCATTGCAACATATATATCACGTATATATATACATGTATACATGTATATATAAGCCTACTGTACACATACAATTGTAAGCTTTTCAGTCATCAGAAATCATGTTTATATGTACAAGCGATGTTATCCGTTAATCACCTTGAGCTCCAAGACGTTTTTCAGAATCGCACACTAAAGGTCGTGCTGGCTTAGGAGTCTTGGCTTGTGCATTTGGCCTCAAGGTCCAATAAGAACACCCATTGTGACCCGGCGTGTTGGGTTTCTCCCTGACAAATATGTCATACAGCGACAGATTGTGGCGTATGGAGTTCTGAAAAGGAAAGGAGATATTAAAATGTATTCATGATCTGGTACATCTTAAGATATCACAGTGCACAATGCTACATAAAAGATACATGTGCTACAAGATATATATAAACAGCTTTAACATGTATTTAAGACTTTAATAATTTACTGACACAGATTAAGATCATTGCTCTTGCAGTTTTAGTTAATTTTATTTTGCTCCTTAATAACGATTTTCTTAACGATGTAACAGGCATATCAAAATGCAGACTGAGACACATTTAAAAATAACTATATGTATTCATTTTAGTAATTTTACTACAAACTTTCTTTGGGTGTTAATTCAATGTTCCTCTTAAAATGCCTTGCTTGCCTACTGAATGAAGTTTAAGAGCTGTAATTTACAAATTTACCAATCGACTATACCAATATAGATCTGTATATGTATGGACGATACAAGACGGAAGACTGACTGGCTACCTTCCAACCCTGATTGCGGCAGTGTTTATAGTACAAGAATTTCTCCTCAATCCAGCGGTAGATTTCCTTCAGTGTCATCTTCTTGTCTGGCTTGCTGCAGATCGCCATTTGGATCAGATGCATGTAAGAGTAGGGCGGACGCTTGTTACGCCCACATTCGCGACTTATCTGAAAGACGTGAAAAAAAAGTGAAACATCGAACATTTTCAACAAGAACAAGTAACAGACAAAAGGTACATTAAAATTATAGGTGAATGTATTTATTCAGAACACAGAAATTAATACAAACCATACCTTGCGCCCTTCATACAAACTCCAATTATCATTATAATGCATACACTTGGTTGCGGCTTATGTCCAAACCTGTTTCACAGCTATGCAATACTTGAGCTTCTTTTATGATCGACAATAGACATGTTAGGCTAGCCGATATATTGTACTACGGTGTTATAAATCTTGCTCATTGATCCCAGTGGTCGATAGTACTTTACTGCAAAGTAACATGAGTAATGATAACGCATTAAATTTGTAGCCATTACTTGACTTATAAATGTGTTCCATAGGCCCGTGGCTGGTTTCTAGAAAACTATTAAGTCCAGTCTAGAATTTGCTGGAACTTAAGTCCATTAATCACCTTCAAGTTGGCAACCATCGTCTTTTTCAAGCTTAAGAAAGAGTTGGCATTCCCTGATACAAAGGAAATCTGTTGTCTGAACCAAGTGAACTCTGCACCAACATACTATCAACAGATCAAAGTAGAATTATCTGAAGGAATTGAAGTTTGCAATTTTGATTAACCCACAAAATTAGCGAAAAAATTCATACATATAAAATATTTCTACTTTTACAGTACTATACCAGCACCTGGTTGAGCTGTTTTTCTGATGCCATGACCCGCACATCTCTGTGGATGGTCACTTTTTCTCCCGACATCATTCCAAGCCACTGGATGTTCGTCAGGGAATCATTCATTTTACCAGCTTCCCCTGAAGATAAAATAAGTTATAAATGAGAGTTGTACGTCAACTTTGAAGAGACCACACACCCAGAAATTTCTATTACTACTGTCACTTGTACAATTTACAGTAAATTTTAGATCGTTTTACTCAAGCATACAAGTACTACCCCAAAACAAAGGCAGGTTATTATTTGACACTAGTACATGGCTCATTTTCACAGTAAACAAACATGACTATATCAAATGCATGAATGTGGATGACTGTTGCTCTCGAATGACAACATCTACTAACCCGAACTTTCTGGACTGGAGTCACTTTCCTGAGAGCAGGTGCTGGAAGGCAATGTTTCAGCTTTAACAGCCTTGGGTTTAGTCAAACACAAGTCCTCAACAGAGCTAGTGCCAGCACTAGAACTTTTCACATGTTTCAGTAAGGACTGCAAAGCCCGTGACTGCTGCTGCTGTTGAGTTTGCTGTTGCTGCTGGCGTGAGTTTCGTAAAATTGTGGGTAGCTTTGACACGTCCTTGGAGGCTGGAGGTTGTGAAACTGTTTCCCCTCCTGCTGCTGCCTGCTTTGAGCCTAGGAGCTGACTGCTAGCTGTTAATGTAGAAGTCTTTGGCTTGGATTGGAAGTAACAGCTGCCACTGAAGTTATGACTACGCTGCGCTGCTGTCCGTTTCTTCAAGCAAGGTGGTGACGGTGTGTGATACATACATTTCTTGGGATGTGGGCTTTTCCGTCTGTGGTGCTTTTTGTTGGGTTTAGGAGTGGACAGGCCTTGTTGCGGCAGTTGTTTGGGGGAAGAAGCCTTTTTCTGCTCAGAACTCTCAGGCTCTACCTCTGTCAAACTGTCGCTATCAAAATAGCCTTCACCTGTGGTTTTAATGCGTGTGATTTCGATAACGGTTTCCTTATCTGGAGTTCGCCCTTGCGCCATTCTCTCAGCTGCCTGTTTGTTTAACGATGCTGTAATCTCATTAATGCAATCGCTTGTCATGGCCTCCGGGTCATCTCCTGGCCGTAAGACGATAATTTTTCTAATAATATTTGGTTTTTGATCATCTTCCTTGCTTTCACACCCCGTTCCTCCGGGAGAGTTCATTTTCATCTTAACCATGATTGGAGATGGCGTCACCTGTTGGCAGTCGCTAACGTCACGTATCAACTGGTTTACATGCTCATAGGAGGCGCTGGTGTTGGATAGAATAAGCTCAGTGGATGCCTGCAGATTACGCCCGTTGCACATAAACGATTGATTATTGACAGGGGTTGGTGTTCTGGCTTCCCTCGGCTTGACGCCAGAGTTTGTAGATACCTCTTCCACTGAGGCAACATAATCAATCTCCATGTCCAGCCCAAAATGTGCATTTTGTTGTAATGCCATATCTTGGTGATTTCTACCTGACTGACCTACTTGGAATGGATGTCCGGAGATGTCAGGACATAGTGAACTCTGATCTGCATCAGTATGTCCTGGTTCCTCCTTTATCAATTCAATATAGACGAGCCCAGACTGGCCCAGGGGTGGACTGGCACTAGTTCGCTCTCCATTGGGTAAGACATGTAGGAGGTCTGGTTCGGCTGTCTCCTCTTCCATGGTGGATTATGGCCACGGAAGGCTGCACAATGCTACTGAATACGCAGCCTCTGCAATAGAGCATCAACAGACCCTTAACAGCTTAATGAAAAAGAAGTGGTCTTTAAATTGTACAAATATTTTTATAGTAACATCATGTCAAGTGTCATGCTAGATACTTTTTGTACATAAAGTACATGATATAAAAGTACCTAAAGATTGTTCTCGATCTGATCTTGTTCCGTGTCATTACTACGTCAGTGAATACCATGACCATGATCAGATGATGAGCATTGACTATGAACTCAATGCAGTTACTTTCATTTTAATTACATTGTGATTATCTTGGGAGATTATATAATGGTTAACTCATGTAACTAGGAAACCCAATTACATGTTCAATGCTCAGCAATACTTAAATGTTTTAAAACGATTGCGGAGATTTCCTGACGTGTTTGCCACATCCATTAGCCAAAAACTAATCACTACGCCAAGGGGGTCAGTACACAAAAACAATGAAAAAGGTGGTGTGATTTTCAGGTATGATGGCTGTCTGACCATGCTGACTGGTGGAAGCCAGCTACCCCCATGGCGATTTTGGAAGATATTCCCCCCTATCTATCAGTGTCTATCCCTAACAACTGTTTACCACTGGCATAAATTTACTTCAAGCCATCCATGCCATTGTTAAGACAAAAAGACCTTTCAACATGTTCAAGGCTAGCATTTAAATATACATTTACTGACAGTAATAGGCACAGGGTGACAGGTACTCATTTCTGCGCTTCTACACATCACCCACTATAATATGTTTCTTAGTGTATGGGGTAATTCCAAGTATCTACACAAGAGTGTCCATTTCTCCACTGGCCGGGGCTTACTATGTAGGATAGGCACTAGGGGTGAAACGATTCATAAAACAATCGATTCGATTCGATTCAATGCATCGACTTCCCAAATATATTCGATTCGATTTTTTAAAGCCAGTGGTGCTAGTCAATTTGCAATAATAATATAAAACAGTATTAGAGTGTCATAAATTTCTTGAGTGACATGCCACTATTAGAGTAA
>JAAUYG010287666.1_pt1 | contig 10779 bp, 8 predicted proteins | sample 7278091 | NCBI WGS metagenome assembly JAAUYG01 (sample SAMN14350201, study PRJNA611818) | marine sediment metagenome | isolation source: surface marine sediment (0.6m) | place: French Polynesia: Moorea | collected 2018-08
CCGCAAGCGCGCTTCTCCTGGGCGTCGCGCTCCTCAAGGAAATTCCCCTAGCACAACTCAGAGCCACTCAGTTGATTGTAAGCCACAAGAGAGAGCGGAACACCACAATACCTTGGAATTTTGAAATTACAAATTTAAGATTTTGAAAAGGTTGAAATTTAACATAGTGGCCTATAAGGGAAAATGAAAATTAAAAATACCTTCGAATTGGCTAGTGGCTGAGCGAAAGGGAGTGAAATTTGGGACTCGGGAGAACAAGCGGAACATGTATTTAGTAAATTTGAACTTTTAGTGTTCAAGGTTATTTGGGAGCGTTCGGTGCATTTGTTTCCAAATGTCCTGTAAATCGAAAACCTTCGGCTGTAGAGCGAACTGAATTGAGATTACGGTTCAGGGGTGGGGGTACGAGTAGAACATATATGAGGTACCTTTGACCTTGAAGTATTCGATATCATTGCATGATCATTCGATGCACTTGTCTCAAAGTATCCTGTAACTTGAAAGCGACTGGTCTTAAAGTGAAACGAGGTAAAAGTTTGGACTCAGGGACAGCAGTAGGACATAATAAGGTACCTTTGACTTGGATGTCTGCAAGGTAATTTTGGGGGGGAATTCAGGGCACTCATTTCAAAATGGCCTGCAACTCTAAAAAGGCCCGCCGTAGAGTGAAAGGATTCAAATAAAACAACTTAAAAGTACCTTTAAACATGGAGTGCTCAATTTAGCAGTTTTGTTACAAAGTGGCCTGTAACTCGAAAACGGTTGGTCATATAACGAAACGGAGTGAAAATTTCGGAGACGGAGGCAGTAGCAGAACGAAATGTAAAAATGCCTCTGACATTGAAGTGCTCAAGGTCGTTTTAGGGTCATTCTGTTCGCTCACAGTGTAGCACGAAAACCGCTGGCAATAGAGCCAAATAGATTGAATTATGGGGCTCAGTGGTGTGGTAGCAAAAAATATGTGGGGAGTTTTCGTGACTTCGTAGTGTTTGACGTCACTTGATACACTTGTCTCACAATGGCTTGTAATACGAATATTGTTCACCAGAGAGTGAAACGGGTTTAAATTTTTAAGGTCACTTTTTAACGTCATGTAGTGCAGTTGTCTCAAATTACGTATGATGCTGCTGTGGCCTAATATTTTCTATAACTATACTGACTCGTTAAGCAGAGCTTCAAGGTCCACTTGTTCTAGAATTTCTAAGCATTCTAGTCCTGTATCCCCATTTTACGTTTTACATCGTTTTATGGCTTATATGTATCATGCACTGCTCATTGGGAGTATAATTGGCCACCATTAAATATAATGATCTCTTGTTCTTATTCACTCAGCTGGTAGTTAGTAGAGCTTTTTATCGCCCCATTGTAAGATCTGTTGCACTATGTATAGGATGGTGGTCAATGTCAGGGTGCTCGTTACACTCATTGAACTTCGACTAAACGGCATATCTCACTGTGGTCGTATCTAATACAACATTTACGCTGTATGCGAGTGGTATGTCGAATTCCAAATAGGCAAGAAAACCGTTTTTTAGATTCGAACATAAAGATGAAAAAAAAAAAAAACGCAAAATATCGCAAAAGTATTTCATGTTCAACCTAGAGTATTTGTTTTCAGCAATCAAGATCAAACTTTAGCTTGTGGCATAATGTAGTATTGCATGTATTACGCACTGGCTGTCATTGCACAACACAGGTAAACCTTCCAAACTCCTGTTAAAATGAACACGTCGAAACGTTTGCCATTGCAGTCAAATTTGCACCATATTTTAGCTGAGACCTGTCCGCGTTCTGATACCGAGTGATTAATTACCAGCCATGATGGATTCGTCATGAAGGTTAAAAGTGACGAGATCTGTTCAAAGCGTGCAGATACTTATCTTACTGTTTGACAATTAACCATTGGTTATCGGTACAATGATGCACTACCCGGGGTCAAACTGGCTGGGGAAGCACATGGAGACGAAATCCTTGTGTCGACTTTAACACACAGGACCGGTAATTTAGCTTAATTAGAAGTAAGTCGAGCCCCGGAGTTATGTATAAAGCTGTTTGTCTGTTAGTAGTTTGGGCTGACAACAAAGAAGTTTGAAGGCCTTGACTTGTTGGCCCTCCACCCTGGTTGAAGCTCCGATCCCCCAGCGGGTGTGCCTATTGTCACATTTGGCGAGCAGCAGGGCGCCGTACGGAGACAGATGTTGCTGTAGCCTCCCTGCCCTGTCTCCGGACAGCCAGGTAGCCGAGAAGTCTAATTACAGACGGTCTCGCCACACCACACCATACCAACACCAGGCGGCGCTGTAACGCTACACCCGTCATTTCCAGCGCGGAGCGAGGGGCGGTCCTTCCTCTAAGCTGTCCTCCGACATTGTCGGCCCAAATTAAACAGTGTGCTTTAATGGTGCAACAATCGACATTATCGTGGCGGGTGACTTCAATGTCGCCTTCAGATTATGGAATCTCGTCTCACGCGGTTTAACGGCCTGAGAACTGCTTTATGTCGAGGTAACAAAAAAGATTTAATACGAAGGGCGGTGTTCAATGGGGGATCCTCGCTGGGCTTTCAGGAATGCCTTCTCTGAACCCAGGGTGTATCGTAACGCGAGATCACCGTGTATTCTACATCAACCCTGGGTGGTAACAGGGATATGTTATTAGCAAAGTCGAGGTCCCTGCCCTGGTATCTTGCATAATCCCACAGAACCGCATGCTTTGAGATCATTTACAGGCCAAAGGTTGTCCCTTCAGATATGCTGCAATCTTTGCCCATCACTTAAACGGCGGTTACCATAGAATGCGTTTTGACATACGTCACGCTGAGAACCAATATTCCAGTCTCTCTGGGTATTTTACAGCAGCATATTCCCCGGTAGTTAACATAACATCGGGAGAATGTAACTGTGCCTTACACTGAGACACAGTATGATGCAGAATTAGTGGGTGTACTGTTGTCAAGATTGGATTTGTGTTTGTGAAGACGACGACAACGAAGAAGAAGAAGAAGAAGAAGAAGAAGAAGAAGAAGAAGAAGAAGATTGAGAAGGGTGACGAGGAGGGTGACGAGGAGGAAGGGCATACGGAGAAAGACGTCACTACCAGCGCCAGCTCACACCAATTCTGCTTTCTTCGAATCCAATCCAATCTTGTGTATGGCGGTTGACAACACACAAACACCCCTCTTCTGGGGTGTGTGTTTGTGTAGTCACGCCTGGGCCGTCGTTGGAACAAAAAACAGCTAAAAGGAACACGAAAGGAACAATATTATAGTGAACCAGAGAGAAATATGCAGTGATTGCTAACTCGCCGAGCAATATATCGCTGTAAAAACTGCCGTTGACGGCAGGAAGTCCAGCAGTGAAACCTTTAATTAAAAGCGTCCAGGTCCGAGTCATGGCCTTCACACCCTCAGCCCTCAACAGACAGGCCCACCCAGAGTCGTGGCCAGGCGAAGCCGACTCGGATTGCACTAACACATGGTTTGGCCTGGGTTGGCTTTCGTCTACCATTCTTACTTTCCTTTTAGCGAGAAAACGATCGGGCATTTCGCTCTGCCTTCCGGGGGTTCCAAATCAGGCGACATCTGTGACCCCTGCTGGCCTAACCATGCCAATGATCTGCTACATGCCAAGGTCTGACTGTGAAGGGAACAAAATTGGCGATGTACCTTTTTATTGTATTTTTTATTCTGCAGAATTGCAAGGCTCAAGACTATCTACGTCGCGTGTACTTGAAAGCGACTACTGTCGTAATTGTATGATGGAATAGAATATAGCCGAAGAGAAGAGAATATAGCTTTAGTTAACGTTTTTTACAAAGTAATGACTAACATTTAGCGGTCAGCGCTGTTCACCGGAAGATGATGGGTGATATGAGATATGAGCTATATACAAGAAAAAATGTGATGTTCTTAGTCTCAGTATCATACACCTTATACGACAAGAACACCCCGTTTCATTTGAAAGACTTTACATTAGACATGCTTTTAAATCATTACTAAGATTATTCCACAGTCTTGCACCATACAGTAAGGCTAGTATGCAGATACATGTACATGTACTGACAAGGCTCTCGAAGACATTAGACCACAATGGGAAGTCTAACACAATGCAATCATGTATTTTACGCTATTTAACTATTGCCCAGTCGTGTGGCAGTACCGCAGAAAGGAAAATATCTTGGGGATGGAGAAAGTCCACTATAGAGCTGTAATTATGTTTACAATACTAAGTATTTTTTATTATAGTTCTAGTTTGTGGATCTTCTACAAAGAGCAAATATTTTTTCCTTAATTTTAAGATTTATAACAAACAGGGATCATTGTATTTGCACGATATGTTTTTACCGCCAGGCAGCGTAAAGCCTCTTCGTAACAACTACAGCCTTGTACAGTCTGAATGTTTTACCTTTACGTATGGTTTAACTTCTTTTTCTTATACTGTAACTGAAAATCAAATTGTACTCCCAGTAACTTGACAACTTTCACGGACACCTGGGGGTATAGTAAGCGTACTAGTATCATCCCACAAAAAAAGAAACTTCTTAGGATTTGCTGTCATATAATTTAAATCGAACCATGACAACATATCACCAGCAATCCTTTGCAGACTGCGGCATAGGGAGTCTATCGTGTCAGCTGAGGTCCCTGCGATGTTATCATCAGCATAGTTAAACACATCGCACTTATTCTCTAGGACTTAGCCAGATAGTTTAAAAAAATTTAAAAAGAAATGGCCCTATCGCTTACCCCTGCTGTGCACCTTTCTTCATCGTTAACCACGAGATTCTGCAGTTAACCTATTCTAACTCTTGTCAAGGGAAGTTTAATTAGAACCACTGCATACGACAGATTCCTGCCCATGTTAACCGTGTGTCAAATCTTCTGATTTCTAAAAGACGACAGTGTCTCTTACCCCAGTTACCAGTAGCCAGAATCATTACTTTTGTTCGTTTTACACTACCCCACGCACCCCTGACAAAGAATTTTGTACCAAACCAGTCAATCTCCACTCTATCTGGAATAACATTCTAAGGTAATATTTCGCAGTCTCTGCCACAACTAAGGTTTTCAACTGTGTTTGGCAGTTCCTCCAGCTGCATTCCAGAATTTACCTTCCATGTGCAGTCAATTTCATATCTGGCGCAGAGAACTGAGTCAAGTTGTTCTTCATCGGGAAACAAAATAAAAGTTTTAAACATATTTGTAAACAGTAGGTCTTCACATTTCCGTAGCAATGTATATGATATTTTAACTCTGGTTTTCACATTTTTTTACACGTGGCTGTGTTGTACTGGTGTTGGTTCAGGAAAGCAGAAATATGATTACTGGTAATAAAAAGTAGTAAGTAATTAGTAGGCTAAGTAAATATATTATCTTCTAATGCTAGACTGGTACAGTAATAACTGGACTTCAGTAGATAGATATGAAGACATGGGTCCATACAATGTGAACGGGTGAGGTCGGCCCTAACTTACATGCGGGAGACCTGTAGGGATAGGACAATGACCAGTTGCCAGAGTTGGATAAAAGCCCTGTAGTCAGAACGATATTACGATTATCGTAACATCAATGCAGGTTATGTAGAATACTTACCCAGGATATTTGCTCCATGCGATACAGGATACAGATAATAATGTGGAATGTAGGTAAGGATGTTGGTAAAGATATAGTATGGCTTGTGCACATTAAGGGTAAATATAAATTACACTCTGTTTGAAAAATATGTGTTATAGGAACAGGTTAGGATTAAGGGTAACAGAGGCATGCAGGGTCTGCAAGCTTCACTGCAACAGGTGAATATACACGACGGGTTATAGTAATTACCCATTACATGTAGTCCTGCAACAGTTACAATATCAAGGGATGTTCTGTCTTGGTTTTCAAAGATGTTGTTGTCTGATGTTTGATGTTGTTGTCTGAAGTTTGATGACATATTTACATATAGTGTCGGAAACCCTTGCATTGCCAGACATTTCATACAATTTCGAGTGATAAATAACTCCTGTCTTAGAAACCTACAAGCACTTATACAACACAGTTCTGTTATCATGGAAACCTACAACTACTCATATGTTAGATCGCAAAACACCTTCATTAACACATAAAAAGTGTTCTATTACCGTGGAAACCTACAAACACTCATACAACAGTGTTTTGTTACCGTGGAAACCTACAAGCACTCATACAACAGTGTTTTGTTACCGTGGAAACCTACAACCACTCATACAACAGTGTTTTGTTACCATGGAAACTTACAACCACTCATACAGCAGTGTTTTGTTACCGTGGAAACCTACAACCACTCATACAACAGTGTTCTGTTACCGTGGAAACCTACAACCACTCATACAGCAGTGTTTTGTTACCGTGGAAACCTACAACCACTCATAAAACAGTGTTCTGTTACCGTAAAAATCTGCAACCAGCAATCCAAGACAGTTCTGTTACCAGGAAACCGCCCCTACAGACAGGCATACTACAGAGATACAGACTTGGCAAGTGCCACACAAACCCTGGGAACCTTGCCAGGTGATGCGTGAAGGCAGTGAAGTTTGTTGTCAAACACCAACAACTGGCAAAAATCTATTTTGAGCTCTTTCCTGTCGGTAAAAAAAACCGACAATTTCTACACAGCACACAAGCTAATCTGACGGTTGTCGTTCTCCGTGTCGACGTGTTCCCTCGGCCGGCATTAGCGATAATGGCGTGCTGTCCCCATTATAGTCTCGATCGCCTGCCTGGCAGGCTGTAAGATAGCGCGATAGATACAAGCGTAATGAGACGACGGGACAAAGTGGGGCTTGAGGGCCCAATAGAAACGACAAAGCGACGTTGAATCTGATTATCTGTGTGGAACAAACTATAGGAGGTGAAAACTGATCTCACTTCTGAGCCAATCGGCAGGGGAGTCGGCTAGTCGTGTCGGCTGTAGCTTTGTTGTTGCTGCTGTTCTAGCTGTTCTGGCGAGGGTTTATGACAAGTGATAGAGCGGAAGAAGCTTATCTCGGACACTGGCTGGGGAGCCTGTCTGAGAAAAGTGATAGTGCTGTGGTCCGGCTTGTCCTGCTGCTGTTGAACATGACCCTAGTATGAACTAAGTGAAAACGCCAACTTGGTGACAAAGTAGACGACGATTTGGAGACAGTAATATAAGGGTTTAGTGTGATCCATCTACAGCCAGCTCGAAGGAACACAGGACAAGGCGGCGTAAAATTGCTTTAATTACGAACACGTGTTATTGGAAAACTAGCATAACCAAGGGCGCATTACACTCTTAACAGCCTGGGATTGAAATATTATTCCGGCATGTGGCTGTATTCAGCCTACAGAAAGCAGCATATGTTGAGGCCGTTCGGTCTCGGTAACGTGATTCCTCCCCCAGGCCCCTGCCTTGCCTTGTAGCGGACAAGTGGCAGTCGGTAGGAACCCTCACAGTGGAGAAAAGGGGCAGGAGTCGTCGCTCGACTGACTCGAACGCCTTATGGGGATACAATAACTCAGCGGCTGGTTTTAATGAGGTTTGGAGGCGTCAGTGATTTGCACTGGGGGATGCTCAGGCGTCCGTTGCCATCATGCTTTTCACCATAATTGCTCGACCCATGTCCGATTCCTTCCAGTTTGTTAACTGTATATGGTTGATATGATCTTTTGTGTTATTTCATTTACAAGGCGATTGCGGATGGGAAAAAAGTTACTTAAAAGATGCGATTGTGGGAAAGTAGAATGTCCCTTTTCTAACCAACACACCGGAAGATTCCAACATGTTACGCTTTCAAATTGAAGTTCTCAAAAAAAAAAACAAAAAAAAAACTTGTGTGCTATTTTTCGTGAAAGAGTTTAATATTGCCGTATATAAGTTCGTACATCGCCATCACTATAGATACTGTCTTGTTACTCTAACAAGTCTCATTACTGTGACGACTGCATTATTACTTTAACGACTGTCTTGTTCTACTTTGTCCTGTTTAGCATAAGCTTGTAAAGCCTGGTGCCTCGCAATTGTTAACCATGCAAAAAAGACCACATTTATTACATTTTATTGATTAGTATTATACGAATATTACTAGGTGTTTTCTGTATTGGAAGTGACCACTAAAGAATTACTTCATTCAGTTAGGTGCAAAGGGTAACTGAACGATTATAGTTGCCAATGTACTACACGTTTCGATCTATCAAATATACATGTATACTGGATCAAGGAAAGGTTCTACACTATGATCTAAGTTATTTCTCAGTTGTTTCAGCTGATCTAATGGTAATAATATGTATTGGTTGCATGTTAATTAAGGTAAAGAATATTCTCTCTCATGGAAGGTCACTGCTTACTGAAGATAAATAATCATATAATTATTTTAATAAAACTGACATTTAATCCAGACAGTGCAATCAATTCAAACCAGACGTTGATCTTAAGTGTTAGTTACCAGAAGATCTGCTGTAGGCGTTATTGCCTAGGAAATTAAAAAAAAAATGTATTTTATGTATTTTTTCCGGTTTTGTCGGAAGATGATGATGAAACGCCAGTTGCAACACTGAAGAGTGGCAAACGGTAAAGCGGTTGGTATCAGTGTATAAATTCGCCACAAAATATTCTGTATTGCTCCAGTAATATTAAAATCGAGACCTACAGAGACAATAGTTTATATGGAATATTTTTATTTTTGTCTTTTTAAACTTTGGTATCCGAGCTCTCAGATATATATTTCAACATGGAACACCTGACCTCAACATATCCCATAAATCAGGACCCTAGTTAGGATATGCACAAATGACGCACTTTGTTAACCATGCAACCGCCAAATCCAAATCTTCCATATTAAATATCGACGCTGTAATCTCAAGTAAAGTCTTGGAGATGCCCTAACTAGTGCAACTGCACATTGTAATACTTTATTGCAAAAGTAATTCTTTACCAAGCTGCATGAAAATTGTGGAGTGAAACTCAGTAATGGAAAGTAGTAGTAGTAGTAGTAGTAGTAGTAGTAGTAGTAGTAGTAGTAGTAGTAGTAGTAGTAGTAGTAGTAATAGCAGCAGTAGTAGCAGCAGCAGCAGCAGTAGTAGTAATAGCAGTAGTAGTAGCTGCAGCAGCAACAACAATAGCACCAGCAGCGGCAATGACTATCAAGTTGCACATACGATGACACTTTCCGAATTTGAATAGTGATTTGGATAGTTTTGACACTGTAGTAAAACAGACCGTATAAAGTAGGAGTCACTGAATAAGTGGTGAATATAGCCAAGCGCATCAACTAACCACTTTCAAAAGCTTGTATTTAAACCGTATAAATAATAATGCAAAAAAAGCAGTTGCATTTGACTCCCAGGAAGCATGACAATTCTTATTCACGGATTGAGGCGCGGAGTCAATCAGGATGAATGGGCGAATAGAACTAGGTTCCGTAGCTCGGTGATTTGAACCACTCTGGTAGGGCCACTCTGGTAGGGAACAGCCTCCCATGTCGTGGTTACCTGTCTCAGGAATTCTCCCCAAGGGTAACAGGTAGGTCAGGTGGATGTAGAGACAAAAAAAATCACCGAGAAGTCAAAACTTGTATCGCCCTCACTCACCCTCCGGGAAGATAATACGGCATGAAGACAAATCGGAATTTGATGAGCGCCGACAGGGCCTGGAGGAGCCGGACTTCCATTGTTTTGTTCTCTTTTTTTCTAGAATCGTTGAGAACACTTGAACCTGTCTCCGTGACATCTCACCAGGGGGAGCTACCTGTTCATATTTTACTGCTGAGGGGAAAATAGCAGAAGTGGCAGACTAGTCGTGCTGTATGGAGTTCCAGTAACTGAACGTGTCTCCGGGAGGCGTGATCACCTGGAATTAGCCACTTGACACCCCGGACTGGTAGAGACCAGCCCACTTTGACTGACTGCCTTCCTAATTGCGACACGCAGCCATTTACCCAATTGCCGCGATTCCGGGTGGGTTTTTGTCCCATTACCGCGCCCAGGCTGACACTTGCTTTATGCTGATGGAACCTGCAATAGGGAGGAAATGAGGTTTGAACAATGACTTTCACTCCAGTGAGTTGATTGTTACCAGCAAGAAGAGTCAAAATTATTGCCCCATGAAATTTCTTTCCCTACCCTCTGCTCTGGACATTCTAAACAAACAAAGGCTCTAACAAATCGGTGCTGAATACAGCGCTTCACACCACAGTTCAGTACAGACTATCCTTCCAACAGTTATTCCTCTCACAAAATATACTAGATAGCTAGTTTATTTCAGCAATGTAAGCGTGTACATTATACAGTGATAAAGAGTTACAAATCATTTTCAGATAAAGTGGCTTACATACTGAGGTGCCTCTTCTGAGCCATTGGCTGTAAACTATGTAAACATAAATAGGTAATAAATACAACAAATTCTGGGGATAGCCGAATGGCACCTGTGGAAAAAATGTACAAAAAAGTTCTATACTAAAAAGTTCTGTACTAAAAGTTTTTCAAATACTAGTAGCTAGTTATGTTTGCCTTTCCAAATTTGGCAATCCCTTTCTCCTTTACATAGATGTCAACCACTTTCATAATCGCATGCAGAACCGAACTGCAACACGTATATATCAGAACACTGGACCGAGAGTTTTACCAAATTGTTAGTGTATGGCTTGGCCGAGCGTAACCGGGCACTATTTGTACAGTAAAAGGGTCCAAAAAATTTTACTTATAATTATGTAGACTTACTTGTAGATTTTACTTATATGTAGTAGTAGTAGTAGTAGTAGTAGTAGTAGTAGTAGTAGTAGTAGTAGTAGTAGTAGTAGTTGTAG
>JAAUYG010005357.1_pt1 | contig 10776 bp, 4 predicted proteins | sample 7278091 | NCBI WGS metagenome assembly JAAUYG01 (sample SAMN14350201, study PRJNA611818) | marine sediment metagenome | isolation source: surface marine sediment (0.6m) | place: French Polynesia: Moorea | collected 2018-08
GGCTCCAGGGCTACAGCGAGATGGGGGGGTACATAGTATATAAAATCTGGCTCTCCCTTCACTCGACCAGTTCACATTGACAATTTTGCCGAAAGCAGGCTTAGATGTTGCGACACTATTTCGCTTCCCACCCTCCAACCCCTTCACCACCAAACAGGATTCTCGGGTCTGGGAGGGGGGGGGGGGGGGTAACGTTACAAATATTCCAGTGTTTTCTTATTTCCCTAATCACAAAAAGGGTAAACGGCGATTTGGCATAAAGGGTTACACATCATATCTTATTTTCAGTCTTTCAGGCTTCAATGCCTTTTGACTCTTCCTGAATGTTACCTGTTACCGACACGAACACCATGCCATTCGGTTTTCTGGTACATTTGTCTAATACACGGACTCTTGACCATTGCTCAATCCATGTGTTCTGGTTGTTGCTCGGACATAAAAAGGGAATTATGCTATCATAATTGACTATACTAAAAACCAACTACCATGCCAGTAACCCGCTGCTTAATATTATTGAAGAAATTTAGAGTCTTGCCGCTTTTGACAGAGTTGCAGGATATAGATGTCTTGTTTCATGTGTTTTGATGAGCCAAGTTTTTACGCCGGACTTTCAGTACTCGAACCACGATCTGGTGGATATGGGGTGGGGGGATCAGGCTTATAGTCGGCTTTCAACCACTCATGGTCATATCAGCGACTGCAAGTTGGATTCGGTGGTGTATGCAGGTGTCTGGTGGATTTGGGTCCGATGTCCTGACTAATCGGTTATTGCAAAAAGAAGTACGATGGAGGGGTAAGACGTTGGGCTTGGTATCGAGGGGTTGCGAGTTCGAACCCAGCTGCTTGGCCCAGTTTATCCAGCTATCATTTGTGGGGGTCTAAAATAAAATAACCGATAATTTAATTTATTTCATTTCTCATTGAGAATGTCACAGCTATACTGCCTGGGGTTCGGTGATCGGCATCCAAGGCGGTATTCGCAGTCGCGCATGATCACACGAGGTGTGTGTGTGTGTGTGTGTGTGTGTGTGTCCATTGCCTGCTTTGTTATTTCTCAACACAGATCTCCCGCAATGAATAAAGTTGGGTCATCTCCCATTTTCTATGCGGTGCCGTTGGCGAGTAACGCGAGTAGCTGCGGCGTCACGTAGAAATCTGCGTAACCACAGGTTGTCATTGATCCGGGCCAATTTAGCTGGTATTGACTCAGCACAGGTAGAAAGGCGGGGACGAGCACGGAGCTCGGTCCTGCTTAGACAAACAGTAATGATTAGAAGACAGCGACCAGGGATAACACGCTTTGTCTGGGGAATACTAGGCGAAAAAAGCATAAAACCTGATAGTCCAACCCGATCCTGCAGCATCAAAAAGCTGCCCCGACATTCCCTTAGCAGCCGCACCTCCGCAACCCCTACAACCTCCCACCCCTCATACTTATTCCCCGACACAGATACTCAGTCTGGCTATCAATTATGACACGCCACCGGCCGCTGATCCCTCTGTTACGGCGCAGGATCCATTCAACTTCCGCCGCGGTCCCAGGATGCAAGACCGGGGAAAGCGGGACAAAGGATTGTCTTTTCACACGTCAATTGCCCCCGTGAAGGCCATATTTCGCTTGGTATTTGTCCCCGACCTCTTGTCACGGGGGGTTCTCTTTATGATGGCGGTCTGGGGGAAACCGGTGTTGACGGCCAGACAAGGCGGCGCCTATGATGTCTCAGGGCTGCATCTCAGCCGCGGCGACTGCTGCCTCTCTACGGCGGCGCTGGCACCAATGGCTACGGGAGACGGCCACTGAAGAGCTCTGTCGGCGGCTGGACTCTAGTCTGGGACAGCCCATAGGAGGTAAAGCCAGGCATCGCTAAGTCTGGCAGCAGTTGCAGTAACACACTGGGCTGCCACCGCTACTGCCGCCGCTGCCACTTCTCCTGGCGAGTAGCTCGGCATTACCTCCTGATGCAGGTCGTCGTGATGCTAAACACCGCTCTTAAAACCCCGCTCGGCGATTTCTTCTCCCCTTCCCGTCTCTCCAGGAGTGCTACTGCTGCTGGTGCTGGACCATTTGCAGATGGGAAGTTAGATTGGCCACTACTCTTTATTTATTAGCTCCCCAACCTTGGCCATGCGAGCCTCCAGCCGCTGAACTGGAGTGCTTTTTCGCGAGAGGTCGTTCCACTAATTAAAACAAGGGAAAATCTTTGCGGAACGCTTCTTGCGTTTCCTAGCAGCAGCAACTAGTAGACAGACAGGGGGCGAGTTTTCTGTCAAGGCGTTCTGCTTGTTGCGTCTTGGGGGAAAGTTAAAAGGAGAAAAAAAGTAGTGGAAATCAGAAAATTGATAGGCAAAACTTCTTTATTGATAGACAAGACTTCGTTTAATGAACTCCCCCGCATCCCGGTGAGGAGAAGCGGGGCATTGTTGTTGATCGCCACCTGTGAAGGATACTTGACACGACATGGAAACATTCGGACTATAATTGGAGCCTGGGACTGGCTTTGGCTGCCTGCTCCTTACCGATCAAAGTATAAGGTAGGTTTTTAATATTGTCTCATTTGGCTTCAAAATTTTCTGGTTTGTTTTGTGATGTCATTTCAAGTTACTGCACTACATTCTTCAGACAGGTCGCGCCACTAATTAGAGCATTATGTGAGGTATGTTCAAACTCGAATGGTATTTATTTAGATGCAGTAGTGCGCATTAAAAGTTATACTAGTCGAATATAGGAACATTTTCTATGATCTATAGGTAGAAATTATTTATATGCGAAATCTCCTGCTCACGCTAACATATAGGTAAAATGTTCTTCACAAAGTATGTATTAAAATTAATGTCCTTTGGATAATTTATAATCGTCTTCAAAATACTGGATTGATAGGGACACGTTTAATAACGCACGGCCATGGGATACGGCTGGAATAAAGGTAACTGGGGTCTACGAGTGTGTGTAAAAAAGCTCTAGAAACTTCTGAAGTTTTTAGAATTCAAGGTAACCGTTATATGTGAGGTACTGTGACCAAGCCGCGAACAGATATGACACGGCCGCGTTACATTTCCTCTAGGCTCCCCCATTGTTAAGAAAAAAAATCGGCTGTGTATCACTTCAATCTTTAGCGGTTCATGTACCTAGCATTATTGTTACCAACGTGCAATTTATTGTATAAACCCACTTTGTAATAAATGGCCACATGGCTACTGCTATACATCACGCAGACTGGCACAGTAGAGCGTAGATGGTAGAGCGACTCCCAATGCCAGCTCTACTTGTCAGTTCTGATTATAATTATTTATGTCAGCTTTTGTTACTTGTATCAACTGGGTTTTTGAAGGAACATAAACGAAACACACGCCCGACGCAGTTCTGCCGGACGAATTGGGTGACGCCTTTTGTATATTATGCGATTTCATCTGGTAATTAGCAAAAGTTGGGCGCAAATGTGTCTGACGAAACATTCACCTGTGCAATACATGCCAGATATTTAGTTTGATTTGATTTGACCTTTTACACACAACACGTTGATCGCATAGATTTTACTGCCGACAAATAGAATTCCGGGGCCGTAGACGTTACCTTACTTTTTCCAAACAGTCTCTGTAACAGGGTTTTTTATGTTAAAAGACAGATACATATCCTTATATTTATAAAAGGGCAATCCGACATGGTCTAGACTACAGATGTACACAGCATTTAGACAGCCTATATAAAACACCGACCCCTCCAGGTCTGAACGCTTTTCCAATGCGTGCCGATGATGTGTTCCCTTCACCTGTATATAACGGACAATCTCAGTATCTTTATTTAAGCTCCTTATCCGCCCCATTCCAGCCACCCCAACTCAGAACCCGACTTGAGACTAAGCCTACATCCCATAGATATTCATATATAGTGGCTACTAGTGTTAAGATATTGCTTCATTTTTATGCCTCAAACGTCCAACCATTGATCCAAGGGATCATCAACTTGGTATCATATCCATAGGAAATTCCATATATTTACGTTACATTTTCTGCGCTTCCTCCCGCCGCGGTATAACGGCCCCTGTATATTCATTGAAAATTCGCATCGTTTTTAAACCGAGGAGCGCCCTAAATGTACCCCCACTCCCCAATCGGTTCTAGTGTATCGGATCCCATACTCCGGTAATAGCGTGACTACCCGTGATTGATCATGAGATATTTGTTCGAGCATGTGATGCATTTTCCGAAGGCGGAAATCGCCCCGGCACACCTTCATGCGAGAGTCGTCGGCACGGTGATTTGTTGCCAATGCTAATTGTGCTGCACATCTATTACCCGTCTGCGCTTTTAAGAAAGACGATGTCAAGGAAAATGCAGTTATGTAATTTATTTTCACCTTGGGTCTCTCTCCTGGGGCCTGGCCCACGAAGCCTTCCCACGCGACCGTGTGCTCTGTGAAAGACTTTAAGGTGCTAGAACAACATCTTGGGAAGCTGGTAAAACCTTAACCCCCTCCGACTTATTGTGATGGCTGCGGAAGACGTATGGCTGATTCTCTGACAAATGGCCATCCCCTGTTTTTGTTGAACATGACTTGAGAATGTTGTTTTGAAGTACCCTGAGTCAACCAAATCGATTTAGTTTTTTTGTTAGACCATTGTTCTTCTGTTGTTTGGAGGTAGGTAATTTCTGGGCCAGAGGGGCTACTACAATCCTGCAGTTCGAAAGGATAGAAAATGATCCACGCCCTTAGGTGGTTAGTTCAATTTCCCTAGGAAAACAAACGCCATACTGAGATTACCAATACACAAACCAGGTAATCAGAGAGAAAAGGTAAGTTATAACTTTCCAAACGTAGATCCTTTCTTTCCAAAAGATTTTTTATAATATAAATCCATGTGCACTCTCCGACAGTCACGTTAATTTATGTACCTTTATTAGTAATAGTATTGTAATAGTATTTTTCTCTCATGCTTTATTTACAGTCATATGTGACGTCATGTTCTAAATCGGACGCCTAACTATGGATGACGTCAACAGTAGCGTGCCGTTTCTTGTGGATGAGCCCTCCACGGACCTGCATAGCGCTGTTAACACAAGCGGGCAGACGCCGGAAACCGAGTTCGAGGTACCGCTGGGTCTGTTGGTGCTCCTCTCCATCCTGTACGGCTCAATCTCCTTGGTAACCGTCATAGGGAACGTACTGGTCATCCTGGTCGTCTGCAAGAACAAAGGCATGCAGACCGTCACCAACTTCTTCATCGCCAACCTCTCCGTTGCTGACGTCATGATCGGGATCCTCGGCACGCCCTTCCAGTTCCAGGCGGCGCTCCTCCAGCGCTGGGATCTCCCGGCGTTTCTATGCCCAGCCGCCCCGTTCGTCAAGGAGCTGACTGTGAACGTCAGCATCATCACCCTGGCCATCATCTCCATCGACCGCTACATGGCCATTATCTATCCGCTGAAGCCTCGCTGGTCCAAGAAGGTTGCGGTCATCATGATGTCGATGGTGTGGCTCTTTAGCGTGCTGTGCGCCACCCCCACGGTGCTGGCGTTCCGTGTCATCATGCTTCCTGGAGGGGACGAGCCGTCCAAGCCTTGGTGTTACAGTAACTTCACCCTGGGGGAGGTCGACCTGGCTCAGACCTACAGCCTCTATCTGATCGTCGTCCAGTACTTCCTGCCCTTGGTCGTCATCAGCTACGCCTATATTAGGATTATGTACCGGATCTGGTTCAGCAAGACCCCGGGATCGGCCGTGGATCAGCGGGATCAGGTGGTGAACAGGAACAAGAAGAAGGTAAGCTCGATTCTTGTGTAAACTAAGGGGCCACAGCTTGCTGGCTCCACGTGTAGTTTTGTCAGAATCCGCACTCTTTCTGTTCGCTTCTTGTAACAATTTATGTGAAGCTTGTTTGGAACGTTTGTGGACTCTGTAGTGTGCATGCTCGGATGTAGCCGTCGAGGCGAGAAGCATTTACTTAGCAAATTTATAATGTTTAAAATACCGATTGGGTTCATGTGGATGTATTTTCCTCATGTAGACTGATGTCAGCCTTTCCTTTACCTGCGCATGGCCATCAATGCACCACACACCACGTTTGTTTTGTACAGTTGTGTCTATGTGACAACGCAGTTTGGTTTTGGTTGGGATGGAGAAATATATCAACTAATTTCACAATTATCCTCTAGAAACTAAGAATACTGTAGCCCTTACCGCAAAGAAAAAAATCAGTACACATGTTAATGTATATAATTCAAGCACAAAATATTGGAATATTGAATAAGTACGGTGGCAAATTCGCAAGAACTGTGGGAAAATTAAAATAAAAAAGTCCTGCGTAGGGGTTAGTAAGTCTTACGTAGGAATTATTATCATTTACTAAGGGCTTAGTGAGTCATATGTAGGACATTATCTCCTATGTAGTACTTAGTATCTCCTACGCAGGATACAATTTTTTTATTTTTTGAGAGTTGGCACTAACACGTCACCGTAAATGAGGACTTTTAATCCTCGCTTTTGTAAAAATAAAAAGATTACCATACATGTATACCAGATGTCATCTGAATGCTAACCTCGAGGCATCTGTTAGGTACTAGTACTTGCCCATAGCACATGGACTAAAAGCGAGGAACTGACGCAACCAAGAGTCGAACCCATGTCACTACGTTACCACAGTTCATTTTTATATATTGGCACAGCCAAGAGGATTTATATCAAAGGTCAATATAAAATATAAAAGGAAATTAACCTCGTCCATACTGTTAATGTACTCCTGTAGCCCTTTGGTGTGATGTTCCGGACCGGGATAATGTTGACTGGAATGTTGGTTGAAATTGTGACCTACATGTACGTTAAAGATGTCCAGTTAATAAATTAGGAAAAAAAAATGAGATGAGACATCCAGTAATTCCTGGTTCAACGGTCAGGTGTAGCTCTACACGGGTGTATTCTTAGTAGCATATAAATTGAATCTTGTTTACTGCCTTTTTGACCCTGTGTGGCAGAGCTATCACGACACTGCCCTTTTTTGTTGCTGTCGTAGTTGGTGACTTGGCCCGCTTTTCCAAATTGTCTAAATACATTTACCGGACTGGAAACGGTATCGACATGTGCCTTATTGAATTTGCTCTGACCTGCCAGTACTCGCATAGCAGCAAGGGGCAAGCTAGACGGAAATGGAGGACATGACCAGAAACAAAGTCGTCTGGGGTTCATGTAATTACGGCCTCGGGTTATATTCCTCAAATACGTAAGTCTTGGAAGTAAAATGCCGAGGCTAGTAATTGTGTGCCGCAGATTGCGATTCAAGGCACTTCTCGACGTTAAGAAATTTCGAGAATGCTTAACTTGCACTACGTAATTTCTTGGGAAACTGTCGACTTTCTTGGACTTAGGCTCAGGAAACTGTCGCACAGCAGGGGGAGGGGAGGTGGTGGTAAATGTTCTGTTTTGGCTTCTTGGGAGCGAGCATTAATTAAAAATTACCGAAGCTGGGTCACTGCAGACCAGCGCTACCTGTGTCGGTGACCGAGTAGCACCAGCAAGTTCGGTGTCCGTGCATCCACAACAGAACCAAGGACATCGTGACTGAGCTAATGGTAGATGGTAATGACCCCGGCACAACTTACTTTGGGTATATTTTCTAAGCGTATAGGAAAGGAGGAAAAAAAGTACATTAAAATCACTACACGGAGCACTACAGAACGACATCCCCATGTAAAGAGAAGATGTCCTTGACATTCGGGAAGAGTGCCACCATGATGCCGTCATGGCATTTCACGGAGACATGGTGAAAAAGAAACATTTCAATGGAGAGCACGAGCGACCTTTCCGCCAAGCTTGACACGTGGGACTCACCGACCGAACTACTTTACTGTAGCGGCATGATATGGTTAAAGTAGTTCTTTTTTTCGGAAGCCATTTGTAAGAGTAGTGTTAACCACTACAACATTCTTGTTGACATCCACTATTAAAGTATGTCTTCATGGACCTGAAGGTGTTTCATTGAAAAATAATTTTGGCACACACCGACATCCTATTGTTGCAAAAATGTTTGTACATTTATCCACATAGTGTTGCTAGCATTTAACTCACTCTGAGTTATTTACTTTGGCCTAACACAACACCTTTAAATTATCTCTGCTACGTACTATCATCGCATTGGTGCATACAGTGTATCATGCGGGGTGGCCGTTATGCACAGTCAAATACCCACTCTTCGGTTTGGTACTGTAACAGGATGAAGACTTTGAGAATACGTTCGCTCAAATGCTATGCTTTAGCATACCAATATCCGTATAATTCCTATGTTGGAATTACATTACTAGTGATAAACTTCAAAGTACTCTGCTCAAAACATTTAAGGAAGCGACGTTTCTGTTGTTTATCATGTAAACATAAGTTGAACAAAGTAAGGGAGCAAAGTTTCTGGAAAGTTTCTTGACAGAGCATAGTTTCATGTAATATAAAGGGAGAAAAGTTTTTGTTTGTTACCGCGTGCATAAGTACAGCGTTACCCCTGTTTGAAAGAGTAAAGGTCATGCTTGCAATTGCTTTGCTGGGCTCTGTTTCATAAAACTTCAAAGGCGCCTTTACACAGACCAGCAGGCCTATGTAAAGACATCTTATGTTTTATGAAACAGACCCCAGGCTGATACACCTGTGTTTTTGGGGTGATTCCCCTCTGAGTTATATAAAAAAATATTTGCCTAATTTTTTGGGGGCCACAACTGCCTTACCAAGCAAACCAAACCTGACTACTGTGTGGAATTTATAAATATATGGTTTTGAAAATCTTCTGCCTTTAAATATTTTGAGCAGTGTATTACATTGCTGCTGCATTTATATTTACACACTGGTGACTGTATCGTAACAAGTGAAATCCCTGACCAATACAATAAACGTAGACTGAATTGATTAATACAGAAAGTAATAATAGACCACGTACCTAAAGACCTGTTCGGCAATCCGACCATCTGGGGAGGTTGGAGGGGAAGAGTACAACAGACTGTATTTATATCAATCTACATGACATTGCATTCTTTTGACTCACGATCTCCCATATGGGTATATTAAACAATACATTAGAATCTATGCTGTTACTGGATTCTGGATTCATCTTAAAGGAAGAATATTCTTACCCCTCGGAGTCGAAAACGCAAACATCAGATGTTTCGACCGCCTCCTAGGGGTCTTGTTCACTGATTGGTGGTGTCAAGGTCGTCACATGACCGGGTTGGTCACGTTACAGGAGACAATGCCTGTTTGCTCACTGAACAGTATTTCGAAACAAAAAAGGCCTGACGGGCATGCACACGACGAGTTGCCATACACGACAGATCAGCAAATACAAACAAGGTTACTTTAAAACGAGCTGTTTTATTGGTAGACGAGGGCTGCGTTCAGTATCGAAAACAGTTTGCAAACGTTCCGCAACAGTCGTGTACTAGAGATAGGAAATTTTGCAAAACGTTTGCAAACGTTTCGATACTGAACGCAGCCAAGGCGAGACAGGGTCTGCAATAAATTAGTATTACGGTACAAACATTGACAGTATTTCAACAAATGCTTATATTAAAATGTAATAGTAATACAAGGAATAGCACAGTTTAAGATACTACATCCAGTTCAGCGTATAAATGAATGAACCATTTACGATTTTTTATTGACGTCTGATCGATTGATAGTTCTACTCACTGATTTCGCAAAAAAAAAAAAAGACTGAAACTGATTTTTTTCTCTATCAGCCTTCTGTAGTACCGTTATATCCCTGACACCGACAATTTTCATATATTGGCCCAGCTCCAGACGATGCTGTTTATACAACAAAGGATAGCATTATGGCAGGCGGTGAATGACTGGCACAATTTCAAGGACATGTTTGTATAATACGATCCTGCTTATTCAACATACGGAGGTCGTTTACTTTATCCACGCATCCACAAGCTGCTCGTGGAACTTCCAGGGGAATTCTGCCTTCCCTCACCTACCCTGGCCTGATGCTACTGGAGATCAGCCCACGATGGTTCCAGGTCAAATTGCCAATCAGGCTGTCTTGATTATGCATGGTTCCCTGGGCCGTTTTCAAGACCAAACAATAGCAGGTGTTGTGATTACCGTGTAAATCATAGGCGCGCCCCAGTAAGCTTGATTTAACCGTTTAATTACAAGTCAGAGGTTGACGAGCGGGTTATAGACATGCTGACGACAACAAATGCTGAGAGGATTTACACTAAAGAACTTCATATAGCTTTCGAACTTAATATCAGCGCCTAATTAAAAATAGAGCCATCGATTTTTCCTTGACCAAATGTTAACGAGGAGTTACGACAGAGGACTGCCCACATGGGTTTCGAACTTGATATTGGCACATACTTCAAACTGGGATCATTACATTGTTTTGCCCATTCCACAACACGGATTCCCCTGTCGCTTTTGAGACTGGATATGGGACGATGAAGCGTGGAGACGTCAATCGAGCTCAATTAATGTGGCGCGTTCTCAAAGGCGCGGCTTAATCGCAAAGATCAATTCCATGAAACAGAAATGTCATCCCCATTGCAGAGCATTGAATATGGGCAGAAGATACCCAGGTGTCTTGTAGAATTGCACGTTTTAGAGCAAACTGTTGTCTGACGGTTATTAACTTTTGACCCATTTTCTGAGGTTGTCTCACAAAGATGAAGGCACTCTACATATTTATATTACTATTATCATAGCACAAGTTACACTCCCTAGGTGCTTTCTACTACTACTACTACTACTACTACTACTACTACTACTACTACTACTACTACTACTACTACTACTACTAC